>CESD01048185.1_pt1 | contig 10380 bp, 7 predicted proteins | sample 531191 | NCBI WGS metagenome assembly CESD01 (sample SAMEA2622021, study PRJEB7988) | marine metagenome | biome: marine biome (ENVO:00000447); feature: deep chlorophyll maximum layer (ENVO:xxxxxxxx); material: "saline water (ENVO:00002010), including plankton (ENVO:xxxxxxxx)" | depth 188 m
TTCATCTGCCTGTCTTCACAATACTCCTTAGCAGCAGACCATTTAGTTTGGTTCTTAGCGTAAGTTAATGCAGCATTACGATAGGCAGCAGTTTTTTTATTTTTATCATGCGGTGGTTGTGTTTGTTTTTTAGGTTTAACCTCTATTATATACTTAGTTATTTTTCCAGTCTTCTCAAGGACTTTTATATAGAAATCAGGAAAATAACGTCTCACTTTACCATCAGGTGCTCTGTATGGTATGATAACCTCTTCTGATCCCCACTCTAAAATTGAGGGATTATTATCACAGAACACCATGAACTTTCGTTCCCAAAGTGACCTGTAAATTACTCTAGTTGGGTTGCCACGATACTTTTTGGGATTGATGGGTTTATAAATCCCAGAATATGCCATAAATATAATTGTACCAACATAGGTATTTAGCGTGTCAATAGATAGTTTTTTAGCAATAATGGGTGCTAACGGCGGAATGTCGTTATCAAATAGTTTTGTTGTTAAGGTAGAAAATCCAAATATCGCACCTTTCGATGCAGAAAGCGATAATTATATTATCAATCCATCTGGAAATGGTAATATATTTGAATTTTTGTGTGATGAAGCACAATTACCAAACACACAAGCAGCAACTGGAACATTAAAAGGTAGGTATATGGGTGAGGGTCAAGTAAATTATCCACATACTAGAATATTTACTGAATTTCAGTTAGGATTTCAATGTGATGCTAATATGACACCCCTTAAGTTTTTAAATCAATGGTATAATAGTATATTCAGAGAGTATGCTGAAGATGGTTTTGGATACAGTCAGATGGATGATGCTGAAGGAATTACTCCAGAGGATGGTGTAATTTTATCAGATTATAGAGTAGGAAATAGAACAATAGCATTAAGTTATCCTGATGAGTACTGTAGAAAAATGTATGTTACAAAAACAGAACGAGGTCCTGCGAGAGCTGGTGGAATAAGATCTTCTATAACATATTGTATGGATAGAGCATGGCCATTTGCAATTGATGCAGTTCCTTTGCAATTTGGATCTGGACAGATAACAAAAGTAACTGCTCAATTCTATTACACAAAACATAAAGTTATTTCACATAATATCAATGGATATCCACAAGAGTTGGATCCTGATGACCCTGCTGCTGGAAACTTTGGTACAATTCCTGGTGTTCGTGGTAGATAGCAAAATCAACTTTTTGATTCCATAAATGCGGGAAAAAAATTCCCGCATTTTTTTGTCTGAAAAAGTCGCTAAATATAAATATGACCTTGGAGTAAATATTATGGCATTGCCAACCATGGATTTACCAACTTATGAGTTGGAAGTTCCATCAACAAAGAAAAAGATAAAATTTCGTCCATTTCTAGTAAAAGAGGAAAAAATTCTCTTAATTGCATTAGAAAGTAATGACGAAAGAAATATTAGGGATGCTGTGCATAATCTATTGAAAAATTGCATTTCATCAAGAATAAAACTTGAAAATCTTGCATCTTTTGATTTAGAGTTCATTTTCCTTAATATTCGTGCTGTATCTGTTGGAGAAGAAGTTCAAATTAACGTGACATGTCAAGATGATGAAAAAACACAAGTTAGGTACAATCTTAACTTAACTGATGTAAAAGTTAATTTTCCAGACGGACATACCAATAAAATTATGCTAACTGATGATACTGGTGTTATAATGAAATATCCATCATTTAACAGATTTGTAGATGCTCAATTTACAAATAAAGGAGTTAATGAGAATACTGTTTTAGACATTATTGCAGAGAGTATTGATCAAATTTTTCAAAAAGATGAAGTATTTGATGAAACTACTACCAGTCCAAAGGAATTTGTACAATTTGTGGAGAGTTTAACGACTGGACAGATGGAAAAAATTCAAAAGTTTTTTGAATCATCACCAAAACTTGAACATTCATTTAAAGTCACTAATCCTAATACTGGTGTAGAATCAGATTATACAATATCAGGATTGCAGAGTTTTTTCGGATAGCCCTCTTTCATAACACGTTGGAGGGGTATTACAAGACTAACTTTGCTCTCATGCAGCATCATAAATACAATCTGAGTGATATTGAACACATGATGCCTTTTGAGAGACAAGTTTATGTTTCTCTACTGACTCAATACCTAGAACAGGTTAAACAAGAACAAAAACAACAACAAAAACAGTAATGGCAGCAGGAACAGTTGGTTATACTGATACTAGAGGTAACAAAGATTACACAAGTATCATCGCAAACCAAATTGGAAAGCGTTTAAAAGAAGCTTCCAATATGGCATCGGATGAACGTGCCTATGCAGAAACACAAGCAGAGGAAGGAGGAACATCATTAGAAGAAGCAGGAATAGGTAAAGGATATTTTTTTGGAAGAGCCCTTGGTTCAAGATTTGGCGGAGATAGAATTGCCAGAACTAAGGGCAGAATGGGTGTAGGTGGTGCAGGAACTAATCCTGCTGCAAACTACAAACAAAGATTTCGTGGTGGATTTGATTATAATGTAACAAATCAAGTATCAAATATAACTGATACATTACCTTTATCTAATGCAGTTGTTCAAGGACTTCGTGGTGTACAAGGTGGATTAATTCAAGTAGCATCAGCAATATCAAGACAAGACTCAACTATGGGTAGTCTTGCAAACACACAAGCTGATATGGCAAAGGCAATCATGTTCAATGGTTATCTTTTCCAAATGTTCATGAGTCAGCAAAAAGCACGATCTGGAAGTTCATCATTAAGAAAAGAAGAAAGATCAATTGAAGGCGGTGGTCGTGGTAGTATTGGCGGTGCAGGATTTGGCGGTGGCGGTGGTGGTCGTGGAATGATTAATATTACACCTAGTGGTGGATCAGGTGGTTCTGGAGGATCAGGTGGTTCTGGAGGATCAGGTGGTGGTGGTGGTAATAAATTCTTAGATTATGTAAGTTTTGCAACAGGTGGTGGTGGACTAAAATATGGTGGAGAAATTGCTGAAGGTGTAACAAAGGTTCCAAAAATTATTCAATCATTTTCTACAGCCACACCTTTTGCCACAACTAGTTCTAAAAATCTAGCACAAATTCTTTCTGGAAATACTGATGTAATAGCGACAAATGTTGGAAAAAGTATGGGTGCTAGTCCCAATGTGATAAGAGGACTTACTAAGTATCTTTCAGACACTTTACCTTTTTTAAAAGGTTCTAAACTTGCAGATGATGCACTGGGATTTGGGAATACAGTAGCATTAGCATCAAAAGCATTAGGAGAAGGTGCTGACGAAGCATCAGTATTAATGTTATCTAAAGCATTTGGTAGTGGCAGTATGGGTCGTAATACAACTGCATTACGAGAAGCAATGATTAGATTTTCATCTGCAACTGATGCTATGGCAGCAGGAAAAGGTGCGGGTAATATGATGGATACGATGTATGATATTGGTAAAATGACTCAAATGGATCAAATTGCAATGATAGGAAGATTTGGTGATGATGCAGAGAGATTGATGTCATTGGGATTTGCAAATCCTAAATCTAGGATAATTCAACAAATATCTAAAAAATTTCCTGGCGTTAAGTTTGCTGATCCTATGCAAGCAATTGCGTTGACAGAAATTGCAAATAGAGTTGATAAAGGAATGGATGTTGTTGATGCAATTACAGATGTTAGAAACATTTATGGAACAGGAATTGATAATGCTATAGCTAGTGCTGCAAAATTAATACCAGAAAAAAGTAAACTTGCAGCAGCACTTGCAAAAACAGCTGGAAAAACAGCAAGTAAAGGAGTCCTTAAAAGTGTACTAAAACAAATTCCTGTTATTGCTGGTGTCGCTGGTGTTGTATTTGGTATTCAACGTGCACTAGAGGGAGATTTGATGGGTGCTGGACTTGAAATTGCCTCTGGTTTACTTGGAGTTACTGGTACTACTCCTGGTATTGGATTGGCAATTGATGGATATTTACTTGGACGAGATTTGGGAGCAATGCCAGGATTCAGAACAGGTGGAAAATTAGGTAATTTTCCTGCTAATTCATTCCTTTCAATAAACGGTATGCCTATTGCAAAAATGAATGAAGGTGGTGGATATGGTTCAAGTGAAACAGTAGAAGTCAAACAAAATGATCCAAAACAATACGTTAAGGAGGGAAAAGGTATTGTTCAAGCAATGTATGATGAAAAACAGAAGTTTTCAGTAGCAATGGGTTTAGGAGTAGAAAAAGGTTTAACATCTATTACTTCTGGTGGCGGTATCTTAAGTGGTATAAAAGATTTCTTTTTTGGTGACAAAAAAGAAGAAGAACCAAAAGAAACTAAGGAAGAATTTAAAGAAAGAATAAAAGAGGAGTTCGGAATAATAGGAGACAGAGGAGGATTAGGTTATAGAGATGGTAGAGAAGGATATGAAAATCAGTCATGGGATAAATTCCGTCTCATTCCTGATGATTGGTTTAATAATAAAATAGAGGAATCAACAGACACTAGTTTGATGAATGGTGACACTTCTCAATTCTTAAGTTCACTTTCACTTGATACAGATTTATCTGGAGGACAATATTCGTCTTTCCCTCTAGTTGTAAACAATTTCTATAACGGTGAAGCTAGCGAAGGTATGACAGATATGGCAGAAATTTATGGAAGCAGTTTTTCAAACACTTCTTTTGCAGATTTTGCTGCATCATATTCTATTATGAATAAAATGTAATGACATTTCAAAATCCTATTGATATAGAGGTCGTAGATATTAAGATACGAAAACCTGATGGATCTAGAGAAAAGTCCATTAAACAGTTGTGTATAAACCTTGAAGTAGTAGAAAGTTTAGTTTCCCCAAATATTTGTGGAAATATGGCGATAAGTGACTCTACAAATTTTTACAATGATTATCCATTAACAGGAGGAGAAATAGTAAAGATAGAAATTAAAACAAGTTTTAAGGATGAGAGTCGTATTCATGAGTTGTCGGTAAGTGGAATTTCTACTAGAGTTTCACAAGAAAAGAAACAAGCTTATATACTAAAATTAGTTTCTGAAGAGGGTCTGATTAATGAAACTGTAAGAGTTAAAAAACCTTTGATTGGAAATCCAAAAGATATTACTGAAAGACTAATGAAAGAAGTCATAGGAACCACTAAAGACGTTTGGACTGAACCATCAATGTTTGAAATATACATGCTACCTAATAGAATGAGACCATTTGATCTTATAGCAAAATATTTAAACAAATGTGTTCCTAAAATAAAAAGTGGTTTTGCTGAGACTACAGTAACATCACAAAAAGATGAAACAGTAGAAAGAATTACTGGTAGTGCTGGATTTTTCTTTTGGGAAACTTATAGAGGATATAATTTTTTCTCGGTAGATTCATTATGTGATACTGGAGATGAGAGTAAATTTGAAAATGAATTTTTAAAAAGTGAACCACATGGTCCTTATGTTCAAACTGCTGCAAACGTTGATGGAGTTGATAAAAGATTTATACTTAGAGATTGGACATTTATAGCAGAAACTGATATAATGTCTTCGTTTAGAATGGGAAGATATTGTTCAAGAGTAGTATTTTTTAACTTAAGCACAGGAATTTACGAAGAACTTGAGTTAGATTATCAAGAAGCTTTTGATCAAATGACTCATTTAGGCACTCAAGATAGAGTTAGTGTAGTTCCTAACTATATGACAGGTAAAGAGACAAGTTTAACTTCAAGACCTACAAGAATTAAATCTCATGTATTAGATCACGAAACTTTTTTTAATGAACCAAATCCAGCAGATTACGAGGAAGCAGATAATAATAATGCTAACGTATACTCAGATTTTGCTAAACAATTCACATTACAATCAATTGTAAGATATGATTCTCTTAAGAATCAACAAGCAATATGTACAATTCCTGGTAATCCATGGATGACTGCGGGAGATAAATTTGTAGTAGAGTTACCAAACAAAGCATCAGATGAACAAAAAAGACATCAATTAGTTGACGAAGAGAGTAGTGGAGTGTACCTTATAAAAGAAGTTACACATAATTATCAATTTAATGAGGGAAAAACTGGAACTATGATAACCACTGTAAGATTGATGAGAGATACTTTCGGAAGTGGACTTCCATCATCCCGTGATGAATAAATAATAGTGTACATACTGTACGGAGGTAAATACAATGAAATCAATTGAAGATCATATCAAAAAGGACAAAGAAATCCTTGCTGATCCAAAAACATCAGAACCCATGCGTCATCACATTGAAGGTGAATTGCATGACTTAGAAGAGTATGTAGAACATCATAAAGCAGAGATTGAAGGTGGAGATCATCACGACCCTAATGTATTAGAGGTATTCTGTGATGTACACCCTGATGAACCAGAGTGTCTAGTATATGACGACTAATGCCAATAAATGACGAAGGATTATCACGGTTAATCCCATCAAGTAAAATAGGCAACGACGGATTTCCTTGGTGGATAGGTCAAGTAGAAGGTGTTGCTAATCTTGAGAAGAATAACAAAGGTGGTTACAGATACAAGGTAGCAATTGTAGGAGAACACCCTAAATCGAGGGAGTTAATTTCTACTGCGGATTTACCATGGGCAAACGTGATGATGCCTGTCAATCAACCATTCGCACCTGGTAATATAGTTGGGTCTGCTGCTCAACTAACACCAGGTTGTTGGGTGGTTGGTTTTTATATTGATAACGATAAGCAAAAACCCATAATTATGGGTTCTATTGGTCAAACACCAGGTTCTACAACCTTTAATGAAACAGTAAGACAGGAAGATCCCAATTCAAGATTTGCAACTGGTGATCGTAGTAATCCATTTGAAGTAGATCCTTATACAGATGGAAATCCTGGTATAAGTAGTACTTCTAAACAAAATGGAGGTCCTAGTGATGGAACTAGACGTGGAGATGGAGAGTTTAGAGTAGATTCTGGTGTATTAGTAGACAATATTGCAAGAGAGGAGTGGTGTGCATTAACTGCTGAAAAATGTGATGAGGTCGATACTAAAACTCAAATGACAAATATCCTTGCTCAATTCCTTGCAGACATTCAATCAAGCAATGGAAATGTTGGAGATTATTATGTTAGTAAATACACAGGAGGAATTTACAGATCAGCAGGAACAGCAAGAAGTTATGTAAACAAGGCAGTATCAGTTGTAAGAGAATTATTAGCAAGAATAAAAGGGTATATTGTTAGCTTATTACAAGATGCGGTTGATAAGTTAGTAAAAGCAGTTTTAAGACCCTCTGAGACTGGTAATGCTCTAACACCCGTAACAGAATTTTTCAATAAACAATTGAAATCTCTTGGATGTAAGATTGAGGATATTGGACTTAGATTGGCAGAGTGGTTGACAAATGTTTTAATGAGTTATATCAATCAAATATATCGTGCTGCTATTTGTCAAGTAGATGAGTTAGTAAATGGTATCATCTCCAAAATATACCAGTTGATGAATGAGTTGTTAGAAAGTATCCTAGGTCCTCTTCAAGATATTTTAGGTGCTATCGCTGCTCCACTTAATTTGATTGGAAAGGCAATTAATTATATTCTAAGACTTCTTGGTATTAGTTGTACTGGTCCTGATAAAACATGTGCAACATACAAAAAAGTATGTACTGACGGAAGTAAGAAAAAAGGTGAAGACGATGGAAATTTCTTAGATGATCTCTTATCTAAGATAGATAATCTATTTGGTGATACTCCTGCTGATTACACACAGTATGTTTGTGAAGAAGCATATGATGGTGCACCATTAGAAATAACTGGTATAGGATTTACTGGTGGAGTTCCCTTACCTGGCACTGAAACTAGAGAACCTAAAATTATTTACACTATAAATGATATAACAGTTACAGAAGGAGAACCAGCAGTGTTTACCATAACTAGAGATGGTACAATTGACATAGCATCATCAGTTTCATTTAAAACTTTGAGTAAAGGAACTGCTACTTCTGGAACAGATTATCTTGCAGTAGATGATATTGTAGGTTTTTCCGTTGGAGAATCAGAGAAAATAGTACAAGTTCAAACATTAGTTGATTCTACTACTGATAGCAATGAAATTTTTTATGCTAAGTTAACTAATAATTCTCCAGAGGATAGTAAAACTAAGATAAAGTTTAAGAAAAACATTGGACAATGTACGATACTTGAAAAAGATATAAAAAATCCATACGATCCATACAATCCTATTGATGTAAATCCATTTGAAGACATTGAAGATAATACAGATGAAAATTTCCCTACAGTAGATGATCCTGTAAATACAAATCCAACTTTTAATGTTATTGCAAATAGAGCAACTTGCCCAGAAGACGAATTTATAATTTATACAATTACCACAACTAACATTCCTAATGGAGCAATATTATATTACAATCTCACTGGTGAAGGAATAACACCATCTGATATTGTAGGTAATAAGTTAAGTGGTGAATTTGTAATTCAAGATAATGAAGCAAAGGTTACTATTGGTATCCGTGAAGATACTACAGTAGAGGATGAGGAGAGATTAACATTTAGTATTACTGGAACAAATGCATTTGCCAACGTTCTCATTACAACTGATGATAATTTAAGTGACTTTGATAGTGGTATAGGTGATGATCCATCAACTATATTCCAACAATTTAGAGTTCCTATTGTGGACACTAATAATGTCATAACTGATGATAGTGGTGGTATAATTGACATACCTGTTGATAATCCTGGTGATCCATGGGCAGAACCTCCCAACGTTTTTGTCACAGGAGCTGGTATTGGTGCAACTGCAACAGCATTATTAGATGGCAATGGATTTGTAACAGAAATTAGAGTCCAATCATCTGGTTTTGGATATAAGAAAAATCTTCCTAGTGATAAAAATGTTAGATGTATTATTGATGCTTTTACTATTCTTAGTCCTGGTCTTGGATATGAAACTGCTCCAGATATGTATGTTAATGGAGAATTAGGAGTTGCTGAAGCAATTGTGCAAGATGGATTTGTTATAGGTGCACGTGTGTTAAATAGAACACTTACATTTGATAAGTTTCCTCGTATTGAACTTGTTGGTGGAGGAGGATATGGTGCTAGATTACTTCCATCACTAGCATGTCTTAATACTGATGCACTTACTGCAGTTGGTTCTACCAAGATTGGTACTGGTCGTTACGTTGATTGCCCATGACATTAGAATTTCCAGCATCTACATATCCAGATAGTATCTTTAAACCAAGAAAACCTGATGAATCACAGTCTCTTGGAGATGATCCTACGTTTAATGTCTTATTAAAAGGATATAAAACTAGATCGGTAATCTATGAGAGGATGCTGCCTGATAATATATCTACTGCATTAAAAATACAAGGACCTAGAGGTGCTAACTCAACTGCAATTTTTGATCATAAAGGTCAGATTAAATTTATAACAGGACCTAGGAATCCAGACATTCCTAATAGTGGACTGTTTGGTATATTATCACAAGGACAACAGCAAACTCATCAAGGAAGATCTAATATTCAGTATAATGTTGGAGGTAGTTCAGACGAAGGACAAGCGTTAAATGTGTTAGCATATGGTGATGTAGTAGAACAAGCAATCGGTGGATCACGTTACATCAAAGCAACAAAAATTTTTATAACAGCGACTGATGAATTTATTTTACAAGGACAAAATGTAAAAATTCAAGCAACTGGAGAACTCCAATTAGCAGGAGGTTCTATAGTCCAAGCAATGACTAATAAGAAAGAAATTGTTACTGGTCAAAGTATGGAACTTGGTGTTAGTGAAAAATCAACAATACAATTTGATCCACGTGGACAAGTAAACATAATTACACCTGGTAGTGTAAATCATAAAATTCTTCAAGATTATAAATTAAAAGCACTTGGGTGTCTTAGTTTATTTGCTGTTGGAGGTCCTGGTGCTTTGATTAAAAATAGAGGTGTTGGAATGAGTCTCAGCACTAAAACAGTTTTCCAAGCAGGAGGAACAGCAGCAACAGATATAATATCTACAGGATTTACCACAATGACAGGTCAAGCTGGAGTTGAAGTATCTACACCAGCAATGTTAGATATGGCGGGTACTGCTGATGTTATGCTTTCATCAGAGGGCACGATGGATGTCACTGCATTGGATCTCACCGTAGATGGTACTAATACTACAGTTACTGGTGTCAATACTACAGTCGAAGGTACAGCACAAGCAGAACTTAAGAGTGCGATAACAAAAATATCAGGAACAACCAAAGTAGAAATAGATGGTGCCCTAATATACTTAAATTAAAACACTTGACAGAATAAGTGTAGCGTGCTACACTATATACCAATACAAAGGACTCGAAAGATCGTAACCCTGCGTAGATAAATGAGACCCATGTCGGGGCACTCTCACATCCGC
>CESD01021092.1_pt1 | contig 10352 bp, 8 predicted proteins | sample 531191 | NCBI WGS metagenome assembly CESD01 (sample SAMEA2622021, study PRJEB7988) | marine metagenome | biome: marine biome (ENVO:00000447); feature: deep chlorophyll maximum layer (ENVO:xxxxxxxx); material: "saline water (ENVO:00002010), including plankton (ENVO:xxxxxxxx)" | depth 188 m
GAAGATCCATATAACCCCTTTCGAGTTGGGCGTTATGAATTAGATACCCCTGGTCATGGAGTTCATGATGTATGGATAGAAGATGGTATTGCATATTCTTCAAACTGGGCAGATGGTGTACATGCTGTGGATGTAGGAGGAATAAAATTTAATGAAAAGAATAGATCTAAGATGAAGTATAACCCCTTACTTGCTATGACAGGACAAGGTAGTCCAGGTAATCCAGTAAAGCTTGCAGGAATGTCTGATCCTAATGGACATAATCATGCAGCTTTTCCCTTTATTAGCCAATCAACTGATAAATTTTATATTATTGCAGGTGATGAGTGGGGCAATCAATTTGGTATGGCAGGCGGCTTTCATTTCCTTGATTTTACTGATCCAAAAAATCCTAAAGAGAGCGCTGTTTATCAAGTACCTGAGGCAGGCTCACATAATCATTGGGTTCATGGTGATACTTTGCTTGCTTCATATTATCAAGGTGGTTTAAGAGTTGTTGATATTTCTGGAGAATTAATGGGTGATATATATGCTCAAGGTAGAGAAATAGCATTTTTTCTATCAAGCGACCCTGATGGGTTTATGGCTAATCGTCCAAACGTTTGGGGCACAATGCCATATAAAGGTTTAATTTATTTTTCAGATATGAATAATGGTCTATGGGCAATAAAATTAGAAGATGAAACAAGATATGGGACAAATTAAATGAGTAGAAATATGAAAAGAACAGTTCAATTTATATTCGTTATTACAATAATAATAAATAGTCTATCTGCTAGAGATTACTATATATATTGTACTGCAGAATCTGAGGATGAAGTAGCTTTAATTCGTTTTGATGGAAAAGTAGCTCACGTAGAAAAACGTATACCTGTTGGTGTATGGCCAGTTGAAATTGAAGGTCCACATGGAATTTCAATATCACCTGATGGTGATTATTGGTATTTATCGATGGCCCATGGTATGCCATATGGTCATTTATATAAATATGAAACAGGTACTGATAAGATGGTTGATCGTGTTGAGCTAGGGTTGTTCCCGGCAACGATGGGAATCTCTAATGCCACAGGATTATTATATATTGTGAATTTTAATTTACATGGCGGTCATAGTGAAGTTAGTGATGTGTCAATTGTTGATCCTGATGAAATGATTGAGATTGAAAGAGTTGAAACCGGTATTATGCCACATGGATCCAGATTATTAAACAATGGATTAAAGCACTATTCAGTTGCAATGATGTCAGGTGAATTATATGAAATCGATGCTATGACTATGGAATTAAATCGTACCCTTTCCACATCACCAATGAAGAAAATGAACAAACATAGTGGACACAATATGAAAGGGATGAATCATAGTAAAATGAAAATGAATTCTATGAGCCATAATATGCCTGCTGAAAAACCAACTTGGGTTTATCCACATCCGAATGACAATTTTCTTTATGTGGTCAATAATGGAACAGATAATGTTGTTGAAATAGATGTAAATAAGTGGAAAATCACCAGAACATTTAAAACCGATAAAGGGCCCTATAATTGTGAAGTAAGTGAAGATGGTAAGTATTTAGTTGTGACTTACAAAAGCGCTGCTAAGACAGGCGTATGGGACCTAGCAACTGGTAAAGAACTTGCAAAATTCAAAAATACAAGGAAAGTCACTCATGGGGTTGTTATTTCACCAGATAGTAGATATGCATTTGTATCAGTTGAAGGGATTGGTAAAGAACCAGGTGCTGTTGAAATTTTTGATTTAAAGAAGTTAAAAGCAGTTGCAACTGCAGAAATTGGGAAACAAGCTGGAGGGATTGCGTTCTGGAAAATGGATAACTAATCACCTGTATATTTTATAATAACTTTCTCCTCATTGAAAGATTCTAAAGAGCTTGAACCATCAGGCCATTGTATTTTTACACCACTTACGGGTTTATTATATCCCATAATTTGAACAGGTGAATTTTGAGACCAATATCCAGAACCAGATTGGATTTCACGAACAGGTCCTAAAGAGCCATCTTTGTATTGTATTTGAATTTTTGATCCGAAACCCCAAGGATTTAATTTTGAACCCCGTAGAATTACTCTGACACCAGATTTGCTTTTAATATTTTGAAACAATTTTGTTTCTGCTCCATTTTGTGAAACTAAAAGATCAACTTTCCCATCCATATTATAATCTGAAAATGCTGCGCCTCGCTGATCTCCGTAAACTAATATCCCACTATTGTGACCATAAATAGTTTCAAAATTCCCATTTCCATCACCAAGCATTATCAGACCCCTACCTGAATCATTGCGATCGGTTTCTATTTGAACTGTAAAAAAGTTTTGGCTTAAAAATATATCTTCATGTCCATCCCCATTAATATCTGCTACACCAGCATGCATTGCAGTAGATATCTGTGCTTCGAATGGAAGAGGGAAAGATGTGAAACCATCACCATTATTTATTAATACTACACTCTCTAAAGTATTAGCTTCAAGATAAGGTGAAGTTTCAAGAGTATTACCAAATATATCATTAAGTGATGATTGAGCATAATTTAAAAAAGTTTGTTTTTCTTCACGCACAAATGGCATTGCATTTGAAATACATGAAAATCCTCTTTCAGGTACTAGGTCATTAAAATCACCGTCATAATGTGCTTCTACAATATCAAGTACATTATTATTATCAAAATCATTAAAGAATACTTTTCGTGGATGAGATGGATCAAAGTGATATTTTGTATTTAATCCCCAATTCGTTGCCACAATATCTATAAGACCATCTTCATTGAAATCACCAGTTGCAATCCCATTCCACCACCCATTCAATTTATCTAGATTTACCTTTGATGTGATATTTTTTAATATTCCATTTTCATTTTGTAAAATTGTAATTGGTCCCCATTCTAACGCAAGCAGTAGATCTGGGTCGCCATCATTATCTATATCACTAAATACAGATCCAGATACAAGTCCTATATTTGATAAAACTTTTGAATTTTTATCATCAGGAAAATATTCTCCATTTTTATTTATATATAGTGTTGATGATGCAGGTCTTGGATATTCTCCAGGGATCACGCGTCCACCTGCAAAAATATCGAGATCTCCATCATTATCAATATCCACCTGAGATAGTGGTCCGATCATATGATTAATACTAGTAAAATTATTTTGTTCTTTTCTTGAAAAAATAGAAATAATACTACTTTCATTAAAATTCGATTCAAAATTACTTTTCCCAACAATAATTCCTTTTTCACCATTATTATTTACTGTACTTATTATTGTTGTAACATCATGCTTTAAGTCTTTTTCAACAGAAAAAGGGATAAATGATTCTCCATCAATATTTTCAAAGTGGTCAATTGAACCACCCTTACCCCCTGCAATAAATAAATCATCATCTCCATCGAGATCACTATCGAACCATGAAATTCCTGGGCCCATTTGACTAAATCTATTTGGTAATAAACTTTGGTGAGAAAAATCATCATACGGATCTTCATGATGTTTATGATTTAGAAGCTGACTTACATCTTTAAAAATTGGATCTGATTTATTTTGTTTAACTGCTAGTGAATGACTTCTAGTTTGTTTAATTGTATATAATTGATTTTTAACTAATGAGTCAATAACTGTAATGGTACCATCTCTCCATTGAATTTCAGCTGACATAAAACCGTCATTAGCTGCAAAAACTTGTAATGGGTCAGATCCTGATAAATAACGACCTCCTGATATTATTTCACGAGATTGATATATACCACCACCTTCAATTTTAATTTTTGCTCCAATAGCTTGAAAATTATCATCATTTCCCTCAAGACGTATAGCAATACGTGGTTTGTTAGCATTGTTTTTATAAATTCCAATGTTTTGATTTAATCTATTTATAACTAGATCTAAGTCTCCATCATTATCAAGATCAGCAGTTGCCATACCATGAGAAATATCTTTTTCATTACCAATGCCCCACCCATTTTCAACATTTTCAAATTTTAGATTTCCTTTATTTCTTAAAGCCACATTTTTCAATTCAAGCGTTGGGTATTTAAGCAACATACGCTTGTATTCTTCAAAAGATTTTATTTGTGGTAACGCATCTCTTTGTTTTTGTTGCGAATCTGAATCTTGGACATCAAACATATGTCCAGTGCCAATTAGTATATCTTCATGCCCATCTAAATCAACATCAATAAAGATTGTTCCCCATGACCATTCTGAAGCTTGAGTATTACTATATTGGGAAATTTCGCTAAATGTTTGATCTCCGCGATTTAAGAATAATGTATTGTGCATATATTGGGGACGATTATCAATTTCTCCAATACCAAGTGGAGTTGGTGCCATTGTCCCCATTTGTGTTTTTTGTAAAATATGTGATTGGCTCATCATATCAGTAACAAAGAAATCAGCCTCTCCATCTTTATTTAAATCAGAAAAATCTACTGCCATAGATGAATTACTTGTATGGCGTATAGCTAGTTTATTAATCAATCTAAAAGTTCCATCTCCATTATTAATCCAAATCCTATCAGGACTTTCAAAGTCGTTGCATATATAAATATCTGGATGTGTATCATTATTAATATCTCTAAACTGAGCCATTAACCCCCAATCTCTAAGGTGTTCATCTATAGGATTCCCATTTTCATCTTTAAAATGACTATTAGTTATATCAATTAACTCAAAATTCCCTTTTCCATCATTAATATAAAATTGATCAACTTCAGCCATTTCAAATCGCAACAGCACATCCCCTTTTACTGCTGCTTCATATTCCTTATTATAGGGTGGAAGCACTATCCATCGATTATTTGTTATTTCCATTAATGTATTATCAAAACTAATTGTAGGGGGCGGCAATGAATCTCTCATTGCTAGCCTTTTGTAATTTGTGATATATAAGTCTAGGTCACCATCATTGTCTACATCAGCTAATGCTGAAGAAGTGCTGCCAGGATTGCTTAATTTAGAATCTAATTTAGATTCAGAAAACTTCCCTTTACCGTCATTAAAAAATATACTGTTTGGTCCCCCCAATGCAGTTACAATCAAATCTAAATCTCTGTCTCCGTCAACATCCGCAAAAACAGAACCATTTGAATATCTATTTGGGCAAGCAACACCAGAAGCTTGAGTAACATCTTTAAACTTCCAATTGCCCATATTCATAAATAAAAGATTATTTTCTTTTAATCGTGGAATATAAATATCTACCCATCCATCCCCATTCATATCTCCAAGCGCTATACCAGATCCATGCATGAGATGCTGGTTTTCAAGAATTTCTTTTTCACCAATTTCATTCTTTGCAATTATTCCAGTTACTGATGGATCCACTTCTGTAAAACCATCTGAGTCAGTCATTAATATTTCATTTAGTGCCTCAATATTAATTAACTGTGCAGTATTTTTTTTATTGGTATTACTGCAACCTGCGAAAAATATTATTAATAATATATATTTTAAACGTTTTATCATTTAAAAGAATTTAATAAAACCTTTACGAATTGGTTCTAGCTGATTTAGTCATAGATAAAACAATTTCAGTGCTTTCTTTAAAAGAGAAGTGCTGAACTTTTGTTGCTTTGAAAAAATAATAAAGTGTAAATAAATAAAATATATGAAACCACCATTCTGAAATTCTACTCTCAGTGTTTAATTTGATATAATAAATACCATCTATTATAACTGTTGCCATAAATAACATAGTAACCATCATTGTTGGTGGGTATAGTTTTCTTTTGATTGCAAACATTTTCTTGTACAAATCATCGCCGAGCTCTATATGTTCTTCAAGATATTCTCTTACGTTCACACCAGTTCCAACGAAAAAAAACATCACAAGAGTTTGGGCAGCGATAAAAATGATGCTAACCATTAAATCAAAAGTAATTCGATGTGTTAGCCAAAAATCAAAATAGTGATTTAGTCCAATTTGGATTAAACCAAATCCTGAGAGCCCTACAAGAACATAACAAAGTATCATAAAAAACCACATACTTTTACCTATACATTAAAATGAAAATAAATGCAGTCCCCATCTTTAACAATATATTCTTTTCCTTGCAGTTGTGATAGTCCAGCATCCTTTACTTTTATTTCAGATCCAAATTTAATTAGATCATTATATTTTATTACTTCAGCTTTAATAAATCCTTTTTCAAAATCTGTATGAATTTCACCTGCGGCTTTTGGTGCATTGGTCCCCTTTTTTATTGTCCAAGCTCTTACTTCTGTAGGACCCCCCGTAAAATAAGTTTCTAATCCTAATAAATTGAACCCAGCATGAATTAATTTATTTAACCCGGGCTCAGACAAATTATATTCTTTAAGGAAAATAATTTTTTCTTCTGAATCAAGAGTTGATATTTCTTGTTCAACTTTTCCACACAGTCTTATAGCAAAATTGTGTTTATTATTTGCATAATCAAATAAACGCTGGATATCATCATTACGCTTTGAACTCATAATTTCTTTTTCATCTACGTTTGCTACATATAAAATTGGTTTTCTTGTTAATAAAAAAAGCGATTCAATAAAATCAATATCATCTTTTTCTACAGAAAATGTTCTAGCCATATTCCCTTCATTTGAATGTTCTTTTAAACGTAAAAGTATATCTAATTCTCTACCAGCATCTTTATCTTTTTTTACCAATTTTTCTAACCTAATTATATTTTTATTTATTGTTTCCAGGTCCGCTAATAAAAGTTCAGTTTCAATTAATTCGGCATCCCGAATAGGATCAATTGTCCCTTCTACATGTGTGATATTTTCGTCTTGAAAACATCTAACAACATGAATTATAGCAGAAACTTGTCGGATTTGACCTAAAAATTGATTGCCTAATCCTTCACCTTTATTTGCTCCTCTAACAAGCCCGGCAATATCAGTAAATTCAACCGTAGCTGGCGTAACTTTTTCAGGTTTATATATTCCGTCTAATTTTTTCAATCTTTCATCAGGTAAAGTAACAACACCGATATGCTGTTCGATTGTACAAAACGGGTAATTTTCAGAAGGAACTGAAGACTCTGTTAAAGCATTGAAGATAGTTGATTTACCTACATTAGGTAAGCCAACAATCCCACACCGAAGTGCCATAAATAATTCCTATTTAAAATTTTTGATTAATATTAAAATGGGTCAAGTGCCGGATCTTTTCCATGATCCCATGTTAAACCTTCAAATAAACCTACTTGAAGATCTTTAGCAAAGTAAATTGCTTTATCTTTTACTTCAATAACAGCGTCACACCATGCCATATAAGTTGGTCTCGTAATGAATTTCTTAATATCAATCTTATAAATAATTTTTTCATGATATGGACGAACCTGGCCTTTAAACTTCAAATCTTTTACACCTAATGCACGCCCTCGTCCATCACCACCGACCCAAGTTAGAAAAAATCCAATTAATTGCCAAAAACCATCTAACCCCAAGCATCCTGGCATTACTGGATCTCCTTTGAAATGGCAATCGAAAAACCATAAAGATTTTTTTATATCAAGCTCGGCTTTAATCTCGCCTTTTCCATATTTGCCACCTTCATCTGAAATATGAATAATTCGATCCATCATAAGCATTGGTGGCATTGGAAGTCTCCCCTTATCTTCACCAAATAATTTTCCAAGACCACTGTCTATTAATTCTTCTTTTGTGAAACTTGATTTACGTTCCATTTATTTTTATTTCCTTTAGTACCTTGAATTTACTTTATAATGTAGAAAATTTATCTAATCTTTTCTAACTCGTTTTATTGCTAGTTGTATATATTTAAATTTAGCAATCTAATTATGGAGTATAACTAATGTCTGAATGGGTTTTATTATTAGGGGGATCAACAGGCCATGGTGCAGCTACGGCAAAAAGATTGGCAAGTGATGGTTATGGAATAATTGCTTTTCATTTTGATAGAGGTGAAGCCAAAAAAATTGCTGATGACACTATTTCGGAAGTAAATGAATTATCAAACGGTAAATGTCATTATTTCAATACTAATGCAGCTTCAGAAGAAACTATGGATGAATATTTACCAAAAATAAAAGAAATTACTAACGGAGCTAATCTCAAATTATTGCTTCATTCAATTGCTTTTGGAACAACAACAAACTTTTTTGGAGATAAACCGGTAACTCAAAGACAGATGGATATGACCGTTCATGTAATGGGAAACTCTATTTTATACTGGACTCAAAAACTATTTTCTGAAAAGCTACTAGGTAAAGGTTCTCGAATAATGGGCTTAACTAGTGAAGGAAATTATTTGGCGATGGAAGGATATGGACCAGTAAGTGTAGCAAAAGTTGCAATGGAAGCAGTAATTCGTCAGATTGGTTGGGAATTAGGTGAGTATGGGATTACAGCAAATGCCATCCAAGCTGGGGTGACTCCAACAAGAGCATTAACAAAAATAACTGATAAGTGGGAAGACTGGATTAAAAATACTAAAACTCGAAATCCAATGCGTAGAACAACAACTCCTGAAGATATTGCAGGAACTATTTCAATGCTTTTAAAACCAGAAGCAGATTTTATTAATTGTTCTATTATTTATTGTGATGGCGGTGAGCATCGCTCTGGAGCGATTTAATAAAGGAGTTATTAGGGATTAGAGTCTTCTAATTTTGACCGTTGTTTTATAAGAGATACTAGATCATAATGATCTTTAATGGGTTGTAATTCAAAACAAGTCTCAGCTTCTTGCAATGCATAGTCCCACCAACCTTTTTTAGTATACATTAACGATAAATTATAATGTGCCTTACTTAATATTTGGTATTCTGATCTAGAAAGTGATTGCATTTTTTCTGGATAAAGCCTCGTTACTTCTTTAAACTCTAAAATAGCCTCTTCTACCAATCCTTTTTGAGCATACCATTTACCTAATTTTAGATGACGTTCTGGATCTTCCTTACATCCTCCGATAAAAAGAAGAATTAACATTAAAATTAGTATGTTGGTAGTCCTATACTTCATAATTAACCAATAAAATTTCAGTTTTTAAGTGAACAAATACAAGAAAAACATTTTTCAAATTAATCAGTAGTATTTTCATTTGATAAAAGGATAATTGATGTTAGTAATATTATAGCACCAATAAATTGGTATGCAGTCATTACTCTTTCATAAATAAACCAATCAATTGTAACTGCTGATAAAGGCCAAAACAACTCATAAATTGTTACATGAGATGCTGGCAGGTGATTCAAACCATAATAATATATAAATAGAGCTATAGAACCTGAGCTAATAACAATTAAAATAATGTAAGACCAATTCGTGAATGACATTTCTGTAATTAATTCATACTGACTATTTGAAATAATTATAAATAATGTGATTGCAGCTGTTATCGTTAGTCTCAATGCAGTAATTGTCATAAATGAAATTTGATTTAATGCATGTTTACCAAGAACAGTTGAACTACCCCAACTAAATGCAGCAAGAAGCGCAAGTAATGCTGCAATTATAGTTTTATCATTCCAATTAGCTATAGGGTTATTGCCAAATGTAATTAAATATCCACCAACTACAGCTGTAACAGCTAAAATAAAAAAACGTTTTGTAATTTTTTCTCTTAAAATAACAGCTGCTAATGCTATTGCAAAAAAAGGTTGAAGCTTTTGGAGTAATACAACAACTGATAAATCAATATATTCAACATAGCTAAGTGCCTTAGTATAAAAAAATGTTCCAAGCACTCCTCCACAAATACTAATCCATAATACAGAAATCCATCCACGTTGACTTAAAGTATATATTTCCGTCCATCCTTTGATAAGTAATGGAAAAAATATTATAGCTCCAATAACATGTTCTAATGAAATAATTAAGAATGATGGTAAGGCAAAAAGGTTTTGTCTAATATACCCATCTAAACTCCATAAAATAGCTGCGCCAATTACAGCTAATGCTGGCAAGTTCTTTTTCATCCCCAAAAGTTACAAGATAAAAATTTGATTTAGACTAAAGAAAAATTGTCAGGCTTTCCCACCATAAGCTGAAAAATCAGAAATTTCTATACCAAAGGATTGAAGTGCCATTCTCCACATTTTATCTTCAGGAAAATTAAATATAAATTCAGGTGATGTATCTTGAATAACCCAGTCCCCATTTTCAATTTCATTTTCTAATTGCCCCTTCGACCAACCAGCATGGCCAAGGAAAAATTTACTTTTATCTTTAGTATCCTCTGTAATGTTTTTTAAAGCTTTTTTATCGCTAGAAAGATAAAAATCATCAGATAATTTGATTGATTTATATAAATTAATTTGTTTTGAATGAAGTACAACACCCCTGTCAAATAAAACAGGACCCCCAAAATAAATATCGGCAATTGATTTTATCATA
>CESD01014723.1_pt1 | contig 10347 bp, 11 predicted proteins | sample 531191 | NCBI WGS metagenome assembly CESD01 (sample SAMEA2622021, study PRJEB7988) | marine metagenome | biome: marine biome (ENVO:00000447); feature: deep chlorophyll maximum layer (ENVO:xxxxxxxx); material: "saline water (ENVO:00002010), including plankton (ENVO:xxxxxxxx)" | depth 188 m
CATTTTTCTAGAACTATAAAAGACAGAGTATAGCTATCTGTATTTGTTATTGATAGATGGCAGTCTAGATCCTCTAAACTGCTTGAAACCAGCCTTGGCTTGCCAAGATCATCTTTTTCAAGAGTAATTTCAGGTGGGTATATACCTCTAAAACCAGTACCCAGAGCCTTAACAAGTGCTTCTTTTGCAGCAAAAGAAGAACATAAGAAGTTTATTTTCTTTTTTTCAGGCAATGCATAAAAAGTTTCTTGTTCCTCAGCTGAAAGAATTTTCTTTAAAAATTTTTCCTCATATCTGGAATAGATACTTTTAACTTTTTCTTTGTGTATTAAATCTGTTCCAATACCTAAAATCATCTAAAAAAAACTCTACTTTTTATATTTAGCTCTTCGAAGTAATAATCAATAGCTTTTCTATTAATCTCTTTGCTTAACTTTAATGCTTCAGAAGAAAAATTTCTATTACCTATATCAGTTATAATTTTACCATCATAGCCCTCTTTACTCTCTCTGAATCCACTTTGAGGACTATACTTATAATTTTTTTCGGTATCTATTTCTTTACCAGAATCAAGATCATTAAAAAAATCAATCTGATAACCAAGATTTGCCAAAATGTTTAATTCGAAGTCTCTCAATATAGCTTCGACATTATCTTTAGTTTTGAGGTCTTTGATGCAGTCTTTGTAAAGACTAAATAATTGTTCAGATTCATCAGAATGCAGCAAAAGAAAATTCATTAATTCATTTATATAGAAGGCTGAATATAGGCTTTCCTTCACTAAAAAATCTTTGTATGGTTCGGTAGTTTCTGCAAGGTATAGTGTCTTCAGATCAGTCTTGCCCCTAAAGTCAATATTCAATAACTGAAATGGCTCAAGGTGGCCAGCAAATTTTGATTTTTTTCTTTTTGCACCCTTAGCTACAGCACTTATTTTACCTGCAGTTCTACATAAAAAAGTGACTATTAAGCTAGTCTCCTTATATGGTCTAGAGTGTATTACAAATGCTTCTTGTATATTAGATTGCATTAATTTTTAATTCCGAAACTTTCAAGAGTCACAGGGTCATTAATCCAATTTTTCTTGACCTTGCACCATAAGCTCAAAAAGACTTTCTTTTTATATTTTTCTTCTAGATCAATTCGAGCTTTTGTACCAATAGATTTAATCTTTGCTCCTTCTTCTCCAATGACTATTTTTTTCTGGCTCTCTTTAGCTACATATATGGTTGCATCTAGATTTATTTGATCGTGTTGGTCTTGAAAAACATCCAGAACAACTGCTGTTTGATAAGGAAGCTCATCCCCAAGCAATCTTATGACTTTTTCTCTTATTATTTCGGTTATCTCAAATGTTTGACTTTGAAAATCAAACCCTTCAACTGGGTAGAAAAAATCGCTTTCTGGCATAAGCTTTTCTAGCTCATCTTGAACAATGTCTAAACCTTCACATTTCTTAGAAGAAATTGGAATAATGCTATCAAATTCCTCTTTCAAAAAAACCTTCTCAACAAATGGAAATAATTCATTTTTACTTTTAAGAAGATCTATTTTATTAATTAGCAGTACTTTTTTTGCTTTTGAGCTGTTAACTATTTCTAGTGTCTCTTTATCAACAGCATCAAATTTTGTGCCTGAGACCATAAAGAGAACTACATCAACATCATGAATGACCTCTTTGGGTTTTTTTCTAAGAATTTTGTTAATTGTTTTCTCTGTTTTTTTATGTGTCCCCGGCGTATCAATAAATATAATCTGACATTCTTTCGTTGATTTTACGGCGTAAATATTTGACCTAGTGGTTTGAGATTTCTTTGATGTAATGGACACTTTTTTATCTAAGAAATTATTCAGGAAAGTAGATTTGCCTACATTAGTCTTGCCAATAATTGTTGCATATCCACACTTTTTCATTAGTTTACTTTCCCTGCTCTAGAAAAGTTTGGCCATTCACCTGATTTCCAAGATAGCCATATAAAGTCTGCTCTTCCCCATATTGACCCTTCTGTAATAACACCCCAAGATCTACTATCATTGGAATTATCTCTATTGTCTCCGACCACAAAATACATACCTTCCGGAACCACCCAATCTCCATTAATAGCAGTTCTTTGCATGTGTCTTATTAGATATTTATCGTCACTATTATTTTCAGTAAATAGTTCTGCCCCAAAAGCATCTTTTTCAACGAAGTCCTGCTTGTATATTTCTCCATTGATATAGAATTTTTTATTTATGTAGGTGATTTTATCTCCCCCTTTTGCGATAACACGTTTCACAAACGGAACTGTAGGTTTATGTGGTGGGAAAAATACTACTATTTCTCCTACTTCTGGGCCTTTAGAGAAAACTTTTTCTCTGCCTGTAAATGGCACTTCTAATCCATATGCATTTCTATTAACCAAAACAAAGTCACCAACTTCAAGATTAGGTTTCATTGAGCCAGATGGTATCTGCCATGGTTCATAAACATAGCCTCTAATAAAAAAGACTAGAAAAATACTAAGAAACCATCCTCTACTTTCTTTAATTATTTCTTTGTGTCCTTTCACTAAAGAGAAGATTAAAACTCCTAACGAAAAGACGCTATAAAAGGCTAGCAGATCTCCGATATTCCATTGCCTTACAAACAAAATACCTATGATTAGAATTGAAATAAAAAGGCCAAACCTTTGAATCCATCGATGGGCTCTATCTGAAAATTTCCCGGTGACTATCGACCAATACCAATGAATCACAATTCCACAAATTAATAAATTTAAAAAAATAAAAACTGGTAAATTTGAAATGGGTTGGATGATATTAAAAAAAGTACTCATTTATTTTTTTCTGTGGAAAGGAAGCTTAAAAATGCTTCCTGAGGTAAAGCAACTTTACCAATTTGTTTCATTTTCTTTTTGCCCGCTTTTTGTTTTTCAAGAAGTTTCTTTTTCCTGGTTACGTCTCCACCATATAGTTTAGCAGTAACATTCTTTCTGAAGGCCTTAACGCTTTCTCTAGCAATTATTTTGCTTCCGAGCATAATTTGGATTGGAATTTCAAACATTTGTCTTGGAATAACTTCTCTAAGCCTTCTAGCAATGTCTCTACCTTTTCTTTGTGCATCGGATCTATGCATAATCGATGATAGCGAATCAACGACCAAACCATTTACAGCAACATCCACTTTTACTAAGTCCGCTTTTTGATATCTATCAAAAACAAAATCAACTGAAGCATAACCTTGGCTTTTTGACTTAAGTAAATCGAAGAAATCCATAACTATTTCAGATAGAGGCATCTCAAAAATAATTGATACTTGTCCACCCAAATATTGAAGATCTTTTTGAACTCCTCTTTTAGCAATAGCCAATTCGATCACATCGCCCACATATTTATCTGGACATAATATGGTAGATCTAATTATTGGCTCGCGAATCTCATCAATCTCATTTGTAGTTGGTAACTCTGCAGGAGAACTAATGGACGATTCTTCTCCGTTTGTTCTAAGAATCTCATAGGCAACACTTGGTGCTGTAGTGATCAAATCTAAATTATATTCACGCTCTAGTCTTTCTTTAACTACTTCCATGTGTAAGGTTCCTAAAAAACCGCACCGAAAGCCACTGCCTAAAATTTCTGAATTTTCAGGCTCAAAAACTAAGGATGCATCATTTAGATTTAATTTTTGCAAAGCCTCTCTGAAAGTTTGGTAATCGTTTGACTCTATAGGAAAAAAAGAAGCAAAAACTTGAGGTTTTACCTCTTCAAAACCATCAAGTTGGTCTGTGTCTGGATGTTTTGCTGAGATAAGAGTATCGCCTACAGGAACTGATTTTAAATCTTTTACATTTGCTACTAGATAGCCAACTTCGCCTTGAGACAGTTTATCAAAGGCTACTTTTTTTGGAGTAAATTTACCAATAGACTCTGCTGTAAATGTTTGTCCTGTTGATTTAACGATAAACTTTTCCCCCTTTGATAATTCACCGCTAAAGATTCTTATCAAAGAGATAACGCCTAGAAAATTGTCGTACCAGGAATCGATAATTAAAGCTTGAAGATTTTTTTCATCTGAGTTCTTTGGCGAAGGTATTTTATGAGCAATTTGCTTCATAAGTTCATCTAGTCCTGTTCCATCTTTAGCGCTTACAGATAGAGCATCAGATGCATCAATTCCAATGATTTCTTCTATTTCTTTTTTGACTCTTTCAGGTTCTGCTTGAGGTAAATCAATCTTATTGATTACAGGTATGACCTCAAGACCAAGATCAATTGCTTTATAGCAAGTAGAAAGTGTTTGAGCCTCAACTCCTTGTGACCCATCTACTACCAATAAAGCTCCTTCACATGCTGCAAGTGACCTTGAAACTTCATAAGAAAAATCTACATGTCCTGGTGTATCTATTAAATTAAATAAATACTCTTTGTCATCTTTGTAATTAAGAGCGACCGATTGAGCTTTTATAGTGATCCCTCTTTCTCGTTCTAATTCAAGCGTATCGAGAACTTGGGATTTCATTTCTCTCTTTGATAACCCCCCACAAAATTCTATTATTCGATCTGACAAAGTAGATTTCCCATGATCAATATGGGCAATTATTGAAAAATTTCTGATCTTATTCAATTTCTACAGGCTCAAATATATTGGTTCCTTCTCGGGTACCAATTATAAGAATTATGTCGCCTGTATCAAACGATTTAAGTGAACTCTCAAAATCTTGAATAGAATTAATATCGAATGAGGTGTTGCCTGATTTTATTTTTGTGATTATATCGCCCCTAAAAATTATTCCATATGCTGAAGAATTAGGCATGACTTGAAGAACTCTAACACCTTCATCCTGCACTTCAGTCTGTCCTGTTTCATCGGATAACTCTCCGAGTCTTAAGCCTAATGGATAGTCTGGGTCCATTGATTCATTGGTTGGCTGTTCTTCAACTTCTCTTGATGGCAATTCTCCAATTTTTATTATTTGAGTCATATATTTGCCATCTCTAAAAAGTTTAACTTTTAACATTGTTCCTGGTTTAGTTCGTCCAACTGTATGTTGCAGATCTTTAAAGTAGACCACTTCCTTGTCATTAAGAGATACAATTACATCGCCAGGCTTTATTCCACCTTTATCTGCGGACTGTCCTTTAACAACAGCTCTCACTAGTGCTCCAATTGGTTTATCCATCCCTAGAGCCTCAGCCAAGTCACTTGAAACTTCTCCTCCTTGTACACCTAAATAACCTCTTGATACTTTCCCTGACTCTTTTAATTGTTCAACAACTTCCATCGCAACATTCATAGGAATAGCAAAAGCAAGACCCTCATTACCTCCAGACCTTGAATATATCTGTGAATTAATTCCAATTACTTCGCCATCCAAATTAAAAAGAGGTCCGCCTGAATTTCCTCTATTGACTGCAGCATCTGTTTGAATATATGGGACATAATCACCGATTCCTTGGCCAGTAGAAGTTCCTCTTCCGGTAGCACTAATGATCCCAAAAGTTACTGAGAAATCGAAGTTATATGGCGAGCCAATAGCGATTACCCCATCGCCCTGCTCCATATTGTCTGAGTTGCCAATTTTTACAGGAGTGAAATTATCAGAACTAATTTTCAAAAGTGCTATGTCGCTCAATTCATCGGTGCCTACTATTTCAGCCTTAAATTCTCTTCTATCAAGAAATCTAACTATTACTTCCTGTGCTCCTTGAACGACATGATAGTTAGTGAGAATGTAACCGTCATCAGATAAAACAAAACCTGATCCTGTACTTGTTGCTTCTCTTTCGGGCATTCTTTGTTCAGGAATTGGAAACCCAAATTCTCTGAAGAGTTCTTCAGGAAAGTTGCCAAAAGATCTAGAAGAACCAGGTATTTTTCTGGTTGATTCAATATTGACGACAGAATCGGACTGTTCTTTAACTAGATCGGAAAAATCAAAGTCATGTGCATAAACACTAAAAACTATAAAGGACAATAACGCTACAAATTTTTTCATGAATTAAAACTATTTAACTGGCTCAATAGAATCGAGTATTTTCTTTCCAGATTCTACATCAATATCGCCAAATATTGCTACTGTATGGGGCTTATCACCATGAATATGAGTCTTTTTTATAAGAACAAAGTTTCCTTTTCTATACACCCCATCTGGAAGATTTGATGTATTTGGGTTATTTATGAATATTGAAAACCCCTTATTCGCTAATCTATTTGTAAATTTATTTCTTAGTCTTGGATCATTATTAAAACCTGATGGTATCCATTTAGGTTTATAAGCTACAGGCATAAGATTCGAGCTTCCAGTTGGAGCATAGTGTCTAGATGCAAATTGTAGGATTTCATCATTTTTTATATTCTCCAAAGTCTGTTTAGCTTCAGCTGAAGAAATAGCCTGAGCTAATAATAGATTGCCGCTACTCTTTTCAGTATTCATATTGAGTGTTGTGCTGAGAATAGAATAACTAAGCAAAGTGCCAACAGAAAAGATAGTAATAGGAAGAACTATTTTTTGTGTAAATACTCCCATAAGGTTTTCCAAAGAAAGATTAGCTATTTGTGTTCTAAAGCCAATTGGTTTCAATTCTTTTGATGTTTCACTTAGTTCTATCATTTTGAAATATAAATCTTTGAGTTCTGAGTTTCTGCCCATATCCTGCAAGAGAATTTTTAATTCATTTTGATCAAGCTCGCCATCAATAAATGAAGACACTCTTCTAAAATCTAAATCTGATATATTTCTCATAATTGCTCTTGTAGGCTCTCAATTAAATATTTTCTTGCTCTAAAAATTCTTGATCTAACTGTTCCAACCGGAACTCCGGTAATATTGGCTATTTCTTCATAATTTTTTGAATCGACCTCACACAAAATATATGCAGTCCTTTGCTCTTCTGGCACCTGATCAAGTAAATTTTTAACAAGATTTGATAGTTCTTTGCTTTCAAGATCTTTTTCTATATTTTCTGAAGCAGCAAGATTGCTTTCAAATATTTCATTAATCTGGTTTTCTCTAGAAGAGTTAATTTTTGTTATGGCTAGATTAAATCCAATTCTATAGAGCCATGTATAAAAATTAGAATTGCCCTTAAAAGTGTCTATTTTTTCCCATGCTCTCATGAAGGCTTGTTGAACAATATCCTCAGTTTCATGATAATTCCTTAAGATTTTGAATATTGAATGGTGCAATCTTGTCTTAAAGGTAGTAAATAATATTTCAAATGCATTTGAATCTCCCTTTTGTGAGAGCTCAACTAATTGCGGTATATTATTTTTCTTCATTGGTCTATTTGATATCTTTCAAAGCAATAAGTTCCATCATTTCACGTATCTTTTAATGTTTGGAAATCTTTTTTCAAAATTTAAATTATCCTTAAATATTAAGTCAAACATTTCTTGATCATTCAAATTTAGAAGCTCTTCTAATTCTCTTATTTCATTTGATGATAACCTTTCATAGTCATTAATTATTTTATTTACAATATGAGTGGTTTCCTTCATGCCTCTTCTTGCTTTAAAATTTAGTTTTTTATAAATAATGTCTTCTGTCATGGCTAATTACTATCAATTAAAAAATTATACCGCTATAACCGTTAAAGGAGATAGTTCTAAAGAATTATTGCAGGGGCAAGTAAGTTGTGATCTCAACTTGGAAAAGGATTACTATGATGGTCTTTTCTGCGATGAAAAAGGCTATGTAATAACGAATGCAGCCATCTTATTTGATGAATATTATTACATTATTGTGAAAGATGAAGTGTCTTCCATCCTGATGAGCGAATTAAAAAAATTTGGTCAATTCTTTGACTGTTCAATTGAAGAGGAAAAAAAAGATATTCTTGGACAAGAACTAAATGGAGAGCTTAAAAAGCTTTTTGGTAGAAAAGACACTTGCTTAAACTCTGCAGAATGGGATGAAATATGTATGCTTAATCTTTGTTTTGATATAAATGAGGAGATGTCAGGTAAGTTTAGGGTTAATGAGCTTGGTTATGATGTGAATAATTATGTCTCCTATGATAAGGGCTGTTATCGAGGGCAAGAAATAATTGCACGCCTAACTTATCTTGGTAAAAAAACCAAAAAAGTAATTGTGTTCAACTCTGATTTTGAAGAAATTACAAATGCAGATAACAGACCAATTGGCAAAAAGATATGTTCTCTAGATTCCAAAGATAAAGAATATTCACATTTTTTTGTCGAAAGCACTGATTATTTTTCAGAAGGAAAAAAAATTACTCCAGTGACCAATCAATGGGATCTAGACCTAGATCAGTAAGAATTTCATTAGCTTTTGAAAAATGCTTGCATCCAAAAAATCCAGAATTTGCAGAGAATGGTGAAGGGTGTGGAGCCTCTAGAATATAGTTATCATCTCCAATTAGCTGTTTCTTTCGTTTTGCAAAATTGCCCCAGAGCATAAAAATTACCTTTTTCTTTCTTTGAATTAATTGAACTGCCTTATCTGTAAATGTCTGCCAACCTATTTGCGAATGTGAGCCAGGCATGCCCTCTAATACAGTTAAAGAAGAATTTAATAGAAGCACACCCTGCTTTGCCCATTTAGTTAAGTTGCCAATTTCATTCTCTACACCTACATCACTCTTTATTTCTTTAAAAATATTTTTTAATGATGGTGGCAATTTTTGATTTTTATTAACAGAAAATGCAAGGCCATTAGCTGCACCTGGTGTGTGGTATGGATCTTGGCCCAAGATAACTACTTTTACATTTTCATAGGGGCATATCTCAAAGGATTTAAAAAAATTCTTGGGCTCAGGGTAAATTTTCTTACCAGAATTGTGATCAGATAATAATGAGTATTTTATCTCTTTAAAATAATCTTTTTTTGTTTCTAAATTTATAAAATCTGCCCAGCTTTTTATGTCTGTCATAATGTCAAAAATAACACATTTTTTTATCCACAGAAACTGTGGATAACTTTGGGGAAAACAACCCTTAGATTAACTAAAGCCCTTAAAAGAGAATACTTTCAAAAGATTTGTATAAAAATTGATCAATATATATCAGACCAGTATATAAGAGGGTTTCAGAGAGCTAATGTGAACAAAATGTTACAGACTGCCAAAAAAAGCTTTAGTTATCTAGGTGTGAAACTTGTTGTGAGAAAATCAATACTTTTGCATAAAAAAAAGAGGGTTTTTTTAGTAGCAAAGTCTTGCATTTCTAACACCCTTGATTTTCTCTAGCTCACAGACAATTTGATCCTTAATTTCATCATCTGTATCAATAATATTACAGGCTAAATTACCTCTACTTTTATTAACAAATTCTGAAATATTAATTTTATTTTCTGCAAGACATTCTGCTATGTTACTTATCACTCCCGGTTCATTTTTATTAGTTATAAATATTCTATGCTTGCCATGTTTTTCAGAAGAAATACTTGGATAATTCACGCTATTGATAATTTTTCCAAGTTTTAAGAATTCAGATATTTGATCGCATGCCATTACTGCACAATTTATTTCACTTTCTTTTGTGCTTGCACCCAGATGAGGGAAAATTATTACGTCTCGCTGAATATTAATTCTTTTTAATAAGTTTTTCGTAGGGAAATCTGTTACATATTTAAGAAGACTTCCATTTTCAAGTTGATCTATTAGATCTTCTTCATGCACTATGCCGCCCCTAGAAAAATTTATTACGACAGAGTCTTCATTTAGAAGAGTTAACTTATCTTTATTTATGATCCCTTCGGTTGAGGAATTTAGAGGAATATGTAGCGAAACATAATCTGCTTCCTCTAAACAACTTTCCATTGAATCACATTTGTCTAGACTGCTTGGAAGGCCAAGAGCAACATCTACAGTTAAACCAGGATCATATGCCTTTACTTTCATACCGAGATTAATTGCTTGTTCGGCAACCATAGACCCTATGGCTCCGAGACCTATTATGCTAAGTTTTTTTCCTCTTATTTCTTCTCCAACAAATTCTTTTTTCATGTTCTCAATTTTTTTGCTTATCTCTTCATCATTCAAATTTTCTGTATCTATACTGTCTAAATTTTTATTTCCTGAGACAAGATCTCTTTTTGAAAGAATCAAAGAGCAAATAACCATTTCTTTAACTGCATTTGCGTTTGCGCCTGGAGTGTTGAAAACAACCACTCCTTTTTCTGAGCAATCATCTACATTTATGTTATTAGTTCCTGCACCAGCACGTGCAATTGCATGAAGTGAATTGTTGATTACTAATGAATGTAAATCGTGACTTCTTAAAACTATACCTGAAACATTATTTTGATCAGAAACAAGCTCAAATTTATTTTCAGTTAAAAGGTCTAAACCTTCTTTAGCTATGTTATTTAAAATTTGTAATTTCATGAATTATAAGATTTTTAA
>CESD01098449.1_pt1 | contig 10335 bp, 8 predicted proteins | sample 531191 | NCBI WGS metagenome assembly CESD01 (sample SAMEA2622021, study PRJEB7988) | marine metagenome | biome: marine biome (ENVO:00000447); feature: deep chlorophyll maximum layer (ENVO:xxxxxxxx); material: "saline water (ENVO:00002010), including plankton (ENVO:xxxxxxxx)" | depth 188 m
CGATTATGATAAGGAGAATTGGTTTGATAGAGTAAAAGGTCTAGAAAATGAGCCTGAAAGAGGTAAAAGATGTACTCAATGTTTTGATATGAGATTTGAGCGCTCTGCACTTTTTGCTCACGAAAATAATTTTAAAGTATATGCAACTACTCTTGGAATTTCTCGTTGGAAAAATATGGATCAAATTAATATTTCTGGTCACAGAGCTGCGAAGAGATATAAAGATATCGATTATTGGGATTTTAATTGGCGAAAAAAAGGTGGCTCTTCAAGAATGATTGAGATTTCTAAAAGAGAGGAGTTTTATCAACAAGAATATTGCGGATGTGTATACAGTTTAAGAGATACTAATAAATGGCGAAAAAAAAATAATAAAGATCGTATTATTAGAGGCATTAAATTTTATAATTAATTTGGGAAACATACTCTTAGCAAAGTACAATACATGCGAATGAATACTCCGGGGAAAAAATTCAGACAGGCAATATTTGATAATGATCCTTTAATGATTGTAGGGACTGTAAATGCTTATTGCGCAAAGATGGCAGAAAATGCAGGACATAAAGCACTATATCTATCTGGAGCAGGTGTAGCTAATGCATCATTTGGGCTACCAGATTTAGCTATCACAACCTTAAATGATGTCGTTGAAGATTCAAGGAGAATTACTCAAGCAACTTGCCTCCCTCTTTTAATTGACGTAGATACTGGTTTTGGAGGAGCTTTCAACATCAGTCGAACCATAAAAGAAATGATAGCTGCTGACGTCGCTGCTATTCATATTGAAGATCAAGTATCACAAAAAAGGTGTGGTCATAGGCCTAATAAAAATCTTGTAGAAACATCTGAAATGAACGATCGAATAAAAGCTGCAGTTGATGGAAGAACAGATGACAGTTTTTTTATAATGGCAAGAACAGATTCTTATGCATCTGAAGGAATTAATGGAGCCATTGATCGATCTCAAGAATATATTGCAGCTGGAGCTGATGGATTATTCTTAGAGGCAGTTTCTAGTTTAGATGATTACAAAAAACTCAAAGATGCATTGGAAGTTCCTGTTCTAGCAAATATAACTGAATTTGGCAAAACCCCACTTTTTACAGCTAAAGAGCTAGCTTCAGTGGGGGTTGATATAATGCTATTTCCTTTATCAGCTTTTAGAGCTATGAATAAGGCAGCAGAATTTGTTTATCAAGATATTGCTAAAACTGGATCTCAAAAGAATTCAATTGAAAAGATGCAGACTAGAGATGAACTATATGAATATTTAAATTATCATTCATTTGAACAAAAACTAGATAAATTATTTGAAAGGAAGGAGAAAAATTAAATGGTTAAGAAGTTAGAGGGTGCCGGATTAAGAGGTCAAGTTGCTGGAGAGACATCTCTTTGTACAGTTGGTCAAGAAGAAGGATTAGCTTACAGAGGCCACAAAATCGAGACATTAGCGGAGAAAGCCACATTTGAAGAGGTTGCTTATCTTCTTTTGTATGGAAAATTACCAAACTCGTCAGAATTATCAAATTATAAAGTTATACTAAAAAACCTAAGAGATATTCCAGATTCATTAAAAAAAGTTTTAAGAGAGATTCCTGCATCAGCTCATCCAATGGCAGTTATGGCAACTGGATGTTCAATGTTAGGTAATCTTGAGCCTGAAGAATCAATGGATTTACAAATAGATTCTATCAATCGAATGGTTGCAACTATGCCATCGATTGTTACGTATTGGTATAAGTTCTCTCATGACGGAGAGGATATAAGTTTGGTAAATGACGAAGATACGCTTGCAGGTCATTTCTTACATATACTTCATGGGAAGGCTCCTTCTGATCTTCATAGACGTGTGATGGATGCATCCTTAATTTTATATGCTGAGCATGAGTTTAATGCTTCTACATTTACGGCAAGAGTTTGCGCCTCAACGATGTCGGATATTTTTTCATGTGTCGTGGCTGCAATAGGCTCCTTAAAAGGTCCCCTGCATGGCGGGGCTAATGAAGCAGCTATGGAAATGATTGAAAATTGGAAAACAAGAGAAGAGGCTAAAGAAAATATCTTAGATATGCTTTCAAATAAAGGAAAGATAATGGGTTTTGGTCATGCCATATATTCAGAAAAAGATCCAAGAAATGCTGTAATAAAAGAATTTTCAAGAGAATTATCACAAGAATATGGAGACGATACGTTATTTCAAGTTTCTGAAGAAGTTGAAAAGATTATGTGGGATGAAAAAAAATTATTCCCAAATGCAGATTTTTTTCATGCATCTGCATATTTTTACTTAGGGATTCCTACCAAGCTTTTTACGCCAATTTTTGTTATGTCGCGAGTAACTGGTTGGACTGCTCATTGTATGGAGCAAAGAGCTAATAATAGAATTATTAGGCCTAGTGCAGAATATACCGGACCAGAAAGTTCCGTTTGGGTTGATATCGAAGATAGGGAGTAAATCATGTCAAAAAACGTAGAGCTGAATATAAGGTCAGGTCCTGACTCTTTGCTTGTTGAAATAGCAGAGTATGTATCAAAACAAGAAATTAATTCAGATTTAGCGCTTTCAACTGCTCGAAACTGCTTAATTGATACTATTGGTTGTGGCTTACTTGCACTGAATTTTCCTGCCTGCACAAAAATGCTTGGCCCAATTGTTCAAGGTACAACTTTGCCTAATGGAGTCAGAGTTCCTGGAACTAATTTTTTGCTTGATCCTGTTAAAGGTGCCTTTGACATAGGTTGTATCATTAGATGGTTAGACTATAACGATACGTGGCTAGCTGCAGAATGGGGGCATCCCTCAGATAATTTAGGGGCAATACTATCAGTTGCTGATTTTGTTTCTCAAGAAAATGTTGCAAAAGGTAAAAATCCATTAAAAATGAGAGATGTATTAGAGTGCATGATTATGGCTCATGAGATTCAGGGAGTTCTAGCACTTACAAATAGCTTTAATAGAGTAGGTCTTGATCATGTTGTACTTGTAAAAATTGCATCAACCGCAGTTGTTACAAAACTTTTAGGCGGAGATATTAATCAAATAATGGACGCTATTAGTCAAGCTTGGTTAGATGGCCAAAGTTTAAGAACTTATCGACATGCTCCAAATGCTGGTTCAAGAAAGAGCTGGGCTGCTGGTGATGCAACTAGTAGAGCTGTTAGACTCGCTCTCATAACATTATCAGGAGAAATGGGATATCCTAGCGTTCTATCTGCTCCAAAATGGGGGTTTGAGGATGTTTTATTTAATGGTGAAAAAATTTCTTTAAGCCAACCTTTTACTTCATATGTTATGGAGAATGTACTCTTCAAATTAAGTTTTCCCGCAGAATTTCATGCTCAAACAGCTGTAGAAGCAGCAGTAACTTTGCATCCTGAGATTAAGGATAAATTGGATGATATCTCAAATATTGAAGTCACTACACATGAATCTGCCATTAGGATTATTTCAAAATCAGGAGAGTTAAATAATCCTGCTGATCGAGATCATTGCCTGCAATATATGATTGCAATTGGACTAATTCATGGCGATTTAGTTGCTGAGCATTATGAAGATGATGTTGCAAGTGATCCAAGAATAGATGCTTTGAGAGAGAAAATGTCAATAAAGGAAGATAAGCGATATACAAATGAATATTTAGAGGCTGATAAAAGATCTATTGCAAATAAGATACAAATTTTTTTTAATGATGGTTCTTCTACTGAGGCTATCGAAGTTGAATATCCAATTGGGCATAAAAGAAGAAGAGAAGAGGGCATTCCTATTTTAGAGAAGAAATTTGAAAATAATCTAACCAAGATTTTTAATGAAAGTGAAGTAAGTAATATCCTATCTAAGTGCCTCGATCAACAAGAGCTTGAATCTATGAGCGTATTAGATTTTCAAGAGATGTTTACTGTAAAGGAAAATTCTTTCTAGAGATTCTCAGGAATAAATCTTAGTGCCTCTTTGCTAAATAAAAATGTTTGGTCTGAATAATGTACAGAAGAGATGTTTCTGGAGGATCCAAAATTATGCATTCCGAAAATAGTTTTTTCATCATCTTCTTCAGCAATAATAAAAAAAAGGCCATCTCCGCCTGACATATCTAAACTTTGTGTTGATGAGTTTGGAGATCCATAAACTGCTCTCAATGTATCAACTGAGCCTTGTATTGGAAAGGTTCTTGATCCTCTGGAGATGGTGTTAAGATTTTGCCAAGGATCAAAATAATTTCTTTTGATGGTTTGAAAAATGTAATCGCATTCTTTTTTTGCTTCTAAATATGATGGTGTAGAGTTTGAATTCATTTCTGATATCCATTCTTGAGCCATTAAACAGATTCCCAAGCCAGCATTAGTATTTATAAGATTAGTTTTTCTATCCCAATTTTCTATTGTTGTTTCAATATTTTTATCGTATTTAGAAATTCTTTTTAAATATGCGTATTGTCGAGAATTTTTAGAGTAAGAATTATTAAATTTAATTTTAACGAATTCATTTAAATCTATATTTTTATCAGAGGAGAGTATTTCGTTTGCAACATATGATCGGTTAGTGAGCCTTTGTTCAAAATCAACATTTTTGCTTACTAACTGAGTTTTTAAAGAGTGCTCTCCCATAACAAAAAAAGGATTTTGATTTGTGCTTTGAATCCATCCATTCGCAGGATTGATAAAAGTTGGTAAATTAGTTACCAGATTTTCCTCATCCCAAATATCATCTGAGTTTGTACTATTTATAATTTTCCTAGAGCTAATAGCATCAATTCTTTCAGGAATTCTGCCATTATAAAAATATCCAATATTCCTGTTCGAGTCCATGATTACAAAATTAAAGCTGGGTATTTTTCTTTTTTTGATTTGTTTTTCGAACTCCATAACATTTTTAGCATTAGTAATTTCATACCATCCATCTATTTCTTTAAAAGAGTTTTGATTTATGTGCTTCAATGCATAATATCCTCCATCCATTTTCAGGACCGGCCCAAATTTTGAGTACCTAAATTTTTGTTTAATTTTTAACTTTAAGAAACCAAAGAGTTTAAATTTCAAGAAATCTTCTTCAATGGCAAAAGACTCCCATATACCATCCAACAAATATTCATTTTGATTTTCAGGATTTATTGTTAATTTATATATGTCCATTACATCAGGTCGATTGACAGTTGCTCCCCAGCCAATATGTTTATTAAACCCAACATTCACTAGAAATGAACCAGGAAAATTTCCTCCATGAGCAGCCCATCCAGATTTACTTTCGATATTTAACTCATACCAACCTACTGGTCCTGCAAGGGGTTGATGAGAATTTATAAGAAGATATGAGCTACCGTTATGAGATTTGGGTGAATTTATAGCAATTGCATTAGATCCAGTTGGAATTGGTGTTTCATCTGGTAAATTTATTTGAGATAGATCTCTATCTAATCCCGCAAAAAATAAATGCTGAATATAAGAACCGACCAACACATCTTCTACAGTAATTGGATGGATAGAGAGATTAACTTTGTTTGGATTTGCATATGCATAGCTATTGACCCCATCAGCATAGGCTTGTGCCATTTTAAGAGAGTTTTGGGATAATTGTTTTTTTGCGACTGTCTCAACTTTGTTGTGAACTTTTAGCAGCCTTACTAAATAGTCTGTCTCTATATTTTTAAGACCGTTATATAGAGCATTTTGGCCTCTGTATAAAGGCATCAATTCAATTAGATCTTCATATGCATCCTCTGCATGAACTAAACCTATTCCATAAGCAACATCCTGATCTGTTTGACCCTTAATATATGGAATTCCCCAAAAATCTCTATTAATAGTGACATTATATCTTTTGCTGATTTCAGATGATGAAGGTATTTCAAATGTTACACACGAGACTATAAGAATGTTTATGGTAATAACACAAAGTAGAGTGCATGATTTTTTTCTTATATTCACAGAGTATATTTTAGAATAGTTTTTTAAAAAAATAATTCTTAAATTTTTTAATATTTCTTCATAAATATGTTTCTTTTAATCTAATCAATGCCTAGATAGGCTCTATTATGCTTTTTAGTCTATAATTTCGCCTATGTCAGGTAACACATTTGGACAATTATTTAGAGTAACCACTTATGGGGAGAGCCATGGAGAGGCACTTGGCTGCATAATAGATGGATGTCCTCCTCAAATAGAGCTTTCAAATGAAGACATTCAATTGGAGCTTAATCGAAGAAAGCCAGGACAATCAGATGTTACTACTCAAAGAAAAGAAGACGATGCTGTGGAAATATTATCAGGTATTTTTGAAGGCAAAACCTTAGGCACTCCCATTGGCTTGATAATTTATAATAAGGATCAAAAATCTAAAGATTACTCAGATATTAAAGATGTATTTCGTCCTAATCATGCAGATATTACTTATCAAGCTAAATTTGGTCATCGAGATTACAGGGGTGGAGGCCGTTCAAGCGCCAGAGAAACAGCTATGAGAGTTGCTGCAGGGGCAATTGCTAAAAAATATCTTAATAACAATGGTATCTTTGCAGAAGGTTATGTCTCTCAGATAGGAACAATTCAAGCAGACTCTCTTAATTTGGAGCATGCTAAAAAAAATAAGTATTTCTTCGCCGATGAATCTAAACTTAACGATCTAGATTCTATGTTTGTTGATTTAATTCAGGAAGGTAATTCAGTAGGAGCAAAACTAGGTGTAAGGGTTACAAATTGTCCTGTAGGATTAGGCGAACCTGTTTTTGATAAATTAGATGCGGATCTTGCTAAAGCAATTATGAGTATTAATGCAGTTAAGTCAGTTACTATTGGAAACGTTGAAAATATTCTTGATCTCAAAGGCTCTGAGCTAAGAGATGAAATTACTCAAGATGGGTTCAGCTCAAATAATGCTGGAGGCATCTTAGGTGGAATTTCAAATGGAGACCTAATTCAATTAGAGTTTGTGATCAAACCTACTTCAAGCATCAAATCAAAAGGTAAAACAATTAATGCTGCCGGAGAAGAAGTTAATGTTGAGGTTACTGGCAGGCATGATCCATGTGTGGGTATTAGAGCAGTTCCTATTGCAGAAGCAATGGTCAATTTAGTTCTGATGGATCATTTGCTTAGAAATCGTGCTCAATGTGGAACAATTGATCAATCTTTGCCATTCAAAAAATAATATGCCTTTTACTTTGTATGACAAGCTTTGGGATGAGCATCTTATTAAGACTTATGAAACAAATGAGTCTTTAATATATATAGACAGGCACTATTTGCATGAGGTTACTTCACCGCAGGCATTTGAAGGTCTTAGACATAAGCAATTAAAACCTTGGCGCATAGATGCAAATATTGCAACTCCTGATCACAATGTTCCAACAAACAGAGGAAATAAATTTGCAGCTGAATTTATTGAAGATAACGTATCAAAAATTCAAGTAGTAGAACTTGATAAAAACTGTAATGAGTTTGGTATTCATCAATTTGATATCACTTCCAATAAGCAAGGCATAGTTCATGTGATTGGTCCTGAACTTGGTTATACACTTCCTGGTATGACAATTGTTTGCGGAGATTCACATACTTCTACTCATGGAGCATTTGGATGTCTAGCAATGGGTATTGGAACTTCTGAGGTTGAGCATGTTTTGGCAACCCAATCTTTAAAAATTACAAAATTAAAAAACATGCTAATTAAATTTAATGGTCAACTTAAATCCGGGGTTACTTCAAAAGACATAGTGCTACATTTAATTAAACTAATTGGAACTGCTGGTGGAATAGGCCATGCAATTGAATTTTCGGGTTCATACATTTCGTCAGCATCTATGGAATCTCGAATGACAATTTGTAATATGGCGATAGAGGCTGGCGCAAAAGTTGGACTTATTGGAGTGGACTCAATAACTCTTGATTATGTAAAAAAACACTCAACTCTTTCTGATAATAATTTTTCTAAAGCTTGTGAATATTGGCATACATTAAATTCAGACATCAAAGCATATTTTGATAAAACAATCACAATTGATGTTTCAAAAATTAAACCTCAAGTAACTTGGGGAACTTCACCAGAAATGACTATAGACTTTGATGCTGAGATTCCTTCGAAGGACAACATTGACGAAAAAAACAAAGAAAATCTATTGCTTGCTAAAGCATACATGGGTTTAGAAGACTCTAGAACTCTTCAGGACTTAAGTTTTGATAGAATTTTTATTGGCTCCTGCACTAATTCAAGGATTGAAGATTTACGAGACGCAGCGTCAGTTGTTAAGGGTAAAAAAGTATCAAAGGATATTATTGAAGCAATTGTTGTGCCTGGTTCAGGAATGGTTAAAGCTCAAGCTGAAGAAGAAGGTTTAGATGCTATTTTTCTTGAGGCAGGTTTTCTATGGCGCGATCCAGGTTGTTCTATGTGTTTAGGTATGAATCCTGATCAGCTCAAGCCCTATGAACGTTGTGCCTCAACTTCCAATAGAAATTTTGAAGGCAGGCAAGGAAATCTAGGAAGAACACATCTTATGAGTCCTGTTATGGCCGCTCTAACTGCAGTCAACGGTAAAATAACTGATCCGTCATGAGTAATTCAATTATTAAAGGAATAGTAGCCTCATTCGATAGAGATAATATTGACACTGATCAAATTATTCCAACTGAATATCTAAAGTCTATTAAAAAATTTGGTTATGGAGATTATCTTTTTGATGGGTGGAGATATATGGATGAAGGTCGATTAGATATGACCGCAGATGATCGTCTAAAAAATACTGATTTTATTTTAAATCAAGAACCCTTTAATGATTCTGTCATTTTACTAACAAGAGATAATTTTGGGTGTGGCTCAAGTCGAGAGCATGCTGTTTGGGCCCTCAGAGATTTTGGTATTCAGGCAGTTATCGCAAGCTCATTTGGAGATATTTTTTATAATAATTGTTTCAAAAACTCTGTTCTTCCAATTGTCCTATCAGAAGAAGAAATTAACGAATTATTTGGAATTACAAGCCTGTCACCGACGAGCCTTGAAATTAATTTATTTAAAAAAGAAATAAAAGTGGATGCAGATAAGATCTTTGCGTTTGATTTGAAAGACAGTCTTCGTGATCGAATTATTAATAATTTAGATGATGTTGACATCACTTTAAAAGAGAGAGTCCTCATCGAATCTTTTGAACAAAATAGAAAGAAACAAAGGCCTTGGATTTTTGACTGCATTAATTAGATTATAAAAATGAAAAAAAACATATTAATCCTTCCTGGAGACGGTGTCGGTCAAGAGGTTATCTTTTCAATGTCTAAAGTCCTTGATTATTTAATCGATGAACAAGGGTTAGATATCCAAGTTAATCAAAGAACTGTTGGGGGAGCTTCATATGAAGAATTTGGTGTGCCATTGACAGAGGAGACTTTAGATATAGCAAAAAAATCAGATGCAATTCTATTTGGGGCAGTTGGAGGTCCTCAATGGGATTCTCTTGATTGGGATGTTAGACCAGAACAGGCATTGCTGAAACTTAGAAAATCCTTAGGTTTATTTGCTAATATAAGGCCGGCTTTTTTATTTAATGAACTTGCCTCTGCTTCACCACTTAAAAATCAAGTTATTCAAAATCTAGATATTCTTATCGTAAGAGAACTTACAGGTGGTATTTATTTCGGGGAGCCGAGAGGAGTCATCGAAAGTAAAACTCCAAAATATGCTTTTAATACTATGATTTATGATGAAGATGAGATTAGAAGAATTGCAAAAGTTGCATTTAAGGCAGCAATGAATAGAAATAAAAAGTTATGCTCAGTTGATAAAGCAAATGTTTTAGAAGTTTCAAAATTTTGGAGAAGTGTAGTTTCGGAAATGAGTAGCGATTTTCCAGAGGTCGAATTATCTCATCAACTTGCTGATAATACTGCTATGCAGCTTGTATTAAATCCAAATCAATACGATGTTATTGTCTCAGGAAATCTTTTTGGAGATATCCTTTCAGATATTGCTGCAACTCTAAGTGGCTCAATTGGCATGCTTCCGTCAGCATCTTTAAATAACGTTTCGCAAGGTATGTACGAACCATGCCACGGAAGTGCTCCTGACATTGCTGGCAAGGATTTAGCAAACCCTCTTGCTATGATTGCTTCTTTAGCAATGGCTTTTGAGTTTTCCCTAGACAGGATTGATTTAGCCAGAAGAATTGAATTGGCAATTAAAACTTTTATTAGTGAAGGCTATAGGACAAAAGATATATCTGTCTCGGAAGAATTTATAAAAACTAGCGAGGTTGCTCCAATAATAATTAATTTTTTAAAGGATGAGATCGTATGAAAAATAAAATCTCCTTGGCATTAATAGGTGCGACCGGAATTGTTGGTACAAAGATTATCCAATTA
>CESD01093880.1_pt1 | contig 10312 bp, 7 predicted proteins | sample 531191 | NCBI WGS metagenome assembly CESD01 (sample SAMEA2622021, study PRJEB7988) | marine metagenome | biome: marine biome (ENVO:00000447); feature: deep chlorophyll maximum layer (ENVO:xxxxxxxx); material: "saline water (ENVO:00002010), including plankton (ENVO:xxxxxxxx)" | depth 188 m
AGATTCCAAAGCTGATTCGAATCATCACCGATCTCACGTTTTTTGACTCGTTGCATCCTGTAAATTTTAGGGACTCCGTCGGCACCACCAAAGAGAATATGGTCTTGGGTGGGGTGCCTTGTGACAGTTAGTATTCCTCCCTTTAATGCCTTGGGCGTGATCGAGGTGATATTATCAATAAACCTTTGCTCATCGACTTTGGTTAGTTTGGCGGACATGTCACGACCAACCGATGAAAGATAATCTCCTTTGACGGAAAAAACCGTATCAATGACCCAGTCGTTATGACTTCCCATGAAAAGAACTTGCTTGCCTGTCTTTGCGTCGACGGCACGCACCGTATTGTCAGAGCATCCGAAGGCAATTAATGAGCCTTCGGGGGACCAGCTCCCGCCGTATATTGTGTCATATGTTACTGGAACAGATATGTTGAGTTTCCTCGTTTCGGTATTCCAAACCTGAAGCTCACCCATTCTGGCTGGTAGTCCACCAGTAACGGCGATCTTTTTCCCATCAGGCGAAAAAGAAATGGATTCAATTCTTTCTGAGAGTCCGATGAGTCTTGATTCAATAGCTGAACCATCAGCTTTATTAATAAGAACTTCGTGAAATCCTGAAACAGCTAAAAGTGTCCCGTCAGGAGAGTAGTCAAGCGCGGTAACTACAGGAGGTTGAATATACTCGGGTGGATTTTCGGCGGTGAACTTTTGTTTAGCTCCTTCTGGGGTATCGTCTTTGGCTCCCTCAAGGACCCATTTGTTGATCAACGCAATTTCAGTTTCATGAAGTGGATCCGCCTTCTGAGGCATTTCTGCTTCACCATCAATGGGGGTGATGACTTCAACTAAGTAACTGTTTTGTGGGTCTCCGGGAACAATGGCCGGATCACCGCTGTCACCACCCTGGATTAATTTTGCGAAATCCGTCATGATGTACTTTCCCTTGTCTTTTGATGGTTGGTGACAGCCCTGACAATTTGCTTGGAAAATTGGTCTAATGTCCTTGTAGAAACTGACCGCTTTAGTTTGATTCTCCTCGGCGCTTTGGGCCAATGAATTTAAGGCTGCAAGTACTAGTAAAACTGAAAGTCTTTTCTGGGAAATAAGCGGTCTCATAGAAATTCCTATATTACTAGTTTTTCATCTAATGTTCAAGCTGATCAGTGAGCTTGTTTTGCTGTTTTTTCGAAATATGGATGAATTATGACAGATATAAAAATTATAGCTGCTCCGCAATAGAATAATGGCCCAAAGAGATGATGTTCTTTAAAGAAAAATGCCGCAAATATCATCCCATAGACGGGTTCCAAATTATAGGCCAGATGGATTGTGAATACGCTTAATCTTTTCAATAACTCTATGTATTGCGCATAAGCGTAAACAGTACAAAAACAGACCAACAGCATTAGCCAGTTAAAATCGGAGAAACTTAATGCCATTTGAGGTAAAGAATCTCTCCAAAAACTAACGCCGATGATGGTGAACCCTGCAATGGCTGTTGCTCCCAACATTTGATAAAAAGCGATCGAGTAATGGTGGTGATTTTTAGTAAATTTACTATTTATGATTGAAAAAAGGGTCCCAATTCCGGCTGAAATAACGGCAATAATTAATCCTAAATAATAATTAAAATCACCACCTGTGATTAGCATTATCGCTGCAATCATTATTGCTCCCAATCCAAATTCATACCTCTTGAATGATCGTTCCTTGACTATGAGTGGTTCAAGAATGGCAGTCCATAAAGAAGTTGTTGCCATGCCAATCATACAAACTGAAACATTGGCAATCTTTATTGCCAGAAAAAAAAGGGTCCAATGGATACCCAGAAGAAGGCCATTAGCAATCATTTTGAGCCGACTGCTTTTGTTATCTACTTTTTTTATTTTCAGCAGACTAATAATTATGGCGAGAATGAGTGCGGAAGCCCCGACTCGATAAAAAACCAGTACTGGGCTATCAAGATCAATTAATTTTCCCAAGATTGCGGTAAAGCCCCAGAGTATGACAACTAGGTGCAGCTTCGAATAGTCACGAAACACTTTATTAACTTTTATTTGCTGAAAAAAAGCCGCAGACAAAATCGTCTGCGGCTTTTGTGATAGTTTTGATTTTGTTTAGAGCTCTAACTCCAACCATGAGCATCACGAACTTTGATCATGGTATCAAGAATGGTGTTCCATGTGTCTACCTTTTCAAGCATCTCATTTGGGAACATGCATCCATCCCAGCAAATGTGTTCGATTCCTCTTTCCTGAGCATCTTTGAGCCAGTAACCCGATGCCTTAACAATATCTAATTTTCCGTTAGGATCATCTGCAGGGCAGTGCTTTCCAGTCTTGTCATGAGTTCCCGCTCCGTGAACTGTTCCATCATTTTGAGCAACGTGAAAATCAATTGTCCACGGACGAAGTTTATCCGTCATGGTTTCATAAGCCGACCAAAACTCCTCATCACTATAGTTTTCGCTTACGAGTGCATGTTCTGGCGCGTTATATCCTAGAATGTAAAGATATGTATGAGCGAGGTCCGCTTGGAATCCAAGCGAGTCAGGCATGCCAACGCCTTCTAGTATATCGAGCATGTCTTTCCAGCTGTGCATTCCAGCCCAACAAATTTCTCCTTCAGCGGCTAATCTTTCTCCACTGTCTGCAGCAATCTTTGCGGCTTCCTTGAAGGTCTCGACAATTTTAGCAGTATTCCCTGGAGCATCTTCTCCCCATTTTTCAACGCCGAACTCTGCAGAGTCGATTCTTATTACGCCGTGTTTGCGGACGCCATGGTCATTAAAGACACCTGCGATTCGGCACGCCATTTTGACCGCCTCGAGAAATTTTGCTTGTTGTTCAGCATCGCCCATAGCCGAGTCTCCAACTGTTCCCGGCCAGATTGGTGCTACTAAAGAGCCAACATCAAAACCCTTTGACTGAATCATATCTGCGATGCCTTTGAGATCATCATCACTTGCAGCCGGATCGGTGTGGGGAAGAAAGAGGAAGTAGTCGATTCCATCAAACTTTGTACCATCGACCTCAGCGGCGGCTGTAAGTTCAAGCATTCTCTCAAGACTGATAGGAGGTTCCTGGCCTTCATCGTCGCCTTTACCGACGAGTCCTGGCCACATTGCATTGTGAAGTTTTGGTTTGCTCATGTTTCTTTTAAATTAGTGATTTTGTTCAAGCTCTATTTTTATTGATCAAATTAATTAGGGCAAGCGTCTAATCTGCACTAGTTTGATTATTTCTGTTAGCAAAAAATCATCTCAATTAGGGTGATTTGATTTCAATAGCCTTTTGAAGTCCTTCTAGAAGTTGATCTAAATCCTCCTTTTTGGTTATTTTTTTACCGTTAGAATTCATTACATATATTGTATCGATTGCAGCTCCTCGGGTGGTTGTGATTCTGGCGTGAATAACCTCAAGATCAAATTTAGCTATCTCAGATAGAATTTTATGAAGAAGACCAATCCGGTCAAGAGCCTGAATTTCAATTAATGTATGTTTCTCGTCGGATTGATTGTTAATATAAACTCTTTGAGGAAATTGGTCGGCAAGTTCATGCCAATCTAGGAGTTCTTGTGTTGCTTTATTAATTAACTCTGAATAGGAAAATTCTTCATCATGAAGGCCGGATATTAGTAGTTTCTCAATATTTTTTTTCTTATTGTTTGATGTAACTGCCTCGAAGTTAGTTGTACAAACTCTAAAAATGTCAAAGACGACTTCATCGTCTCGAGAGAAAAATTCGGCAGAAATAATATTTATTTTTTGTGCCGCTAAAGCCCCGGTTAGGCATGAGGCAAGTTTATGCTGGTCTTGCCAGATGACTGTAAACTCACTACTGCCTTGTTCTTTAATTTCTCGCCAATGGAGTGTTGGCTGAGGTAATAACTTTGATGTTGCCCAACTTTTAAAATAGTCGACTAATAATTTAATGTGCCTTGATATGTGGGAAGCTTCTCGCCTCTGAAAGTACCGCAAAGGCATTTTTTCGAAATGAGATGTAGCTGTAGAATGATGGCTTTGGGGCAATTTTTCAGTTACCCTTTTAAGTAACTCTTCCTGAGATTCCTTACGTCTTTCAGAAAAAGAATCGGCGTCTTCTAAATATTCAAGTGTTTCATAATAAAGAAATCTCAATGGCGCTTCTTTTGTTTCGGTCCAAGATTTAAGATCAGTACCTCTAGAATCGGCATAAGTTAATAACATTAAATAATTTAAACTTCTGACTGATCCTACCATTTTTGCAAACCTGATGATTGTGGCTGGGTCATCAATATTTTTTGTGTTCGCTGTCCTCCATAGTTCTAGATGAGAGTTAACCAGAAATAGAAGTAATTTTCTTCTTTTTGTTTTTAAGGAAAATCTCCGGGCAACACTTTGAGCAAGCGTTGCGCTGGCATCTTCATGGTTGGAGGAATTTAATGCCCTACCCGCGTCATGGAGAAGAACGGCAAGGTAAAGAACAAAGGGGTCCTCCATTTCGTTATATATCCTTCTGTAGAGTCGATTTCTTTTATCTTCACCCGCGGCTAATTTATCCAATTCTTCAGTGACCCTTAAAGTATGTTCATCCGCTGAGTAGCGATGGAAGAACTCATGTTGTACGAGATTTGTTAATGCTCCAAATTCGGGTAAATAACGACCCAATATGCCTGAGCTATGCATGTTTCTTAATGCCCCGCCGACTTCCCCTTTTCGCGAAAGAATCGCCTCGAAGGTGTCACGATTAGAATCGCTATACCTGAACTCTCGATTGATCAGCTTCCAATTACTTTTGACAATTTCTGTAAGCTCTGGTGCAAGCCTAAGGTGTCTGACTTGAGCATGTTGAAAAATACGAATTAATCGGCCTGGGTCTTCACGGAATACTTCTTCTGAAGCAGGATAAATCCGGTTGTTCTTTGATATAAAGCTATCAAAATTCTCAACTTTATATTTTCTCCTCGCTAGGAAACCTACTATAGGCTTTTTGTTCTCGAACTCTCTTTCTTCGAGGTAGAAACGATCACCTACTTCTTTGGCAATTAAGAATAGATTATTACTATGTGTGTAATAATCTCTCATGAAAGATTCGATTTTTTTAAGTATTCCTCTTTGTTTATATTGTAAGTTTACCGCGACCTCACCTTGAAGTTGTAATGTGAGAATGTCAGTTGACCTGTTTTGGATGTAATGCATTTCATTTCTGACTCGCAGTAAAAACTCATATGCTTTTCTGATTTTCTTATAATCACTTTCTGTAAGCATTTTCGATTTCACGAGATCTTTAATGTCCGTACTTTTTCTTCTTACATAATTAATCCATATGAGATTGTGATAATCTCTCAAGCCTCCGCATCCTTCCTTTATGTGAGGTTCCTGTAAAAAAGGAGTCTGACTCCATTTGAGATGTCGAAGCCTTATATCTTCAAGGCGTTTTTTAAGATAATCTTTTTCGAACCCTTTAATGCAATTCTTATAGAATTCATTCATCATCGACTTGTATAAATCTTCGTCACCAAAAAGTATCTTTGACTCAATCATTGATGACTTGGTCCGATCGTCTGTATTGGCTTCGCTGATAGTTTCCTTGATAGATCTGACAGCATGTCCAACTTTGAAACCACAATCGTATAGCATATAGAGAATGCTTTCGATTAGTTCTGAAGCTTCTTTTGGTAAACCTTTTGCGCCTTTTGGATGAAGAAAAAGTAAGTCAACATCACTACAAGGGTTAAGTCGACCTCGACCAAATCCACCTATCGCCACTAGTGTGACATCGGGTTTGTTGTTTTTTGAAGAATCAACGGCGTCTCTATATAAATGACGGAGAAGGATTTTTATAAGATTAGCTCTCCGCTTGGATACCCTTAGAGCGGATCCTCCGCTACGGTGGTATAACAAAATTCTATGCTCTTCAGTTTTTAAAAATCTTTTGTATAGTTCTAATTTGTCCTTTCGCTCCAAATTGGCGGTTTTCTTTCTATCGAGCCTTTGTTTGGCATGTTCACTGAGGCTTTGTAGTTGAGCATTACTCATTTGAGTTCTTATGCTTTCCGTTAACTTTTGCCTCTGACAAAACGATCGGCTTCAGGTGATTCTCCAATTTCGACACTGATATCATCCCGATTTGAGGAAAGGTGATTAAGTGCATGAAAAGTATTTTCTTCATTTTCTTGAATATTTTTTGCTACATCACCGGCTGTAAATTTTTCTCCCGTTCGATCAGACAAATAACTTTCTGTTTTTGATAAAATTTCAAGAAAGTCTGTAGCCGCTTTTTTTCCTGCTTCGACCCCCGGCTGATGATAGGCATTGATATTTATTAAGCTCGCATAGTATGAAACTGCTCTTTCATATAAGGCAATTAAACTACCAAGATGAAAAGCATCAAGAATTGGAATTGAGATGGTCATAGATTTTCGGCTTGCTTCGGCCAAAGCGCTTCTAGTGCCTCTAAGAAATCCCTGTAAATAGTCTCCAGTCTTGAAGCCTGGATCTACTTCTATACAGTTTCCCGTTCTAGACTCACGGACTTCGATGAAGGTTACAAAGAAGTTGTTGATTCCATCCCTGAGTTGTTGGACATAGGCATGCTGATCAGTTGAACCTTTATTACCATAAACAGTTATACCCTGATGAACTTGATTATCATCTCTGTCGAATTCCTTACCCAAAGATTCCATAACTAACTGTTGAAGGTATTTGGATAATAAATTCAATCTGTCCTTATAAGGGAGAATTACCATGGCTTTTGACCCTTTGCCTTCACCGATATGGTGCCAAGATAAAGCCATTAAAAGTGCGGCGTTAAGTTTTATTTCTGGAGGTCTCGTCTTTCTATCGATTGCAGAAGCTCCTTCAAGAAATTCGTTAATATTTATACCCATTAGAGCCATTGGTAATAGGCCCACAACACTTGTTATGGATGTTCTGCCTCCTACCCAATCTTCCATTGGGAAAATTCCTATCCAGTCCTCTTGTGTTGCATATTGATCAAGTTGACTGTTTTCACCTGTTACTGCTATGGCATGTTTACCAAATTCTAAACCGTTGTTTTCATAGGCAGCTTTGGCTTCGAGCATTCCATTTCGGGTTTCTTTTGTTCCTCCAGATTTCGAAATTACAAGCGTAAGTGTTTCACCAATTTTTTCTCCAATTCCATTAAGGATTCGATCCATTCCATCAGGATCTGTATTGTCAAAATAATGAATTTTCATTGGAGCCGTGTGATCTGTAAGAGCGTCTACAGCGAGCTGTGGCCCTAGAGCGCTTCCTCCAATTCCTATGAGTAGTAAATTAGTAAATTTTTCGCCAGAGGGATTTAAAATTTCTCCTTTATGAATTCCAGAGGAGAAAGCTTTTACTTCTGCAATTTTTCTTTGAATGGATATACCTATTTCATCAGGAGCAAGGTCAGGATTTCTGAGCCAATAATGTCCTACCCGACGTCCTCCTGAATCTTTATCTTCGTCAGTATTGACTTTGGCGCCCTCTTCAATCTTTCTAATTTCATCTAAAGATTTATTTATGCACTTTTCTTTTGTCTCTATTAAATCATTAGGTAAATCCATTAGGCTAAGATCAAGCCAGAGATCAGGTTCTGAATACCTTAGTAAATTAGTAGTAAATTTTTGCCAGTCGTTCTGTTGTGACATTTTGATTCTTGTGTTTTTTTATTAAAGCATCTCGTCGAGTATTTCACTACCTTCGAAGTGTGAAATATCACCCCAGGTTCTTAATCTCCAACCTTCTTGGGACCGATGTTCAAAAATATTAATTCCAGTATTGGGGATTCCAAACTTTCTTTTTTCAGTTAGAGGAATATTAAGACACAGCCTCAGTAGCATTGAGACAATGCCACCATGTGTAACGCAAAGAATTTGTTCATTTTCATGATTCTTTACAATTTCATTGAATGCTCTTTCTACTCTATCGTGAGTATCTTTCCAACTTTCTCCGCCCTCAGGTTTATAATTTGGGTTGCCTGAAGTGTGTTCTAGATAGTCTTCTGGCAGCTTTTCTTTTATTTCATGATAAGTTAATCCTTCAAGAACTCCTAACGCTCTCTCTCTCAGGTTTTTTATTTCAATAATTTGTTCCTTTTGTCCAATCGGCTCACAAATTCTTTTGGCAGTCTCTAAAGCTCTGCCAAGATCTGAGGTATATATGCTATTGAACACCAAACTTGAGTCCTTAAATCTTTGTCCCAAGCAACTGGCTTGCTCTTTTCCTTTTTGTGTCAGTTCACTATTTTTGTGGCCTTGATGAATTCCTTTAAGGTTCCATTCTGTTTCTCCATGCCGAATAATATAAACAAGCGTCATTATGATGCGGACTCTCGTTTCAGACCTGGTGTTGGTCAAATTTCCTTATTTTAATAAATAATGGGCTTGAAATGTACTGGCTCGGATACGGAGTTTGATGTTTATTGAGCTTCAAATATTTATGACAACACATTAATGACCCTTGAATCTTTAGGCTGGTCTGATTTTTTTAGACAAAATTTCAAATCTGAAGCTTTGGATGCTGGTTTAATACCGGCCCGAATTAGCAGGAATAGTAAACATGTTTATCATGTGTTTTCTGAGAAAGGTAAGTTTGTCGCGAGAGTTTCTGGAGCGTTTCGCCATCGTGCTGTCGAATCTTCAGATTATCCTGCGGTTGGTGATTGGGTTATAATTAAGATTGGACCTGATGGCTTGGAGGCTGAAATTCGTGAGTTGTTACCTCGAAAAACTGTTTTTTCTAGACAAGGAGTTTCTGCATCTGGAACCGAGTCTAAATCATATGAGCAGGTGGTTGCCTCTAACGTTGATGTTGTTTTAATTATTGCTGCCTTGGATGGTTCTCGTGGATTTAATGCAAGGCGAATAGAACGCTATTTGACCCTGACTCGTCATAGTGGGGCTGAACCTGTAATTGTTCTTAATAAAAAAGATCTCAGTGATGATGTAGAAGATAAAATTGACCAGACAAAATTGATTGCCGGTAATGCTCCTATTCATGCCATTAGCGCTTTGGATGAAAACGGAGTTGGACCGCTTAATCAATATGTTCAAGAAGGTAAGACCATAGTGATGCTTGGTCCATCAGGTATTGGTAAGTCAACAATCATTAATCAATTAGCAGGTGAAAACTTAATGAAAACAGGATCAGTTAGAGAGGTGGACCTCCGTGGTCGACATACCACAACTTGGTCAGAGCTTTTAATTTTAAAAAAAGGTGGGGTTATCATTGATACACCTGGATTGCGAGATGTTCAGCTGTGGTCCGAAGAGTTTGCGATCGGTGAAACATTCAATGAAATAGTCGAAATAGCAAAATCGTGTCGCTTTAGAGACTGCAGTCATTCTAACGAGCCTGGTTGTGCCGTTAATAGTGCTGTTGATGAGGGCCAAATTAGTAAAGACAGGCTAGCAAGCTATAAAAAACAAAAAAAGGAAATTAATGATTCGTTGCGAAGACGAGAACTTGGAGAAAAGAGAAAACACGAGCGTCCATTAAGGCCCAGACGCAAGATTCAAAGGAAAAAAAGATAAATTATTTTGGATGCAAAAACTCAATGCTGGAAGTTTTGACTCTCCTCTGCTAAATAAATTCTTATGAGCACAGAAATACGAAACACTGCGGGTGAAAAAATTGATTATACGCTTCACGATGCTGGCAGCGAGAAAATTGTTGTCATTGGTCATGGAGTTACTGGAAATAAAGATCGCCCGCTGGTATTGACTCTTGCAGAGGGTTTATCGAACGCAGGTATATCAGCTTTAAGGTTTTCATTTTCTGGAAATGGAGATTCTGAAGGAAGTTTTCTAGATTCTAATATTACCAAAGAGGTCTCAGATCTTGATTCAGTTATCAGCTTCGTTCACGGCCTAGGAAAAGAGGTTATTTATGCCGGCCATAGTATGGGCGGTGCTGTTGGTGTTTCGGTTGCCTCAGAAGACGATAGAATTACCGCTCTAATTTCCTTAGCAGGTATGGTAAATACCAAAAAATTTGCGATTACCGAGTTTGGCGAGGTGACACCAGATCAAGGGTTGATGTGGGATGATGAGGATTGTCCTTTATCACAATCCTTCATGGATGATTTAACGGGTATAGATACTCTTTTAGAGAAGGGAGCTTCAATCACTGTGCCATGGTTATTAGTTCATGGGACTGAGGATGATGTGGTTTTAATTGATGATACCCATGAAATTAACGAAAAAGCTGGAGAAAATAGTAATAAATTAATCATTGAGGGTGCTGATCATGTTTTTAGTGATCCAGAACACATGAAAACAATGGTTGATGGTGTTATCGAGTGGCTTTCTTGATAAAAAAAAT
>CESD01099382.1_pt1 | contig 10312 bp, 7 predicted proteins | sample 531191 | NCBI WGS metagenome assembly CESD01 (sample SAMEA2622021, study PRJEB7988) | marine metagenome | biome: marine biome (ENVO:00000447); feature: deep chlorophyll maximum layer (ENVO:xxxxxxxx); material: "saline water (ENVO:00002010), including plankton (ENVO:xxxxxxxx)" | depth 188 m
CCTCCCCATTTCTATACCTAACAGTATAAACTCTCCTCCATGCTCCAGTTAAATCAGATGGATTTACATTGTAAGTGTCTACCCTTTGATAGAATTCTCCCCAACTTCTAGAACCATCAGGTCTTAAATTATATTGTACATACTTATCTTCTCCTAAAGATTCTAATTTAGCTCTGTAATGGAATCCATCTTTACCAAGCTTCCAGTTTTCCATCATAGGGTTTGCATTATCATGCCAAAAATTAAAAGTCTCAAAAATAGAATCATTTATAATTTTGTATGTTGTTTTAGCGAACATGTCATTGTACTCCTCTAAAATTTTTTTATCCTTATCAACTTTTTTGCTGGAATCGAACCAAATTGAATGACCTGATCCATAAATTTTATATCTAAAACCTGGAGTGAAAATACCATTCCTTCTAATAGATCCCTCAGGAAATATTAAAGTGTCAGTTGCAACACCATTTTCATATTTTATTTGACCTATTCTTTTCCATACCCCTTCATAATTGAAACTTGAAGTAGTTTCAGAGGTTGAACAAGATGTTAAAAATGTAATTATAAAAATAAATAAAAGATTTGTCTTCATCTTATAAAGTTAATGGTTGTGCGAATTTATAAAATTAAAAGAAAAATATCTAATTTGGTAAAAAATATAAATGACAAGTAAAAAAAATACTTATTATTTTTTTTTATTAATTGCAATATCTTTCCTTTCAATTAATTACTCTCGTGGACAATCATCCATTGTAGATACTGAGGTCCACCTTCACAAAATAGATTCTGTATTTCATGTATTTGCGAATTTTATGGGTGATATTAAGGAAGGGAATGTTGACATGTTAATTGTAAGATCAAGCCTTACAGTTGGTTCAAGGTTTGGAAATAATCTTTTTAGATTGACAGGGAGGTATAATTCAAATGATTTAGATGGAAGAAGAGTTTTGAAAACTAGTACTTTTCAGTTTAGGTACAACAAAATAATAGATGAAAACAGTATTTTTTTATTCTATCAAAAAGGTAACGACTTTAGGTCCTTTATGGATGACAGGGAATTAATTGGAGGAGGATATAGGATTAACTTAATAAAGAAAAAGAAAGATTATTTTGATATTGCAATTGGCATAATGCATGAATCAGAAAAGTATCCAGCTTATAAATTTAATGGAGAGAATTATGATGCAAGATCAGCAGAGAGAATAAGATTTACTGCAAATATTTTTTCAAAAATTGACTTAGCAAAAAATATTAAATCATTCACCACAATTTACAGCCAGTGGAACTCAAAGGATTTATCAGGAGATTATAGACTGTTCTTTAATCAAAATATTCGATTTATCATAAACAAAAATATCTCAACTTTTATAAGATACTTTATAAATGAGCCCTCTATAAAATATGTCAAAAAGGTTAAGTATAACTCAGATATTATCTTTGGTTTTACGGTAAATATCTAATTTCTTATTAAGTTTTAACTAGGGTTTAAAAAACTCTTCTTCTGTTATTTCAAAAAAATTACCTGCTTTAGATGCATCATAGAAAAATGAAAAGGTATGACGCTCACCAAAATTAATTACAGTATAATTTTTATCCTCAAAGAAAAACTCTTTAGATTTATATTGGACATAAATTCTTGAAATAGGCAGATTGTTGAAAACATAGTCATCATTATTTCGAATATAGATGTGATTTAAGTATTTCTTGTTTTGATCTCGAATACATACTATAATATCATGATCAACAGTATTTTCAACTTTTAAATAAGTACTGGTATGTTGAACAATAACATCAGGAGGAAACCTATTAGCAAAAGTCTTATCTCCTGTCTGTCCTCTTTGGGCTAAGAGGTTAAAGCTTAACACAAATGAAAGAAAGAAATAAAAAAATGATTGATTTTTTTTCATCTAAATACTTATTACCTCAAAATTAAAAAAAAAATAATTCCCATAATTTAAATTATAGTATAACAATTAATTTGGGATTTGTAATTTTAAAAATATTCTTTAAAAAACCTTTCATGAAAATTATAAATTTTTATGTACTATTTTTTTTTACATTCAATTGTATCGCCCAGCAATTGAGCCCAATTGATCTTTATTTTAAAAAAGATTACCAAGTGAGGAATTTTTACAATTCTAAAGTCATATTAAGTCAGCTAGAGATTTCAAAAGATTTCCTAGAAAATTCCTTACAAAATTTTTTACACGTCACTTCTCCTGGCTGTGATTTTAAAAAAACTAGAAACTTATTAAATATTTCAAACGATACTGAGAGAAGGCAAGAAAGTTATATTAATTTGGGAAAGGTTTATAATTATTCTGCAATTGATTTTGACATTCACAATCAAAAAAACAATTTATCCTCTAGCTTAGCAATTTTGTCGATTTTTAAAAATAAAGACAATCAATTAATTGTTTCTCAAAGCTTTTTAGGTTCAAATAAAAAAGAAATCGTATTTGAAATAATTAAAAGTGGGTCGGTTTTAATTAAAAAAACTTTGTTAAGTACAGTTTTCAAGTCACCAAACACAATTAGACTTCACCTTACAGGAAAATTCTTTAACATTTTATTTTTAAAAAATAGTAATTGGACAGTTTTGGGATCTTTTGATATTGAAGAATATTTTGAATTAAGAGATAAAAATATTTTGGCTGATTTCAACATTCTGGTTGGAGCTAAACTTGGTAAGAATGAAAATATAGCCATATCAAAAGTAGAACAATATTTAACTCCAGGTACAGCTCAAGCAGACCCAAAAGTACTTCACTATGAAGATGGTGAACCCATTATTGAAGACAACAAGATATGGGTTGCTATGACCACTCGAGGTTATGGTACTCAGCTATACCAGGGTATTTATGCGTATGACTTAAAAAAGAAGCAATGGGTAATATCTGGAACTATTGTTTTTAACAAAGGAGATGGATTAATCAGACAATGGGCAGCATCAGATGTTTTTTTTGATAGAAAAAGTAAAAAATGGAAAGTGTTTACCGTCTCTCATCGTGATGATCACATGTTATATTCAGGAGAGGTGGATACTGATTTGAGATTTGGCATGACTGAAATACCCGTATCAAAAGTTAAGTATGAGTCTGTAAATAATGAGGAGGATCCGTCAGTTATATGGGATAATGAAGCTAAAAAATGGAGAATGGCTGTGTGTAAGGCAAAAAATGGTTACCAAACAATTTTAATGGAAGCTGATAATTTATTTGGTGAATGGAAACAGATAAATATATACAAACCCACCTCAAGTACTGGTGTTCTAATACAAAAAATAGGTGGAAAACGTTATGTTTTTATTGGGAGAGGGAGCTCTCCATGCCCCTTAGAGGTTCTATCTTACCCTGATATGAAAAAATTAGGCGAGTTAAATTTATCGGAACATCCAAAGGGAAAGAATGTTTGGCCAGCAATTATTCCTATATCTCAAGAAAATGGTACCGCTTATTACTTATTGACTTTTGACCGCGATGCATGGACTGGACAAAGAACATACGGAAACATACATTGGTATAAAGCAAATGAAATTGCTAATGGACACTGGGAGTACTAATCTAGCTAAGCAGTTCAATAATAGTCATTCGATTAAAGTTCTAATTAATTTATAATATCTCTCCAGAATGAAATAAATAAATTATCAATAAAGCATAAATTAATTTTAGTTGGCTTATTTTTAAATTATAAAAAAACTAATTTTTACAAAATAACTTTTTACATCAATTTAAAATAATTAATACTACTAATATTATGGGTTTTGTTAATTATAGTTAAAGATTTTATTATGAAAACAATTAATTATTTAGTTCTTCTATTTCCACTTTTTATTCAAGCACAATTCGGTCAGGGTCAAAATAATGAAAATTGGCCACCTGAAATTGACTCTGATACAACCTTCACCTACAAGACGATAGATAATACAAAACTAAACCTTTGGGTTTTTAATACACCAAAACGATTTAAATCAAATGAAAAACCAGCAATTGTATTTTTCTTTGGAGGAGGATTTAGAGGTGGATCTCCGAAACAATTTGTTGAACATTCAAGATATTTAAGTGCAAGAGGAATTGTATCAATAGTAGCTGATTACAGGGTATCTTCTAGGAATAAAACTCGACCAATTAAATGTCTAAATGATGCAAAATCAGCAATTAGGTGGATTAGAAAAAATTCCAAAAACCTTGGAGTTGATTCAAATAAAATAATTGCTGGTGGAGGATCAGCTGGTGGAGCATTAGCAGCTTTAACTGGAACAGTATCAATGTTTGATGAAAAAAATGAAGATAAAGAGATTAGTTCAAAACCTAATGCGATGGTCTTATTCAATCCAGGGGTAATTATGTCGCCTGTTGAAGAATATCCCTTAAGTATGATGAGTGAAAGAAGAAAAAAAAGTGCTACAAAATTAAATTTTGGTGTTGAACCTAAATTTTTTTCCCCATACAACTACATAGATAAACAAACACCCCCAACAATTATTTTTCATGGAAAAAATGATACGACTATTGATCCAAGGACAGTTGTTTTGTTCAACCAAAAAATGAAAAAAATTGGAAATACATGCAAATTATACCTTTACGAGGGAAAGAAGCACGGATTCTTCAATTACGGACTAGAACTTAATGGACCTTTTGTCGATACTATTAGAAAGTTGGATGACTTTCTAGTAAATTTAGGATATATTGAGTCTCTTCCTTCATCAGTAAGTATGTAAAATACTTAAATAAAAATGCTAAACAGGTTAAGGTTTAAAAAAAAGGTTAAAGCGATACTAGTTTTATTCAACTATCCTAATCTGTTTTTTTTGGGAATTCTAATTGGTAGCTGCAATACAACCATAAATAACTCTTCAAAACCTAATATAATCATCTATTTAGCCGACGATCTCGGATGGAAAGATATTGGTTTTAATAATGCTAGAGTCGTAAAAACTCCAAATCTTGATAAACTTGCCTCTGATGGAATGGTAGTAAATAACGCGTTTGTTGCCTCCCCTGCATGTGCTCCAAGCAGAGCAGCTTTACTTACAGGTTTGATGCCTGCAAGAAATGGAGCTGAAAACAATCATACCTATCCAAAAGAAGAAATCAATTTATTAACCAAAAAACTCCAACAAAATGGTTACAAAATATATGCCTTTGGAAAGATTGCACACGGTAAAATGAATCCTGAGTGTGGTTTTGATTATTACAATAAACAATTAATTTACTTGGAAGAAAACGTGAAAAATTTTCTTAATCGTACAACGATTGAAGGACCTATTTGTATTATGATAGGCGATCGAAGACCACATGTACCATGGACTAAAAAAAATATTTATAACCCCGAAACAGTTGACTTGCCAGAATATTTTATTGACACAAAACAGACTCGAGAGCATAGAGGTAGATATTACTCTGATATTAGTGGATTTGATAAAACACTTGGCGGGATATTAGATTTTCTTGAAGATAGGTTAGGTAAAAATACATTAACTCTTATGAGCAGTGATCATGGAGGGCAATGGCCTTTTGGTAAATGGAATCTTTACGATGACGGAATAAGAACACCACTAATAATCAAATGGCCGGATAAAATTCAGGCTAATAGCTCTACCAATGCAATGGTTAGTTGGATAGACATTTTTCCCACTTTAATTGAGTTAACGGGTTCTGAAAATGAAGAAAATATTGATGGAAAGTCATTTTTAAAAGTTTTGATGGGAGAAAGCAAAACTTTTAGAGATGAAATTTTTACAACCCATAATGCAGATGGTGTTTTTAATATTTTTCCCATAAGAAGTGTTCGTACCAAAAAATACAAATACATAAGAAATTTTTTCTATCATTGTTATCATACAAATCACTCTGACCTGCTTAGGAAAGATGGTGCCGGCGCATACTGGAATTCCTGGCATGAATCCTCAATTCAAAATAAAAAAGCCAAGCAAATAATATCAAAGTACTATATAAGACCCCCAGAAGAGTTTTATGATTTACTTAATGATCCGAATGAGCAGAATAATCTAATTAATAATAAATATTATAGAGAAAAAATAATTCAAATGAGAGTTAAACTTGATCAATGGATGGAAAATCAAAAAGATCAGGTAAATTTATCACACACGCCATATCTAATTACAGAACCAATCCCAAAAAAAATCAAAATTGAAGAATTAAATAAAGAGTTTAAAAAAAACAAAAAAAAGAATTATTAATACAAAACTTTAGATTCAAAAATTTGGTTTTATTGATATGTAAATACTTTAATCAGAATCAATTGATCATAAAAGAATAAACTTTTGCTTTATTAATTCGAATTTGAAGTTTAATTAATTCCTCATTAATTTTATTATCAAATTTAAGCACTCCATCTGTTATTGTTTTTTTTAAAAGTTTTGAATTTGCAATTTCATTTCCTTTGCTATTTAGAACTGAAACTGAAACAAAACCTCCATTTTCAACATCTGCAGTCAGCCTAATCTCTTTATTTTTGGAGTTTAATTTTTTTGTAATTATTATTCCATTTTCATCAATATTTTTCTGAATATAACCAGCAAAACCGTCAGGCCTTAATGTCGCTAAACTAAATGACCCGTTTCGCCACCCAGAATGTAAATAATCACTGCTAGCATAAAATATTTGAATTTCATTCTTTTTAATAATTGGTTTTACAGCCGCGTAAATACAACCATAGTCATAATCAAATATTTTTTCAGAATTTGGGATAAGGGGATTTCCAATATCAATTCTATCCCACTTAATCGTATCACGACTCCATGCTAACTCTGTCCAGACTCTATCTGATTTTTGGTCGTGGATAGCAACTAAACCTATAAATACCCCCTCATAAGAAAAATAAGGCATAGCATATGTTTGCAAATCAGAGTCCTCTCCAATAAGTACTACCTTAGGATTTTCCCATTTCACAAAATCATCACTTTCAATTCTCACAACAGCACGTTCTACCCTCTCTTTATCATCTGTTTTAACCCAATCTCTGGTTATTGCAACATATTTGTTCAAATTAGGTATCCAATTTGCATTATTATGAGTGTCAGCTGGAAAGTCTGCTATATTTATTTTATCTGACCAACTTAAACCATCTTTTGAAAAACTTACAGCTAGACTATTTCCCTCACTTCCATTCAAACCCCAATTTCCTTCTTGAATATGTTTATATATTAGTTTATATCTTCTAGCAGTATTTTTTTCATTTAAATCTTTAAAAATTCCCGCTCCATGGGGTCTTCTCCAAACTATATTATTTTTTTTATTTCCATTGAAATTAACTAAACCTAGATTTGGTTTTTCCCATTTTATTCCATCAATAGATGTAGCATAACAAATACCCATTTCTCTTACTGGAGGAGGTTGGTATTTAATGATGATTTCACCGATAGCTTTATTTTTTGGAGGAGAGTCTATAATAAATGGACTATACCAGCATTTATATATCTTTTCTTCTTGGTCATATATAACATTAGCATACAAATTATCGAAACGCATCTCCCAGTCTTTTTCTTCCTTAAAAAGGGGGTTTAAAGAATGTTTTTTCACTTTACCAACCTCTAATTTTACATTTTCTGTACTTTCTATGATTCTTTTATCTAATAGTAAGAATTTAATAGAGTCCTGACTAGATTTTACAATAATTAATCTTAGGGTTTTATTTGAATTGTAAATTTCAGCAAAGGAAAAAAAAGGGAAAATCAGTGGGAAAAGAAGAAAAAAATTTTTCATATTATCAATAGAAGATTTTTAAAATTACTTCCTTAATTTTTAAAATCAACCACTTTAGCTTTATTTATTTTAGGCATTTTAGCGTCAACCTCTTTAATCCAATTTTTTAATTTATTTCTCATTAGAATTGCAATTTCAGGTTCAACTTGTGACAAATCATTTTTCTCTCCAGGATCTAATTTTAAATTGTATAATTCAATTTGTTTTTCCAGATTTAGTATAGTTGGTTCGTGCCACTGAATAAGTTTATAATCTTTCCATCGCATTGCACTTGCAGGTTCCATTCCTGATCCACTATGATAATGTGGATAATGCCAATAAAGCTCATCACGCTTTATCAAATTGCTTTTATCAGAAAAAACCGGACTTATATCTATTCCATCATAAACACTTTTATTATCTAAACCAGAATTTGTTACATTTAGTATTGTGGGTAGAAAGTCAATTGAACTAGTCATCAGCTTAGAAATTAAGGGATTCTTAATTTTTCTAGGCCATGAAATTATAAGGGGTACTCGAATACCACCTTCATAAAGCCATCCTTTACCTTTTTTAAATGGCTTTTGAGATGCGTGCTTGTGCTTTCCCCCATTATCTGAACAAAAAATTAATAAAGTATTGTCAAATAGTTTTAAATTTTTAAGCTTTTTAACAATTTGACCAACAGATAAATCAAGTGTTTCAATCATAGCACCAATTGTAGGATTATTTTCTTTTTTTTCTGATCCTTGTTTATTTTGATACTTATTAATTAATTCTTGATTTTCTAATAATGGATCGTGAATAGTATTATGAGACAAAACAAGTAAAAACGGTACCTTTTTATTTTGTTCAATAAACTTAAGACCTCTTTTGGTTATTGTATCAACATTATGAAAATCTTTATTTTCAATTTGCCATTTTTGAATCAGATTTCTAGAGGGTTTATATGTAACAAAAGTTTCCTTAAAACCTTGTTTTGAGGGGTTGTGAGGTAAAGATTCTGGAGGAAGTTTTTCCTTACTCAGGTGCCATTTACCAAAAAAACCAGTAGAGTAGCCGGAAGCTTCCATTTTCTCACCAATAGTTACCTCATCTAATGGCAAATATTTTTGCCAGTTATCAGGAGTTAATAATGGTTTATTTTTTGGAAAATTACCTGGTATAAAGTCAGTCAAATCTAATCTAGCAGGATATTTACCTGTCATAATTGCCGCTCGAGTTGGAGAACAGATAGATGCAGCGCTATAAGCATTTGAAAATCTAATTCCTGATTTTGCTAATTTATCGATATTGGGAGTTTCATAAAAAGTACTTCCATAACATCCAATTTGTGACCAGCCAAGATCATCAGCAATAATAATTAAAACATTAGGCGGAACAATTTTTCTGGATTTCTGGCATGAAATCAAAAAAATATTAATAAAAATTACAACATAAAAAAAATTGGTTTTTGAAGCTTTCATTTGTTATGGATATTAATTTACGAAATACTATAATTAAAGTTCATTAACAAATTACTTAGTATATTTCAAGAGTGTGTTTAAATGGAGTATGTCCATTTATATAAACTGTATTTCCATAAGGCTTTTCCTCCATTCCTCTCATAGTTCCCCACTGATGTTCAATTTTTCCAGGACCAAAATTAATAACACTACCGTCTTTGGTGTATGTTCCAAACCCTTCCTTTAAGAAATAGGAATCAGATCTATTTTTATCATTAATAACACCAGATAGTTTACCTCCCTTTCTAAAGTTCATTTCCAAAGAAACCAAAACATTATCTGTTCCTGTTACTTTAATATCCACCTTGGTTCTTTTATCAAGAAAAGTTATAATTATTAAATAATTAATTATTTGAGGTTCGGACAACCTTCTATGTTCACGAGGCATTTTGCTGTAAACTCCGTCTCCAGGAATTTTATCCTTGGGAAAGGGTTGAAAATAACCATGTTTAACTGATTTGGTAAGAATAACTTGTTTACCCTTAACCTCTGTATTTTCGGCTTTGAACTGTCCTCTAGATCCAAAAAAAGTTGAACCAAGTCTCATAGATTGCAAAACGGCTGATCCCTTAATTAAATTTAAAAAAGTGAGATTATTTTCAAGTATTGAGATATCCAAGTTTGATTGTCTAAATCTATAAACTCCTGAGTGTTTAAACTTTTTAAAATATGATGTAGGGATTTTGGTAGGTGAAACTCTTTTGTTTAATAAGATTTGATTTTCCAATAGATAAGGAATGAAACGTATTAATTTATTGGTTAATTTTTTTTCTATAAGATCGCAAACAGAAGAATATACTGGGTTTTTATCTACATGACTAAAATAAAGATAACTGAAGTAGTACCCTGATACATCTCTAATATCATGACTATCATCTCTCCTACTAGCATCAGAGAATACCTCTCCTCCAGGCTGAATATAATAAAGAGTCATATCGAGATTTTTACGAGCTACATCCAATAAATCACTTCGATCAAGCAAACGTCCCATTGTAATAAACATTTCATTACAAATGTGTGAGTAAGATCCTACACTTCTCTCAAAGTATTGTCCATCTGGGTCAAGATCAATTCCTTCATTTAACCATACTTCAATTCTATCAA
>CESD01006137.1_pt1 | contig 10289 bp, 9 predicted proteins | sample 531191 | NCBI WGS metagenome assembly CESD01 (sample SAMEA2622021, study PRJEB7988) | marine metagenome | biome: marine biome (ENVO:00000447); feature: deep chlorophyll maximum layer (ENVO:xxxxxxxx); material: "saline water (ENVO:00002010), including plankton (ENVO:xxxxxxxx)" | depth 188 m
GGTATGTCATAAGGAAAATCATCATCATGTACTTTTGTTTCTTGAAATCCTATGGCGTCTGGATTATGTTTTTTTACTATCGCTTCAACTTGATGTGGCCTTGCTCTAATGCTGTTTATATTAAATGAAACTATTTTCATACTTATCCTGTTGAAGCTAATAAAGGTTCAGAATTTACTTCTATCAGATCGCTGAGAATATTAGCTGCTTCGTCTAAAACGTTAAAGTCTATGTTTAATGAATCTGGATCTTCATCTCTATCCAGGAAATCTTGGTAGTTCTTATAAGTAGGCAGCTCTAGTTTCTGCCTTAATTCATTTTCCTCTAATAAAACGAAATTCTCTATGCCTTCCTTTACCTTCTTTCTCTTATCTATATGTAAATCCAAAAATGCAATGTCATTAACTTTTCTCCATTCTTTTCTACTTTCTATAGATTGAAAAAACAAAGAATTACTAATTCTTTCATTACTCTTCTTTTTCAATAATTCTATGTGAGAACTAACCCTATTAAAATTTCTAAAATAAGCAGTAGGTATACTGTCATGTTCAAGGGCTCTATCAAGCTTACTTTCACCTATTTCATCAATATCAAAACTAGCAGGAATCTTAATGTCTGGATTTACACCTTTATTTTGAGTGCTACTTCCTGAAACTCTATAAAATTTTGATTCTGTAAATTTTAACTGGCCTGCTGAGAGCATATCAACTCTTTGAACCGTTCCTTTACCAAACGTACCTGTTCCCACAATAATACCTCGATTATAGTCTTGAATTGCCCCTGCTAGTATTTCTGAAGCCGATGCACTGAATTTATTAACAAGCACAAGAAGTGGTTTATCGAAGAATTGGTAACCCCACCTTTCGCCTAAACCTTGAATATTTCCTTTAGAATCTTTTACTTGTACGGTGGTTCCTCTTCCTATAAATAAATGCGCTAGAGCGTTTGCCTCATATAGGGATCCTCCTCCATTGTTTCTTAGGTCTAGAATTAGACCTTCTACATCATCATTATTAAGTTCTCTTAACAGTTTTTTTACATCTTTACTGCTACTTCGGTAGCTATAATCTCTTTTTTGATAAGCCTCAAAATCAAAATAAAAAGCAGGTAATTCAATAACACCAATTTTGTAGGTTTTATAGCCTCTTTCTATATTAATTACTTTTTTTTCAGCTGCTTGGTCTTCAAGCTTTACTAAATTTCTTATTATTTCTATTTCTTTGGTTTCTGATTCGTCAAGGGAAGTTCCTGGAATTATTTCAAGTCTTACTTTCGAATTTTTAGGACCTCTTATAAGTTCAACAACATCATCGAGTCTCCAGCCAACTACATCAACTATCTCTTTATCATCATCTTGACCAACACCTATTATTTTATCTTTGGGCTTTAAGAGTCCTGATTTTTCTGCAGGACCCCCAGGTATTAAGGATGATATAGATGTATAAGGTCCATCGGGTGACAGAAGGGCACCTATGCCTTCTAGAGACAAACTCATATTTATGTCAAAGTCTTCACTATTTTTTGGAGACATGTAAGAAGTGTGAGGACCATATATAGAAGAAATAGAATTGATATAAATATTAAAAACGTCTTCATTTCTAGTCTGTTTAAAATAATTCAGTTGGTTTTTAATTCTTTTTAATGTCTTCTCAGCAGAATTTTCTAATGAATTACCTGAAAGCATGAGCTGAATAACATCATTTAGTATCAAGTCTTTCCATAAAGTACTTAATTCTTCAATAAAATTAAGGCTTTCTGATTTTGATCTATCTCTTTCAATCCTTTTTGAAGTTCTTATGTCTTGGTCTGAAATATTGTTAAGAAATTCTATTTGTATATCAAATCTCATTTGATAACGCTCAGCGTAAGTTTTAAAAGCTAAATAAGCAATCTCAAGATTATCTTTAATATCTAATTTATTCTTTATATCTTCTTTAAATTTTTTAATTTCATTAGCAAGAAAGATATTTTTATTAGGGTCAAGCCTTTCTAGGTAAAGTTCAAAGGCTTCATTTTGAATGGAATCAAAACTTTTTTTTAAAAAGTGATCATTTTCTAGGATGGTTATAACTTCTTCTGCTAAAGCAACTTGATCCTCAGTGTAATAAAAAGTATTTAATTCTAAGGAATGTTCAGCATAGTTTCTTTGAACTAGAAGAAGTAATAGAACATTTAATAATAAGAAACTTTTTTTCACTTGAATATATAAGAAATTTAAATTTATTTTATAGAAAAATTATGTTCATTTTATTTTTATTTTCAGATATCTTAATTATTTTTATTGAAATGAGAACGAAGAAAATAGAGTATTACTTTGATTGCAGTAGCCCTTGGACTTATTTGTCCTTTAGAGGCTTATTAGAATTAAAAGCAGAATTAGATTTAGACGTTTCTTGGAAGCCAATCTTAGTAGGAGGTATCTTTAATTCCATTAATCCAAGTGTTTATGAGTCTAGAAAGAATCCCGTTAAAGAAAAGTCAGATTATTCGCAGAAAGATTTACATGATTGGGCTTCGGTTAGAAATATAACAATCAACTGGCCCAAGATCTTTCCTATTAACAGCGTCAAGGCAATGAGAGGAGCCTTCTTCGCAATTGAAAAGCAAAGTATTGAGCAATATACAGAATCTATATTTCGATCTTATTGGACAGAAGGAAATGATATTTCATCAGATAACATCCTAATAGATATAATTAAACAATTTAAATGGGACAAAGAAGAATTCATCCATTACATCAATGATCCTAATACTAAAGAAAAGCTTATTCATAATACCCAAGAATTAATGGATCGAGGAGGTTTTGGCTCTCCTACTTTTTTTATTGACGAGACTAATATGTTTTTTGGAAATGACAGGATTCAGCTGATTAAAGAATTTTTATAGTTGTGACTTAATCTTTAAGCTTTTTTTTGGCCTCTTCTTTTATACTTTTGGAGTCTTGACCAAACATAGTTTTTAAACTCTCCTTCGAGATTCCTTTACCAAAATTTCTATTTTCTTTTCCAACATCCATGCCTTTTCTTACCGCAGGTCTAGATTTTATTTCATCGAACCACCTTCTAACGTTTTTGAAAGTATCTAAATTAACTTCGTATCTTTTATAGGCTGTAACCCATGGGAAAGAGGCCATATCGGCTATCGAGTAATCTCCAGCTAGGTACTCTCTTTCTTCTAGCACCATATCCATAACTCCAAGCAATCTATCATATTCATTCTTATAACGTTTTTCTGAGTAGGAATGGTCTCCAGGAAAGTTGGGTGCATAGTTAACGAAGTGACTAACTTGACCTGCCATAGGACCTAACCCTCCTATTTGCCAAAAGAGCCATTCTAGAACCCTTATTCTTTCCTTATCTGATTGGGGAAAAAATTTACCAGATTTTTCTCCTAAGTACATAAGAATAGCTCCAGATTCAAATACGCTTACTTCTTCTCCTTGAGGTCCGTCCTTGTCTACTATTACAGGCATTCTATTGTTGGGGCTAATTTTTAAAAACTCAGGTTTAAATTGATCTCCAGCACCTAAGTTGACGGGTATTACGTTATATTCAATTTCTGCTTCTTCCAGCATGATGCTTATTTTCCATCCGTTAGGAGTAGGCGCGTAATAAAGGTCTATCATGTTTATTCTCCTTTTTTACTATCAAGGAATTTATCCTTCTTAGACCAAATATCATATAACCATTCCTTTAAGTCGTCTCTAAATATTGCATCATCACTATACTCTTTTCCTAATAAATCTTGAGGGATGTCAATGGAATTTACTTTAATAGTTGCTTTATTCATTCTTCCACAAAGAAAAGCCCAAAAGGATCTTTCATCACCATCATACTTAATGGAAAAATCAATCAATTTATTAATATAAGGCATGGTTGACAAGGTCAGTCCCACCCCACCTGGTTTGGGCAGAAGAAGATGCTTAAATGGTGAGTTTTGTAATTCTTTTTTTTCTTTAGTAAATCGCGTTCCTTCAGCAAAAATAAAAATTGAAACAGGATATCTTGCAAATCTAGTAAAAGATTTTTTCATAGAAGATATATCTTTCCCTCTTAGTTCTGGATTGCGTTTCAGCTTCTCTTCTGAGTACCTTTTAAGGAATGGCATATCTAATGCCCACCAAGCAAGCCCTATTATTGGAACCCAAATTAAAATATCTTTCATAAAAAACTTCAACATAGGAATTTTGCGATTAGTAATTGATTGTAAAATAAAAATATCAGCCCATGATTGGTGATTGGCAAAGCTAAGATACCAATTATTTTGATCGAGTTTCTCAAAGCCTTCTACTTTCCATTGAGGGTTGTGAAATACTTTAATCCAGAGTACGTTACAGAATATCCAGCATTCACCAATTAATATAATTAGATGTGTAAATACCTTTTTTGATGACTCAAAGGGTATGATTATTTTTATTAGAGCTAGGCTTAGTAAGAAAATACACCAAAAGAGAGTATTAAAGACAACCATCAAGAAACAGATTATGCCTTTAAGGAAACTCATAGATTGTCTTGTATGTCTTTTGTAAGAATTTCTTTCTTAATATTCACTTAGGGTTGCGTACCTGTCCACATGAAAATCTGCATTACCAAAGACTTGTTCTGCTACTCTTGATCTTTTTAAGAATAAGCCAACATCATACTCATCTGTAACACCCACACCTCCGTGCATTTGTACTGACTCATTTGATACTAAGTGGGATGTTTCGCAAGCTTTAAACTTACACAGACTCGAAAGCCTAGCCGTATCATTTGATTTCTCATCAATTGCATTCATTGCAGATACAACAGCAGATTTGGTCAACTCTATTTCAGAATACATTTCAGCCGCTCTATGTTTTAGAGCTTGGAAGCTACCAATTAAAACTCCAAATTGTTTTCTTTCTTTTAAATAATTAAGTGTTATTTCGAAAGCTTTAGATGAATTTCCTAACATTTCTGCTGCTATAGCAACTCTAGCAATATCCAATACATTCTCAATTAATGAATAAGAATTATGGAGATCTCCAAGCAAGTCTTTCTCAGAGACAATAACGTCTTTTAGTTCTATTTCAGCAGAATTTCTTGAATCTACCATGCTTTGTCTATTTATCTTTAGGCCTTTACTACTAGAATCAACGCAAAATAAAGAGATGCCATTTGGATCATCTTCATCTCCCTTCGTTCGAGCAGCAACAATAATTAAATCTGCAGTATGACCATCGATCACAAAGGTTTTCTTTCCATTTATGACAAAGTTTTCTCCATCTTTTTTTGCGTTTGTGGATATATTTGTAGGACTATGGTGCGCTCCTTCTTCTAAAGCAAATGCTGTGGTCAGATTACCTGATACCAATTGAGGTAGGTAATTTGATTTTTGAGAACTATCACCTGCCATTTCTAGAAGACTTGCACCTAACACGGCGGTAGAGAAGAGAGGAGAGGGAGTCAATGTTTTTCCTGTTTCCTCTAGGACTCCTCCCATTCCCATCATTCCAAAATTAAAACCACCATATTCTTCGGATACTAAAATACCTGCCCATCCCAATTCAGCCATCTGTTTCCAAAGTTCAGCGCTGTAGCCAATTTCATTAGCGGAATCTCTAATTTCTCTGAAATGAGTAATAGGAGCATTCTTTTCTAAAAAGTCTTTTGCAATATCTTTCAAAGACTGTTGCTCTTCATTGAGTATTAAAGCCATAATTATTTTCCTTTATTAATCAGGTAGACCAAGAACTCTTTTTGAAATTACATTTAATTGTACTTCCGAAGTACCACCTTCAATGGAATTTGCTTTGGTTCTTAACCAGTCTCTAGTAATAGCTAGCTCTTCAGGGGAAAACTCTTCGCCTTCCCATCCAAGAGCCTTCGAGCCCATGGCTTCTAATAACAATTCATACCGCAATTTATTATGCTCAGTACCATAATATTTGCTCATAGCTGCCGCAGGACTGGGGGCTCCAACTTTCGTTTCTTCGCCTATTCTTTGTAAGGTTAAACCAAAAGCTCTCGAATTCATTTCATGTTTAGCAACTTTTGATCTTAAACTTGGATTAGCTATTTTCTTTTCCTCATCTTCTCCTGCATATTGTTTACTTACTTTTGCTAATCCAGACATTTTTTTACTGCCGCTGCCATCTCCCCCTCCAGCAAGACCCATATTAGAGATCATGGTTCTTTCGTGTTCAAGAAGTCTTTTAGCAACCGTCCATCCTTTGTTAAGACCTCCAACTAAATCTTTTTTAGGAGCAGTTGCATCATCAAAAAAAGTTTCACAGAAAGGAGATTTTCCACTTATAAGTGTGATTGGCCTTGTAGTTACACCCGGTTGATCCATATCAATCAATAAAAAACTGATCCCATCATGCTTTGGTTCTTGGGGTCCAGTTCTGACAAGACAAAAGATCTTATCAGCTCTGTCGGCATAAGAAGTCCATATTTTCTGCCCATTGATGATGTAATTATCACCGTCCTCAATAGCTTTTGTGCTTAAGCTGGCTAAATCTGATCCAGACCCAGGTTCACTGTAACCCTGACACCACCAGTATTTACCTTTTACTATTCCAGGTAGATGTTCTTTCTTTTGTTCTTCACTTGCAAATTCCAGAAGAGCTGGGCCTAGCATCCATATTCCGAAACTTCCTAGAGGCGATCTTGCTCCTATGGCAGCCATCTCTTCTTGAAGAATTTTATTTTCATCCTTAGAAAGACCACCGCCTCCGTATTCATTAGGCCAAGTAGGACAAGTCCATCCTTTGTCTCCCATCCTTTCCAACCAGATTTCTTGATCAGGATGTGAAAATTGAGGATTTCTTCCTCCCCAGCATACATCACCGGGTTTTCTCATTTCCGGAGGGCAATTAGCCTCAAGCCAATCTTTGGTTGCCTCTCTAAAAGCTTGTAAATCTGTCATGTTATTCCTTATAAAAGTTTATTTGTAAATTTATGATTATAAAGATAATCTAGGTATAACAAAACAATAACTGAGGTATTAGATGAAAGCTTATCAAGTTGTAGAAAATGGTAAACCGTTAGAAAAAAGAGATTTAGATACGCCTATTCCTGAAGGAAATGAGGTCTTATTAAAGACAGTGGCTTGCGGTGTTTGTCATTCTGATGTTCATATACATGACGGATATTTTGATTTGGGGGGAGGGGTTCAATTACCTTCACCTCTGCCTGGAGGAGAGCCTTTAACCATGGGACATGAAATATTTGGTGAGGTTGTTGCTTTTGGAGACAATGTCAAAAATATAAATGTAGGTGAAAAATTTGTAGCTTACCCGTGGATGGGCTGTGGAGAGTGTGATCTTTGTGATGATGATATGACTCATTATTGTATGAACAATTCAAACTTGGGTATCCATGTGAGTGGAGGTTACGGCGACCACGTGCTAGTTCCTGATTCTAAATATTTATTTGATGCTGGGGATACTCCGGATAGTTTAGCGGGCAGTTACGCTTGTAGAGGCTTAACAGCATACAGCGCTTTAAAGAAAGCAGGCCCTTATAACAAAGATAATTCTTTAGTAATAGTTTCTGCAGGGGGCCTAGGCTTATTAGCTTTAAAAATAGCTAAAGCCGCATATGGGATAAACCCTATAGTTGTAGATATTGATGATGAAAAGCTTGGCATGGCTAGGCAATTAGGAGCCTCTGCGACTATTAACTCTTCTGAAGAGGGAGCAGCTGAGAAAATACTTGAACTTACAGAAGGAGGAGCAAGATCAATAGTTGATTTTGTTGGAGCTGAAGCTTCTGTGAACTTTGGTTATAACCTCCTTGCTAGAGGCGGAGCTTATGTTGTGGTAGGTCTTTTTGGAGGGCAGCTTACTCTTCCTTTGCCGATGCAAGCCCTTTTTGAAAAAAAACTTATGGGTTCCTATGTGGGTAGTTTAGGAGACATGCAGGAGTTAATGAAATTAGTTGTTGCGGGTAAGATAGACCCTGTTGATGTGGAGATGAGAGATGTTTCTGAAGCAAACAGAACTCTTGAAGAAATGAAAGATGGGAAGCTTTTAGGTTTGGTTGCCCTTACACACGACTAATTTTTTAAGGATATTTCTGTAAATACTTCAGAAATATCTCTATTTATAACTAAATCTGCGATATGGTCCATTTGTGTTGGCTCGTTATTAATAATCACCAACTTTGATCCTGTTTCCTTAGCTAAGACCGGCAGGTCTGCGGCAGGGAACACGGCTAAAGAAGTGCCTATACATATAAACAAATCGCAATTTATGCTTTTTCTTTGAGCTATAACCATTTCTTCTTCAGGCATCGGTTGTCCAAAAGATATTGTCGCAGTTTTTACAAGTCCGTTGCATTCCTTGCATAAAGGAGGCTCTTTTGTTTTAAGAAAGGATTTTTTTAATTGGGTAAGGTCATATCTTAATGAGCACTCTAAGCATTTGGCATATGTAGCATTGCCATGTAATTCTGTAATCTTATCTTCGCTAATACCCGATTCCTGATGCAAGTTGTCCACATTTTGTGTAATCAAATGAGATAAATCTTTTATTTTCATTATCTCAGCAATTTTTTGATGCCCCTTATTGGGTTTAGCTTTATTTATATTTAATTCATTAGAAAATTTTCGTTCCCAGGACTCAATTCGTTTCTCTTTGGAACTGACGAAGTCTTGGAAGTAAATAGGTTGGCTTGTTTTCCAAATACCCTTAGGACCCCTAAAATCAGGAATACCAGAATCAGTGCTTATTCCTGCCCCTGTAAAGAAAACTGGAGCTTTGCTTTGTACTAAAAGTTCGTTAAACATATATTTATTTAGATTATTCATCTTTTTGATTAGACTGCGCCTATTAAATAATAAAAATAGTACTTTGGAAAATTTATCATTAAGCCAAGAAGCTCTATGGCTAATAACAGTTGTCTATGATTTAAGTCTAGCTCTAATCTTGTATAGATTCTTTGGAAAATATGGCCTATATGTAGCTGTTGTACTGGGAATTGTTTTAGGCAATTTGCAAGGTGGGAAAGTTAGCGAACTAATTATTTTTGGAACAGCCTACAAAGTAAGCATGGGAGCAATCCTTTATTCGGGTATTTATTTTGCTACTGATGTGCTTAATGAGAAATATGGTCGTAAGGAAGCAAATAGAGCTGTGATGCTAGGTTTTGTGGCAAACATAGCAGTCATGATAACTTTAGTCTTGAGTGTGCAGTTCAAACCATCTCAGGTAACAGGGTCTGCTTTAGAAGTTCATAATGCCATAAGCACTTTGGCATATTATTCACCTGCATTTGTAGTAGGTTCTTTGACAGCCTATCTTGTGAGTCAAACATTTGATGTTTGGTTTTTCAACAAAATAAAGAGCTACACAGGCGAGTCAAAACTTTGGCTAAGAAACAACCTATCAACTATGACATCACAATTAATTGATACTTTAATTTATCAATTTACTTGGGTATTTGCCACTGGAATGGATTGGGGTACTGCTCTTATGTTGGCTTTAACAAAATACGTCTTTAAGATATTAATAGCAGCAGTTGATACAATATTTATTTATTGGGTCAAGAAGTGGTAGTTTTATGAAGAGTAGATTTAAATCAATAGCAATATACTCGTCTCTAAAGAGTAAAAGAGTTTCACAGATAGCTCTTCATATTGAAGAAGTTTTAGAGGGGCTCGGCATAAAGTGGATTATTCCAAAGACATCTAAAATTCCTTATTCAAAAAAAACTAAAGTTTATTCAGATAGATATATACAACAAAATGCTGATCTAGTAATTGCAATTGGAGGTGACGGTACTTTATTGAGTTCAGCTAGAAGTTTTGGCTATAAAGGTATTCCTATATTAGGTATTAATCTTGGAAGTTTAGGCTTCTTAACAGATATAGCTCCAGAAGAACTAACAACAGCGTTGAAAGAGGTTATTGGAGGCAAATATATTGAAGATAAAAGGTTTTTCTTGCAATCAGGTATTAATAATCAGGCTGATTTAAATATTGCCCTCAATGAGATTGTTATCCATTCAAGTTCCATAGCTAAATTAATTGAATATGAGCTCTTTATAGATCAAAAATTTGTTTATAGGCAAAGAGCAGATGGTATTATCATAAGCACGCCAACAGGGTCCACGGCTTATTCATTGTCTGGAAATGGTCCAATAGTTCATCCTGACACCCAGGCTATAACCCTCTTGCCCATGTTTCCTCACAGCCTTAATACTAGGCCTTTGATAGTTGATAAAGAAGCTAAAATCCAGATCAGAATATGCGAAAAGGGAAGAGCAAATTTAAGTCTAGACAGCCATAACAAATTTTCTCTTAATTCTGGAGATATTATAAAT
>CESD01082409.1_pt1 | contig 10275 bp, 7 predicted proteins | sample 531191 | NCBI WGS metagenome assembly CESD01 (sample SAMEA2622021, study PRJEB7988) | marine metagenome | biome: marine biome (ENVO:00000447); feature: deep chlorophyll maximum layer (ENVO:xxxxxxxx); material: "saline water (ENVO:00002010), including plankton (ENVO:xxxxxxxx)" | depth 188 m
TGGATGCCAATGGAATTTTGGAATGAAGATACACAAGAATATAAAACTAGACCACTTGTATTAGAAATATCAAGAACTTTAACTTCATTTATGACATTTTTAATATTTTTAATTAGAGAAACTTTATTAGGTGGACTTGAAACAATTGTTGCATTTACTAGCTGGGATTGGATTGACAAAAATCCATGGGCAGAGCTACCAGGTCTACCTTGGACAATTGTCGCCGCTGGTTTCGCTATACTTGCATACAAATTAAGTGGAAAAGGTTTAGCTGTATTTGCTGGTTTAGTAATGGTTTATATTTCTATATTTGGTCAATGGAAGCCATCAATGCAAACATTATCTTTTATATTAGTAGCAGCACCATTGTCATTTATATTTGGTTTAGGATTAGGTGTAGCAGCATATAAAAGTAAACGTGTTGAAAAAGCGTTGTATCCCATACTTCTAGTTATGCAAACAATGCCACAATACGCTGTATTAGTCCCAGCACTTGTTCTTTTTGGAGTAGGAGATCATGCTGCTGTAATTATAACTATGATTGTTGCTGTACCTCCGATGATACTTTTAACTTTATTAGGCTTAAGAGCAGTACCTCCTGAAGTAATTGAAGCAGGAAGAATGAGTGGGTGTAATAATTGGCAACTAATGTCTAAAGTTTTAATTCCAACTGCAAGAAGAGATATTTTAATAGGTGTAAACCAAGTAATCATGGTTTGTTTTTCTATGGCAGTAATTTCTGCCTTTATTGGTGCAAAGGGTTTGGGATTTAATTTATTATTAGCTTTAAACCAGCTAAATATTGGGTTAGCACTAGAAGCTGGACTTTGTATTAGTTTAATTGCAATTCTCTTAGATAAAATGTCATTGGCTTGGGCAAATAAACAAACAGATTATTTTGGAAATCTGACATTTTTTCAAAGAAATAAAAATTTTTTATTCTTCGCCTCTTCAGTAGTGATAGGAATAATACTTGCTTATGTAGGAACTTTTATATTCAAAGATACATTCAACTATTTATTTGAAGTTCCGCACAATAAAGGAATATCGACTGCAGATTTCTGGAACAGAGGTGTGGATTGGATTTTTGATACTTTTTTCGTTTACATAAAAGCATTTAATACCTGGCTAATCGTAGAAGTCCTTCAACCAATGCGAGCTTTATATTTAAGAATGCCAGCAGTAGCGACCTTAGTTTTAGTTGTGGGAGCGGGATATTTAATTGGTGGAATTCGTTCCGCTTTAGTTGTTTTTGCATTAACTTTATTTATAGCTTTAAGTCCATGGTGGGATAGAGCCTTAGTTACAACATACATGGCAACTTTTGGAGTAATTATGTCTTGTACAATTGGATTTACGGTTGGAACTTTATGTTTCCAAAGCAAACGTGCTGCTGCTTTTATGTTAGGTGTATGTGATATATTTCAAACATTCCCATCTTTTGTTTATTTGATACCTGTTATGATGCTTTTTGGTATCACTGATACATCTGTATTGATAGCGGTTATAGTTTACGCAACAATACCAGCAACAAGATATACAATTGAAGGACTAAGAAGTGTTCCAGCAGGTCTACATGATGCTGCTACAATGTCGGGTGTAAATAAATTTCAAAGACTAACAAAAATAGAATTTCCATTAGCATTTCCACATATGATGCTTGGTCTTAATCAAACTATAGTTTTTGCATTGTTTATGGTGATAATTGGTGCATTTATAGGCACAGAAGATTTAGGACAATATATCCTTAAGGCGCTTTCAGATAAAAACGGAGCTGGAATAGGACTAACTCTTGGTATTTGTGTAGCTTTTATAGGCTTGATATTTGATAACTTGATTAGAACTTGGGTAGGACAAAGAAAAAAACACCTAGGCATTGATTAAACTTTGTGAAAAAATTTCTTGTTGCCATTGATCAGGGAACAACATCATCACGAGTTATATTATTTGATACAAGTGGCAACATAAAGTTTATAAGCCAGCAAGAATTTAAACAATATTTTCCTAAAAATGGCTGGGTAGAACATAATCCGAATGAGATTTGGAAAACTACACTCTCATCATTAAAGAAAGTAATTCAAAGAGCAAAAAAGCTAAACGGTAAAATTTTAAGTATTGGAATAACCAATCAAAGAGAAACAACAGTTCTTTGGAATAAAAAAAATGGAAAGCCAGTTTATAATGCAATTGTTTGGCAAGATAGAAGAACACAAGATTTTTGTAAAAATTTAAAAAAAAACGATTTTGAAAAAAAAATTCGAAAAAAAACAGGTTTATTTATCGATCCATATTTTTCTGCAACAAAAATTAAATGGATATTAGACAACGTTAAAAGTAGTAAATTTTTATTAAAATCAAATAATTTACTATTTGGTACCATTGATACATTTTTAATATGGAAACTCACCGATGGAAAACATCACCTGACAGAAACTACTAATGCTTCAAGAACAATGTTATTCAATATAAATATAAACAAATGGGATGATGAAATATTGAATAAATTAAAAATACCTAAAAAAATTTTACCTAAGGTAAAAAATTCAGCAGATAATTTTGGAACAACAAATACAAAGGTGGTTGGAAATGAAATACCTATATCTGCCGTTTTAGGCGACCAGCAGGCAGCAGCAGTTGGACAAGCATGCTTTGAAAAGGGTTCTATAAAAAGCACATATGGAACTGGTGCCTTTGTAATTATGAATACTGGGTCTAAGAAAATTACCTCAAAAAATAAATTATTAACTACAATTTGTTATACTTTAAATGGAAAAAATACCTATGCTTTAGAAGGTTCAATATTTATTGCTGGAGCAGGTGTGCAATGGTTAAGAGATAAAATTAAATTAATTAATAATGCATATGAAACAGAAAAAATTGCAAAATCAAAAAATAATAATGATCAAGTTTACGTAGTTCCAGCATTTAGCGGGTTAGGAGCACCATATTGGAGACCCGATGCAAGAGGATTAATTACAGGTTTAACTAGAGATAGTGATTGGAAAAGTCTAGTTAGAGCAGTTGTAGAGTCTGTTGCATATCAAAGTTTTGATTTATTTGAATCGATGAAAAAAGATGGTTTGAAACCAAATATTATTAAAGTAGATGGCGGCATGGTTGCAAATAATTGGTTTTCCCAGTTTTTGTCAGACATAATAAAATTAAAAGTCATAAGACCAAATGTTTTAGAAACAACTGCATTAGGAACAGCTATGTTAGCTGGGTATCAAATAGGAGAATTCAAATCATTAAATGAAATTAAATTTAAATGGAAAAAAAATCGTGTTTTTACACCAAAACTTAATAAATCATTGAGAAATAACTTATTGCAAGGTTGGAGACAAGCAATTAGAAAAACTTTAGCATAATTGAAAGTATGAAAAGTATATTAATTATTGGAGCAGGGGCTATGGGGGCGGCATTTTCAGTTCCTTGTATAGATAATAAACATAAAGTTACATTATCTGAACCATACGATTTTAAATTAATAAAAAAAATAAATTCAAATAGAAAATTTCATCCATATTTAAAAATAAAATTAAATAAAAAATTAATTGTTAAAAATTTTTCTGGAGCATTATTAGATAAAAAATGGGATTTAATAGTTGTAGCCGTAAGTTCGATCGGAATTGATCTGGTTAGAGATTGTTTAAAAAATTTAAAATATAATACTAAAATACTAGTTTTAACTAAAGGTTTAAAATACGATAAGTTTTCAAATAAAATCATTACTATGTCTGAACAGCTTAACAAAGGAGTTAAGAAGTTTGATCTATCAGTTTTGAAAGGACCTTGTCTAGCAAAAGAGTTAGCTAAAAAAATTAAATCAAGTACCATTATTGCTAACAAAAATATTAAAAAAGCTAAATCAATTGGAAGCTTAATATCAACTAAGTACTATAAAATTGAATATTCAAATGATGTTAAAGGTGTAGAGATCTGTTCTGCGATAAAAAATATTTATTCAATGTTAATCGGTTCAGGAGAGGGATCAAACACTTCTTCTTCGATATTTGCAAAGTCAATTAACGAAATGATGTATTTAACTAAATATTTTAAAGGAAATGAAGATACAGTTTATGGGTTAGCTGGCGTAGGAGATTTATATGTGAGCGCTGTTGGTGGACGAAATAGTAAAATGGGCGAATATCTTGGAAAAGGTTATACATTTAAAAGAGCAAAAAAAAAATTTATGCCAAATGATACTGTTGAGGGTGCTGAACTTGCAAAAGAAATTGGCAAGCATATCTTGAAAAAAGTAAATAATAAAAAAATACCTCTAATGGTAACTCTTCTAAGAGTCATTCTAAATAATAAAAAATTAAATATTAAATGAGACAATAAATAATAATTTTTTTTATTTTTTTGTCTGATCTAAGAATACTTTTAAAGAATCATCCATTGCTGATGCCCAAGGAGTATGATGAATTGGAGCAACAGATCCAGTCACAGGAGAAGAGAATGATTTATTTCTGTAAGTCATTATATCTTCTACTTTGTGATGCTCCCATTCCTTAAAGTGTTTTCTTATTAATTCAAAATCAATTTTTGGATAATCAGATAATTCATGGAGTTCTTTTGTGTATTCGGTTTGAAAATCAATCATTTGATCTGGATTTTCCAATTTTTCTTCTAATGCTACCCATTTATTAATATCTTTCTCTATCTCTGAACTGTTTGGAATTTTAATTTTATTCATTATTACATCTCTTGCGTACCACGCCTGACAGTCAAACATATTAAAAGTATGGAATTGGTCTTGCATTCCTAGATATAATAGCTTGTGATTATCCTGCCAAACGACCCCTTTAAATAATTTTGGTGGATATAATCTATTTCTAGTTTTTAATTTTAGGTCCTCCGACAGAAAGGGAAAGTGATGTAGATATCCTGAACATAAAATTATTGCATCTGCGTCTTGTTCATGGCCATCTTTAAAAATTGCTTTACTACCATCTAATCTATCAAGATGGAAAACTTCTGATACACCTTTTGGCCATTTAAATCCCATAGGATTATGTCTGTAACCGATTGTTACAGTTTTTGCTCCATACTTATGACATTGAAGAGCAACATCCTCTGCTGAATAACTGCTACCTAAAACAATAACGTTTTTTCCCCTAAACTCCTCAGCATCTCTAAAATCGTGAGAGTGCATTATTCTACCAGGAAAAGAACTCATTCCTGGGTATTCGGGAATATATGGCACAGAAAAATGACCAGATGAAACTACAACATAGTCAAAATTTTCATTTATTAATTTATTATTTTTTTTATCGTTTGAAATTACTTCAAATTTATTCCCATCATACTTAACGCTTGTTACTGTAGTATTAAATCTTACTTTGCTTTTTGAATTCCCTTTTTTAAGTCTACCTAATATATAATCATAAAGAACTTCTCTTGGTGGAAATGATGGGATAGGTTTACCAAAATGTTCATCAAAAGAATAATCTGCAAATTCTAAACATTCTTTTGGTCCATTTGACCAAAGGTATCTATACATACTGTTAGGAACTGGATCACCATACTCATCTGATCCTGTTCTCCAACTATAATTCCATAATCCACCCCAATCATTTTGTTTTTCAAAAGCAACAATTTCAGGAATTTCTTTACCTTTTTTTTCTGCTTGTTCGAAAGCTCTAAGCATTGAAAGACCACAAGGTCCTGTGCCGATAATCGCTACTTTTGTCATATTTTTTTATGTCATCTTATAAATAAAATAGTTAAAATAAAATAATTTTTTTTAACTTTTATGCAAAAAATTTTAATTGTTGAGGGCAATCTTAGAGAGGAAAATCAAAACTTTTCTAGTTCAGGCATACAAACACACACACAAAGTCTTAAAGATAGTTTAGCATGCTTTACAAAAAACTTGAAAATTGACATTGTTAATCCCTCATCAGATGATGATATTGCTATAAAGGCTAAAGATCTAAATAAATATGATGGACTTATATGGGGTGGTAGTAGTCTAAATATTTATAATGATACTCCTGAAATAAGAAAACAAATACATTTTATGAAGGAATGTCAGAAAAAAGTTAGAAATATTCTAGCTATTTGTTGGGGCATGCAGGTTGCGGTAACAGCTGCGGGTGGTGAAGTTAAAAAATCAAATGGCGCTCATATTGGTATTGCAAATAAATTAACTATCAATGATGAGGGTTTAAAACATCCACTTTATAAAGATAAAAAAAATAATTTTAATACTCCGGCGTTTAATTTTGATGAAGTTGTAACATTACCAAATAATAGTAAATGTCTCGCGTCAAATAAAGTAAATAAAATTCAAAGTATATATTTTGAAATTAATAATAATAAAGTTTGGGGATTACAGTATCATCCAGAAATAACATATCAAAAAATGATACAACTAATTGAATTTAGAAAAGATAGATTAATTGAAGCTAGAAAAGTTTTTAATGACTATAAAGAAATTGATGAGCATATAGCTTCTATTAAAAATGAAATATCTGTGTCAGATAATCAGCAGAGAATGATTGAGTTGAGGAATTGGTTAAATTCTATCTAAAATTAAAAAAGACCTTCTATTTGACCCTCGTCATTGAGCTTAATATTGTCAGCAGCAGGTACACGCGGTAGTCCTGGCATAGTCATTATCTCTCCACATACAACAACAATAAACTCAGCTCCAGATGATAAACGAACTTCTCTGACTGGTAGCACATGACCAGTCGGAGCACCTTTAAGATTTGGGTCTGTAGAAAAACTATATTGAGTTTTTGCAATACATACTGGAAGTTTTCCATAACCTTTTTCTTCGAAATCTTTGAGTTGTTGTCTTACTTTTGTATCAGCAACTACTTCACTAGCATGGTAAATTTCTTGAGCTATTTTTTCGATTTTTTTGAATAAACTTAAACTGTCTTCATACAAATATTTAAATGTTGTTTGATTTTCTTTACAAATTTCTACAACGTTTTCAGCTAGCTCTTCCGCACCTTCTCCTCCATTCGACCAATGTGTACATTTTGATGCTTTGACACCTTGCGTTTTACAGAAGTCCAGCAATGTTTTCATCTCTTTATCTGTATCTGTTATAAAATGATTTACAGCAACTGTAACAGGTATTCCAAATTTTCTTGTATTATTAATATGTCTTTCTAAATTTACTAACCCTTTTTTAAGAGCACTAACATCTTCTTTTTTAAGTTCATCCTTATTTATTCCACCATGCATTTTAAGGGCTCTAATTGTTGCAACAATAACTACACAATCAGGTTTTATTCCTGATTTTCTACATTTAATATTTAAAAATTTTTCTGCTCCAAGGTCAGCACCAAAACCTGCTTCAGTCACTACATAGTCAGCCAACTTCAATCCTGCTTTAGTTGCTATGACTGAGTTACATCCATGAGCAATGTTTGCAAATGGACCTCCATGTATTATTGCAGGGTTGTGTTCTAGAGTTTGTGTTACGTTTGGTCTAATTGCATCCTTCAAAAGGACTGTCATTGGTCCTTGTGCATTTAAGTCTTTTGCGTGAATTGGTCTCTTATCTCTAGTATATCCTATTGTAATATTTGCAATTCTATTTTCTAAATCTTTCAAATCAGTTGCTAAACAAAATATAGCCATTAATTCTGAAGCCACAGTTATATCAAAACTATCTTGACGTGGATATCCATTTGCTACGCCACCCAGATCAACAATTATTGATCTTAACGATCTGTCATTCATATCCATAACTCTTCTCCATGAAACTCTTCTTACATCTATGTTTAGTTTGTTGCCCCAGTAAATATGATTGTCTATAAGAGCTGATAATAAATTGTGCGCAGATGTTATTGCGTGGAAGTCTCCTGTAAAATGCAAATTTATTTGTTCCATTGGAACAACCTGAGCATATCCTCCACCAGCAGCGCCTCCTTTTAAACCAAAAGATGGACCAAGACTTGGTTCTCTTAGGCAAACAATAGATTTTTTTCCAATTTTATTAAGTCCATCATTTAATCCAACAGAAGTAGTTGTTTTACCTTCACCAGCAGGAGTTGGAGTGATTGCAGTTACTAGAATTAGTTTGCCAGTTTTTTTGCCTTTGAGTTTATCAAGATATTCTAAATTAATTTTAGCAATATGTCTTCCCATTGGACTAAAGGCTTCAGGATCATCAGGGACGTTTAATCTATCAAGGATTTCCTTGATAGGTTTCATTTTTGCTGCCCTTGCTATTTCAATATCTGATTTAGGCATTTTGTCTCCCTATTTATGAAACGAATTAGTATAGGCTTTTATATATATTTAAACTTCTAAAAAATATATATATAAATAATAAGAAATAATTGCTTTTATTTATATAAAATTATCTCATGCAGAAATATTCTGTTTTTAGCTTAATAAAAAATGCTTTTTCAGACCACATGAACTGGGAAGTGGCCTGGAAAGACCCAACTCCAAAGAAAGAGTATGATGTTATCATAATTGGTGGAGGTGGACACGGTTTAGCTACTGCATATTATTTAGCCAAAGAACACAACATAACAAATGTTGCAATAATAGAAAAAGGCTGGATTGGCGGAGGAAATGTTGGAAGAAATACAACAATAATTCGTTCAAATTTTATGTATGATGCTAACGGACGTTTCAATGAATTTGGAATGGAATTATGGAGAAACCTGAGCCAAGAATTAAATTTTAATGTAATGTTTTCTCCAAGAGGAATTATCAATCTTGCACATTCAGATGCTCAAATGAATGCTTATGCAAGAAGAGGCAATTCAATGAGATTAAACGGAATTGATGCAGTTTTATTAGGAAGAGAAGAGGTAAAAAAATATATTCCTATGGCAGACTTTTCTGATGATGTGCGCTTTCCAATATTTGGTGGATTAATGCAACCAAGTGCTGGAACAGCAAGACATGACGCTGTTGCATGGGGATACGCAAGACAAGCTGACTCAATGGGTGTAGATATTATTCAACATTGTGAAGTTGAGGGTTTTAATATTACAAACGGAAAAATTACAGGAGTAAGAACTTCAAAAGGAGAAATAAAAGCAAAAAAAGTTGGGTTATGTGTAGCTGGAAGCACCAATATTCTTGCAGAAAAATTAAATATGACTCTACCAATTGAAACACATTGCCTACAAGCTTGTGTTTCTGAACCAGTTAAACCTTTGCTTGATGGTGTAGTTACATTTGGTGCAGGACATTTTTATATAAGTCAATCTGACAAAGGCGAGATGGTAATGGGTGGAGATTTAGATGGTTATAATAGTTACGCACAAAGAGGAAATCTTCCAACTATCCAGCATGTTTTAACAGGTGGTTTAGCATTATTCCCTTTTTTAAGTAGGCTTAAGATGCTTAGAACCTGGGGAGGAATTATGGACATGTCAATGGATGGTTCTCCAATTATTGATAAGACTCATATCGATGGATTGTATTTAAATTGTGGATGGTGTTATGGAGGATTTAAGTCTACTCCAGTTTCTGGTTGGACTTTTGCTCATACAATTGCACAAGATAGACCGCATGAATTAAATTCCGAGTTATCTTTAGAAAGATTTTCAACTGGTCATTTATTAGATGAAAAAGGCATTGGAACAAAAACTTGGATTGGTTGATATATGCTACATATAAAGTGCCCTTTCTGTGGAATGAGATCTCAAAATGAATTTTCTTATGGAGGGGATGCTTCAGTGAAAAGACCAGAATTAAATCAAGAAGTTTCAGATAAAGAATGGGATGATTTTGTTTATAACAGAAAAAGTTTAAGAGGAAAACATTTAGAGTTATGGCATCATGTTTCTGGTTGCAGGCAGTGGTTTAAGGTTCAAAGAGATACCACAACGCATGAAATTTTTAAAACAGCAAAGATGAATGAAGAAATATAATGTCTCAAAAATATAGATTAAAAGGCAAAGGTTACATCAATAGAAACAAAATTATTAACTTCAAGTTTAATGGAAAAAGTTATACTGGTTATGAAGGTGATACACTTGCATCAGCTCTTTTATCTAATGGAATACATTTAGTTGGGAGAAGTTTTAAGTATCATAGACCAAGAGGTTTTTTTGCAGCTGGAGTTGATGAGCCCAACGCGAAACTACAAGTCCAGCTTAATGGTCATTCCGAACCAAACGTTAACGCAACAGAAATAGAGTTAGTTGAGGGAATTTCCGCGACTAGCCAAAATTGTTGGCCATCTGTAAACTTTGATATTGGAGCAATAAATAATTTTTTGCATAAATTCTTCCCTGCAGGTTTTTATTATAAAACATTTATGTGGCCAAAAAGTTTTTGGTA
>CESD01098689.1_pt1 | contig 10264 bp, 10 predicted proteins | sample 531191 | NCBI WGS metagenome assembly CESD01 (sample SAMEA2622021, study PRJEB7988) | marine metagenome | biome: marine biome (ENVO:00000447); feature: deep chlorophyll maximum layer (ENVO:xxxxxxxx); material: "saline water (ENVO:00002010), including plankton (ENVO:xxxxxxxx)" | depth 188 m
CTTGATAAATTAGTAAAATTGATCAAATTTCTAATTTCAGATATTTCAATATTTTTTTTATCAGGTTTTAGAAATATCCTGAACAGATTTGGGTGGCTATTGTTATTAACTAAAATATACGATTTATTATTTGAATTAACTACAAGATTATCTACATCATACGGATATTCTTCGTTGTTACTAAATAAATAATTTATAAAATGATAAGCTAATGTAGATTTTCCAATTCCATTTTTGCCAGAAAATAATATTTTATTAGGAAGTTTATTAACTTTATCTAGATTTATTAGTTCTAATAATGATTTATCATGCCCAAATATTTTATTTTGTTTTGAAGGTTCCATTAAATTATTTAATTTTTTTTAGAATTATTTTCAAAATTTCTTTCCTATTTAACAGAATATCATTATCTGAATTAATAACAAAATAATTTCTCTTATTTTTTGAAATTTTTAAAAAACCGTTTTGAACCTTATTATAAAATTTAAAATTAAACTTATCATATCTATTTTTATTTCTTCTAATTCTCAATCTTCTAACTAAATTTTTTTTACTAACTAGGTTTAAGATAGTTAGATTTGGCTTTATTTTACCTAATACAAAATTGTTCAATTTATTTATTATTTCCTTATTAATGCCCATTCCAAAATGTTGATATGCAACTGTTGAGTCAATAAATCTATCAATTAGTAGTATTTTTTTTTTATGATTTTTTTTAATTATATTATGCATATTTTCATTGCGAGCTGCCAAATATAATAGTAAATCAGTTTTTGTACTAAAATTTGATTTGTTATCTAATAGAAGTTTTCTTATTTTCTCTGAATTCTTTGAACCACCTGGTTCTCTAATTTTTAAAACATTGTATTTATGTTTTTTAAGATATCTTGATATAAAGTTTATATGAGTAGTTTTGCCTGAAGTTTCAACACCCTCAAATACTATTATTGGATTTTTAGACATCGCCCCAAATTAAGAAATTAATTGATCTTAATATTCTTGATAGCATATTTAATTTTTTTACATCTTCACTAGCATATAGTGTATACTGGTCTAACAATTCATCTTTATAATAAATATCTAGATTTCCAACTTCTTGTCCTTTTTTAATAGGTGCTTCTAATGGCCCTTCATAATTAGCAACAACTTTAAGATATTTTTTTCTCCCCTTAGGAATTGTTTTATAAATATCTTTATCAACATATAGATCGACATTGTTTTTTTTTCCAAGCCAAATTTCGGCAGAAGAAACTTTTGTATTTTTCGTTGTTATTTTAATGGTATCAAAATTAGTTATTCCATATGTAAGTAGTTTAGCTGATTCTTTTGATCTAGAAGTCTTTGTTTCAAAGCCGCTCGCAACAGCTATAAGTCTACGTCCATTTCTATCAATAGAAGATGCTAAAGAATATTTTTCATAAGCTAAATAACCAGTTTTAATTCCATCTACACCCATATTTTTATATAATAATGGATTTCTATTACCTTGTGTGATTGGGTCTCCACCTGTGCGATCCCATGTAAATTCTTTTTCTTTAAAATATTCATAATAATCAGGATAATTTCTTATTAAGTATTCAGACATTATTAAAATATCCCTTACCGTAGATAAATTATCTGGAGAATTAATGCCTGATGAATTAGAAAAATTTGTATCCAACATTCCAATTTCTTTCGCTTTCGCAGTCATCATGATAGCAAACTCTTCCTCTGTTCCTGCAATACCTTCAGCAAGGGCAACACATGCATCATTACCTGATGAAACTATTATTCCTTTTAAGAGATTTTCAACAGATATCTGGTCCCCTACCATTATAAACATGGATGAATAGCCCGCTTCTGATAATCTCCAAGCATTTTCTGATACAAAGAATTTATCATCTAAACTTAGATCACCTTTTTGTAGCAATTCGAACGCAACTATTGATGTCATAATTTTAGTCATAGACGCAGGAAAAATTTTCCTATCAGGGTCCTTCTCATATAAAATTTTGCCAGATAAATAATCTTGAAGAATAACCGTCCTTGCATTAATTTCAAAATCAGCTTTACAAACAGAACTTATTACGAAAAATAATATCAATATATATTTTAAGCTTAAAATTTTCATAATTTTAAAATTTCTATATTTTCAAATTCGAGTTTACTTATATCATTAAATCCATTTTTTAAAGACTCAAGATCGTTATATGGTCCAAGATAAACTCTGAAATTTTTTGACGTAAGCTTAGATATCTTAACATCTTTGAGTTTTAATTCATCAATTATTCTTCTTTTTAAATTGTTTGCTGATGTTTTAAAATAAAAATCACCTATTTTTATTATATATTTAAATTCCTTATTTTTTGCAAAAGAACTTTCGATATTATTTTCACTTACATTGTCAAGTGATTTTATAGAAATATCTTCTACTGGAGCTTTATCGGCAACTTTTCTTTCAGCTTCAAAAGTCTTAGCCTTTTTAGCTATAAAAGACGAGGTGTTATTAATTTGTTTGATTTTTATATAAGGTTCATTAGCATCCAAATCTATAACCATAGATATTCTTTTAGTTATAACTGAATTGTAGAAATAAGGATAGTAAGCCTTGGGACCTACTTTAGCTATTACACTTTTATTATTATCAAGATTAGTTATTTTAACTATTGTATTTTTTTTAAGATTTCTTTGGAAAATTATTAAAGATCGATTATCCATTTTTTTAGAAACAACCTTTTGTTTATTAAGCTCCTCATTAAATATTAATGCAAAACCTTGATTGGAAAAAGATTCAGTAAATGTAATTTTTTTTTTATAATTTTCACTTAGATCTTTTGGTACACAAGATGTAATAAATAATAAAATAAAAATAGCTTTATAATTCATTTTTAAAATTGTCTTTTAAAGTACAAACAGCCAATGCAAATCTTAATGACCTATTCCACTTTAATATAAGTTCATAGTTATTAAAAACCACAAAAGCTGGTTTTAAAATTTCAGAATCAGGTACTATATCTTTATCAGGAGTTATTACTGCAGCATATAAATTTTCATTTATATTTATAGATTCTGAATTAATTATATACTTCTTTAGATGCTTAAATTTTTTTTTAGATTTAATTTTTTTAGCTGAAGTATTTAGATATTCTAAAGGTATGTTCTTATTAAGATCTACTTTGATAAAACATGGATTTTCATTTATCCATCCAATTGAGTTAATGTAATTGGCTGCTGATGCGAATGAATCTTCGATTGATTTTAAATTAATCTGATTATTTCTATCATAATCTAGTGCATATTTTTTAATAGTTGTTGGCATGAACTGAAAGTTACCAAATGCACCAGCCCAAGATCCATATAATGTTTTATAATCAATTATGTCGTTATCAATCAACTTTAAAATAGTGATCAACTCATTGGTAAAAAAAGCACTTCTTCTTTTATCGTAACTAAGAGTAGCCAAAGAAGAAATTATATCCATTTTACCTAAATATTTTCCAAAATTAGTTTCGATACCCATTAATGCTAGCAATAATTCTTTTTCTACATTAAATTTTTTTTCAACTTTATTGATTAAATCTTTATTTTTTGAATAAAGAAGAATTCCATTATTTAGCTTTTTATTAGATGTTCTTTTTGTAACGTAGGTCTTAGTATCTTCATAAAATTCAGGCTGGTATCTGTCATATTTAATAACATTAGGTAAATATTTAACATCAGCTAAAACTGTATCCAAAGTAGTAATTGATATACCTTTACTCATAGCGTTTTTTTTAAAATCTACCAGCCATTTTTCAAAAGAACTATCTTCAGCAAATGAATTACTTTCAATAATACAAAATATAGTTATCAAAAAAATTTTAATTTTCATCATATAAATCTTTTAAATAAATTATGACAGCAATCCATATTAGGATAAAACTCGTCAATTTATGAGTAGAAAATGGTTCATCAAAATATAAAAAACCTAGTAAAAACTGTCCAGTTGGAGTAATAAAAAAAATCATTCCGGAAGGTCCTAGTCCGGACAACTCAACTCCTTTAATATACATAAATAAAGGAATCACTGTCATGGGTCCTGCTAAAAATAGCCAAAACATCATACTCGGATTTGAAATAGTAAAGTCATTTAAGTTATTTTTAAAAATAAAAAATAAAATTACAAAAGCAATTGGTAAAAAAAACATACTCTCAATAAATAAACCAACATCAGCATCAACTTTAATTTTTTTCCTTAATAAATTATAAGTACTCCAAAGAAACGCTACAGTAAATCCAACCCATGGGAAAGTACTCATCTCTGTAAGTAAGTATAGAGATGCTATAACAACAATTACTAATGAAATAATTCTTTTATTATTAAGCTTTTCATTAAAAAAAACATAACCAAAAAAAACACTTAATATTGGAAAGATAAAATAACCTATACTTGCATCTATAATTTTGTTAATTGATACTGCATATATCCAAACAGTCCAATTTCCAAAAATAAGAATTGATGTTAAGAAAAGAAAAAATAATTTTTTTTTATTTATTAATGTTTTCTTTAAAATCTTCCATTTTTTAAATAGTGTTGTTGTTATTAAAAGAATAAGTGCAGTCCAAATACATCTATGAACGACTACCTCAAAAGCTCCAACAATTGTTATGTATTGGAAGTAGTATGTTCCAATAAATCCCCAAAAGAATGAACCTGAGCTTGAGTAAAATATACCTTTGTTGAATTTATTAATTTTCATGTAATGAAGTATTTAAAGTATTTATACTAGAGAATGAGTTAATAAAATAAATTAAACTATTTTTTAGTTGAATTTATAAATTATACTTATAAAACGATGCAATTGGAAGGATGGCTGAGCGGTTGAAAGCACCGGTCTTGAAAACCGGCAAAGGGGCAACTCTTTCCTGGGTTCGAATCCCAGTCCTTCCGCCACTTAGTTATTTAAAATTGTAATCAACAAATAACTTATAAATTTTGTCTTTGGTTGATTTATTAGTTTTAATTTTTAGTAAATCTTCATCATTAAGGTCAACTAGCTTATCTAAAATTTTTAGCTCATTAGGATTTAAATTGTCAATAATCGACTCGGTAAATGATTTCATCAGCATATCCATTTCTTTAGATCCTCTGTGAGAAGCTCTGAATATGATTCTTTTTTTTAATATATCTATATCTGAGGACATAATTAGAATTATATTATAATAATATACATATGAATAAATATGAATATTTACTTCAAGATTTAACTAATCTTAAAGGTGTAGGCAAGAAAACAGCTTTAATTTTAAAAAAAAAAAAAATTAATTCCCTTTTAGATATATTATACAGACTTCCTGAGTCTTATACAGATAGATCTAATCTTGTCAGAATTTCAGATCTTCAGATTGGTAAGATCTGCACAGTTAAGGTAATAGTCAAAAAATACAACTTTCCACGGGTTCGTAATTTACCTAACAGAGTTATATGTGAGGATATGACTGGGAGGATTGAATGTGTATTTTTTAATAGTTATGAGGGATATATAAGAAAATTATTACCAATAAATAACGAAGTTACAATTAGTGGTAAATTTAGTTACTTTAGAAATTCATATCAAATAACTAATCCTAAATATATATCCCAGGAAAGTAATTTAATATTAAAAAAGCATAATAAGTATAGTTTAACAGAAGGTATTACTGAAAAAATCTACACAAATATTATTAATCAAGTATTAAAAAACTTACCTAATCTAGATGAATGGTTAAGTCCTGAAATTCTTAAAAACTTTAAAAATGAAAGTTGGAAAAATTCTATTATTAAACTTCACGACCCTACAAACATAGGTAATATAAAAAGTAATTTTTATAGAAGGTTAGCTTTTGATGAAATTTTATCATCATTAATTGTATTTTCTCAAATTAGAAAAAAAATTAAGAAAATTAAGAAACTAAAAAAAATTTTTAAGCCCATTACACCATATAGAATTGAGGAAAAATTAGGTTTTAAATTAACTAATGATCAAATTAGATCATTAAACGAAATTAATAATGATTTATGTTCGAAAACTAAAATGTTTAGAATACTACAAGGAGATGTTGGATCTGGTAAAACAATAGTTGCGTTAATATCAGCTCTTAATGCAATAAATTCTGGGTATCAAGTTGCGTTCATGGCGCCAACCGAAATTTTAGCTAGGCAACATTATATATTAGCAAAAAAAATTTATCCTTCTAATATAAATATATCTCTTCTAACAAGTAAAACAGAAACTAAAGATAAAAGAGTAGCTGCTGAATATTTAAAAAAAAATATAACTAAAATTGTATTTGGTACCCACTCTCTATTTCAAAAAAAAATTATATTTCAAAAACTTGGATATATAATTATTGATGAACAACATAAATTTGGTGTCAGGCAGAGAAAATCTTTGTCCGATAAAGGTGGTGATAATTGCGATGTTCTTTTAATGTCGGCAACACCAATTCCTAGAACATTAACTATGACTATATATGGTGATATGGATCTTTCGATAATAAGAGAAAAACCAAAGTTTAGAAAAGAAATAAAAACTTACAGTAAATTAGAAACTAAAATCGATGAAATTATAAAATTTGTAAATAATGAAATTAAACATGGTAATCAAGTATTTTGGGTTTGTCCGTTAATTGATGATTCAAGTAAAATTGATCATGTTTCAACTAAAAAAAGATATGATTACTTAAAAAAAATTTTTAATGACGATGTAAAAGTCTTGCACGGTAACGTTGAAAGTGAAGAGAAAGAAAAAATTTTAGAAGATTTCTTAAATAAAAAATTTAAAATTTTAGTTTCTACAACTATAATAGAAGTGGGTATAGATTTTCCAAATGCAAATGTAATTGTAATTGAAAATGCAAATAAATTTGGATTATCTCAACTTCATCAGTTAAGAGGAAGAGTTGGTCGTGGAAATAAAGCTTCAACTTGTATATTAATGTTCAAGTCTAATCTTAGCGAAAATGCAACTAAGAGAATTAAAATATTAAAAAAATCTAATGATGGTTTTTTTATTTCTGAGGAAGATATGAAACTAAGAGGTTATGGTGATATACTTGGATTTAAGCAAAGTGGTATTAAGAATTTTAAACTAGCTGATCCAATTCAAAATGAAGATTTATTTATTCTTGCTGAAAAAGAAATTAAAAGAATTGAAAATAGTCATGAAAATTTAAATAAATATAAGACTTTATTAAAACTATATGACCAAGCAGATGTTATAAATGATTTAGCTTAATTTTTAGGATTAGATGTTCCTGCAGAGACAATAAATTTAGATGCTTCCTCAAATGACATATTTAAATAAATAACTTCATCTTTTGGAAACATAAGTAGAAAACCACTTGTTGGGTTGGGTGTTGTTGGAACAAATACATTTACTAAATTTTTATTGGTTTTTTTTGATATTTCTCCTTTATTTTCTTTTGTAACAAAACCTACGGCCCAACTACCTTTTCTGGGATATTCAATTAGTACAACACTCTTTTTACTTTTTGCTTTGGGTGCAAATGTTTCTGTCATTTGCCCGATAGCAGAATAAATAGTTCTTAATATTGGAATCTTTTTAAACAAATCATTTACTAACTGTAATATTTTACGTCCTATAAATGATAATGATAAGCCACCTATTATTGTAATAAATATAACTGATAGTAAAATTTCTAATCCAGGTATTGAGAATGGTAAATAACTATTTGGATTGATTTCATTAGGTATTAATTTCGATGAAATTGAAATGAAAAATTTAGTTAAATATAATGTTATGCCAATTGGAACTAATACTACGATTCCTGTAAAAAAATAGTTTCTTAGTTTAGCTATAAATGAAATTTTTTTCCTATTTGATTTACTCATATTGAATATTGTTAATTTATATTATAACTATTTGAAAATGGATAGAAGAAATTTTTTACATTTTATAGGCTGTAGCTGTTTATCAATGGGACTAACTTCTTGCACTACTGCACCTATTACTGAAAGAAAACAGTTAAAATTGTTACCTGAAGCAAAACTTAATGCCCAAGCAGCACAAGTTTATAATAAAATTAAAGAAAAAGAAAAACTTATAACCGATTCAAGATTAGACAATATAAGTGAGATAGGAAAGAGAATGGAAGACTCTATATCTAAGTATTTTGATAATTCGGGAACAGTTGATCCTACGGTTAATTTTGATTGGGAATATATATTAATAGACAAAAAAAAAGTTAAGAACGCATGGTGCATGCCTGGTGGAAAAATTGCTGTCTACACAGGAATGTTAGATATAACAAAAAATACTAATGGACTGGCAGCGGTGATGGGACATGAAATTGCACATGCTGTTGCCAAGCACTCTGTTGAGAGAGCTAGTGCAAATGTAGCATTAAATGTTGTTACATCAGTAACAGATTTACTAACCGGAGGGAAAGTTAGTACTGTAAATAGAAGCACTGGCACTAATACTGTTGGATTACTAACTCAAATAGGAATTTTAAATCCATTTAACAGAAAGCAAGAAAGTGAAGCAGATTACCTAGGATTAATTTTTTCTTCTTTATCTGGTTATGACATAAGAGAGACCGTAAACGTTTGGAAAAGAATGAAAGAGGCAAACAAAGGTAAAACACCCCCTGAATTTTTAAGTACTCACCCATCTCCAGACAACAGAATGAAAAAAATTAATGAATGGATGAATGAAGTTATTCTTGAATATCCACCTTTAAAAACATAGTTAAGAATGGTGAGCCCTGATGGACTCGAACCATCGACCCATTCCTTAAAAGGGAATTGCTCTACCAACTGAGCTAAGGGCCCAACGTGCTTACTTATATTGTTTTTTTTTACATAATCAATATATAAAATTTACAACTTGTTAAAATATTTATTGTAGAAATTAGAAAAAGTACCTTTTTTAATATTTTTACGTATTTCGAACATTAATTGTTGGTAAAAATTAATATTATGTAAAGTAAGCAACATAGGACCCAACATTTCATTAGTATTAAATAAATGATTTAAATAATTCTTAGAGTATTTATTCAAATCAAATATTTTATCATTTTTATTCAATGGATTTTTATCATTTTTGTACTTAGAATTCCTGATGTTAATTCTGCCATTCCAAGTAAATGCTAATCCAGTTCTGCCGGATCTAGTTGGAAGAACACAATCAAACATATCAATACCTCTAGCTACAGCGCCTAAAATGTCAGAAGGGGTACCTACTCCCATTAAATATCTAGGTTTATGTTTTGGCATTTTATCGGTAATAAAATCTAAAACCTTAAACATTTCACTTTGAGTTTCACCTACAGCAAGTCCACCAATGGCATATCCATCAAAGTTAATTTTAATTAAATCTAATAATGATTTTTCTCTCAAATCGTTAAATAAGCCACCCTGAACAATTCCAAATAAGGCTTTTCTTGGATTTTTACCAAATGCTACTTTGGATCTTTTTGCCCAATATGTTGATACATCGACTGAATCTTTAGTTTTATAATAGTCATTATTTTTTTTTAAACATTCATCCATAACCATAACGATATCTGAATTTAAACCTTTTTGAATTTTAATACTTTCTTCGGGGCTAAGAATAAATTTTTTACCATCTACATGTGATTGAAAGATAGCACCCTTTTCTTTATCAACCTTATTTAGTTTTGATAAAGACATAACTTGAAAACCACCAGAGTCAGTAAGTATTGGTAGTTTACAATTCATATATTTATGTAAACCACCAACACCTTTAATTCTATTTACTCCAGGTCTAATCATGAGATGGTAAGTATTTGATAATATTATCTGACTATTAGTTTTTAAAATATCACTTAAAAATGTTCCCTTTACAGTAGCTTGTGTACCAACAGGCATAAATGCTGGTGTATCAATTGGTCCTCTGTGAGTTTGGATTTTACCAAGTCTAGCTGATTTATGGTTTTTAAAAATTTTAAAACTGAAATTTTTTAATGCCATTAAATTTTAAATCTATTTAGATTTAAAACTTATAATTTTATCAGGATTTGATACTGATCCATTAGGGCCATCACCTTTGGTAATGTTATCAATAAGCTCCATGCCTTCTATGACTTTACCAAAAACAGTATACGATCTATCGAGATGAGAAGCTTCGGCAAAGCAAATAAAAAATTGGCTATTAGCGCTGTTAGGATCTTGAGATCTAGCCATAGATAATGTGCCTCTTTGATGTGGTATATCACTAAATTCAGCTTTTAAATCAGGTAAATCAGATCCACCCATTCCTGCTCTATTTAAATCAAACGT
>CESD01273980.1_pt1 | contig 10225 bp, 8 predicted proteins | sample 531191 | NCBI WGS metagenome assembly CESD01 (sample SAMEA2622021, study PRJEB7988) | marine metagenome | biome: marine biome (ENVO:00000447); feature: deep chlorophyll maximum layer (ENVO:xxxxxxxx); material: "saline water (ENVO:00002010), including plankton (ENVO:xxxxxxxx)" | depth 188 m
TCAATTTTTTCTTGCAATGGGGACAATTTATCATTAACCAGCTCTGTTAAACCAGGTGCAATCGAAGATTTTAAAGTATCACCAGATTTCGCTAATTGTTCTCCGTACTTTGGAATTACAGAAAGTGCCTTCCCTCCTATCAATCCGGTTTCATAAATTTGTGCAATACTATTGTTAGAAAAAGTAAAATCATTTTCAACTCTAAACTTTAACAACAACTTTGAAGTATTTTTATAAAACTTGATATCCTGAACGCTACCCACATTAAATCCACTAATAGTTACGGGTGTTCCTTTGCTAACCCCCTCAACATCATCATATACTGCATAAAACACTCTATCAGAAACAAAAACATCATTTGATTTTAGATAACTAAATCCAACAATAAATAAGAAAATTCCAGAAAGGACTAATACTGCTGTTTTTATTTCATAGGATAATTTCAACTTTATCTTTTTTTCAAATTTATAAATAAGTGTAGTTTTTATTCAAATTCAGCTAAGTATTTTTTTAAACTATATGGTTCACCATCTTTAAAAACTGTGACAAATGAAGATCTAAATCCAGCATTTTTTGCTGTTTTTAATAGAATTTTTGCTTCATTATAACTTCTTGTATATCCGTAATAATAACGATATAAACCATTATTTGTTTTTAATTTTGATATTGCTGAGAGACCTTTAAAGTTGTAAGGTTTTAGATCTAATAATTTAGAACTTGCAGAAATTTGAATTTTAAATAAATATTTTGTTTCATCAATTAAAGGTTTTGTTTCAACTTTTAGCTCAATTCTATTTTTATCCAACGTTCCAAGATATTTAATAATGGCTCTGGAAACTGAACTTGAAATTTCATTTTGACCCTTAGTTGAATTCAAGTATTTTCCTTCTGTTTTATTGGTTAAAAAACCTGCTTCAATAAGAACACTTGGCATATATGTATTTCTTAGCACTAAAAACCCAGCCTGTTTTACCTTTCTATCCTTTCTATTCAAATCATTAACAAAAAATTCTTGTATGTAGTTAGCTGCAACTATGCTTTGTTCTAAATACTCTTCTTGCATTAGAACCAAACTGATTACAGATTCTGGATTATTTGGATCAAAACCATCATATTTTTGTTCGTAATCTTCCTCCATATAAATAACAGAATTTTCTTTTTGTGCAATTTTAAAATTTCTATCATTTGCATGAAGGCCTAAAACGAATGTTCCCGCTCCATATGCATTTGAACTATGGGCATCACAATGAATTGAAATAAATAAATCAGCATTAGCATCATTAGCAATTTGAGCTCTTTTGAATAAATCTACAAATACATCTTTCTTTCTTGTATAAACAACTTTCACACCACTATTAGATAAAGTCTCTCCAACATTTAAAGCTATTTTTAATGCAATATTTTTCTCATAATAACCGTTTCCTCTGTTACCTGGGTCCTTTCCACCATGACCAGCATCAACAACAACCACAAATTCATTTTTTAATGATTGGGCATAATTTCTAAGAGAGATTAGAAAAATAATTAGAAAAAACAGTTTTATATTTCGCATAAAATTTTCTCTAATAAAATTATCATTAATTTTAATAAATCTTTTATCACATTGTATTTTAATAAAAAACATATAAAAGTCCTATGCATATTAATATGTTTTTTTAATACTTTTTTCAACAATAATTCCTTAAATGCACAAAAATCTGAAAATGATAGTATTAGTGTTGATACTTTAAAAACAAGTATAATATTAGAAGATGTAAGAAGAAAAGCTAAGGGATATATTAAAATAAACAATAAAGAAAAAATTATAACATTATATGATAATGCTGAATTGTATTACATGGATATAGAACTTAGATCAGGTATTATTAAATTCAATTGGGAAAATAACGTTGTCTCCGCAGGTAGAATAATGGATTCCCTAGGCAATTTCACTCAAGCCCCTGTTTTTAAACAAGCTGGAGATGAAATAAACCCTGACTCATTGAGATATAATTTTGACTCTAAAAAAGCTCTAATTTGGAATTCTAGGACAAAACAAAATGAAATGAATGTTTTTTCATTATCAACAAAGAAGGAAAATGATTCAATTTACTTCATCAAAGAGGCCAAGGTAACTACATCCAATAATTTAGATGATCCAGAATATTATATAAGAGTTAGATCTGGAAAGTTTATACCAAAAAATAAAATTATTGCTGGTCCAAGTAATTTATATATTTATGATGTTCCTACACCCATTTTTTTACCATTTGCCTATTTTCCTCTAACTGAAGACAGAAACTCAGGTTTTATTTTTCCTACAATTGGCCAAAATAATAGACGTGGATATTTTTTTCAAAATGGAGGCTATTATTTAGCTCCATCTGATTACTTTGATTTAACTCTTTTAGGTGATTATTATACAAACGGTAGCTATGGTATGAGGGTTGAATCTTCTTACAGGAAAAGATATTCGTTTAATGGAAGATTAAGTGTTAGATTTGAGAACTTAATTGATGGAGAAAGAGGCTTGCCTGGGTATTCTAAATCTAATATTTATAATATTAGATGGTCACATTCTCAAGACTCTAAAGCAAACCCCTACAATAGGTTCTCAGCATCTGTAAACCTTGGAAGCAGTAACTATTTTAGAGAATCATTAAATCAAATTAATACTCCTAATTTTTTAAATAACACTTTAAATTCATCTGTTTCATTTTCAAAAACATTCCGAGGTTATCCATCTGTAAATATTTCATTAACAGCATCACATTCTCAAAACACAAGGTCAAAAACTGTTAATCTTATTCTCCCAACTTTTCAAGGAAATATTGAAAGAGTATACCCTTTTGTAAAGAAAAATGGTCAAAAAAAGGGTTTCTTTAAAAACATTAATCTACAATATTCATTTAGAGGAGAAAATAGAATAAATACTACTGATTCATTGTTTTTTAAAAAAGGGATGTTTGATGATGCTAAATATGGAATGAAACATACTATTCCAGTTAGTACAAATTTTAAAGTCTTAAAACATTTTAGCGTAAGTATGAATGGGAATTTTGATGAAATATGGACAGGAAATACAATTTCGAGAAATGACTACAATCCTGTTACTCAAGAGCAAGGAGAAATAATTAAAATAAAGGGGTTTGACAGATTCAGTCAATATAATTTTGGAATGAGTGTAGGTACAACTATATATGGGTTATTCAATTTTAAAGAAAGTAGTAAAGTTCAATCAATTCGTCATGTTATAAGACCATCTGTCAGTTATAATATTCGTCCAAGCTTTAAAAAATACTATGATACTTATATAATTGATGCAAATGGTAATACAGCTGAGTACACAAGATTTGAAGAAAATTTCTTTGGATTACCATCTAAAAGATATTCAAGTTCTATAGGACTTCAAATTAGTAATAACATTGAGGCAAAAGTGAAAGACAAGGATAGTTTAGCCACAGAACCAAGAAAAATTACAATTCTTAACAACTTAAATATATCAACAAACTATAATTTGGCAGTTGATTCTTTAAGACTATCCCCAATTCGTATGTCTACCGGAACAAATCTCTTTAAAAATAAACTTAATATTAATCTTTCTGCAACATTTGATGCATATGCTTTAAGTGAAAATGGTTTAAGAATTAATAAACTTAATATATCAAATGGTGGAGGACTTTTGAGAATGACTAGTGCTAATATGAATATGAATTTTTCCATTAACAGTAAATCCCTAAAAGCAAAATCAAAAGAGGAAAATAGTGAAAATTTAAGTGGTGGTGGTAGAACAGATGACTTGTTTGGTTCAAGTCAAGATTTAACAAAAAGTACTTTTGACGATGATGATGATAATCAAGAAAGGAAAAAGGAAAATCTTAAAGAATATCTGAATGATATTGGTTGGGATTTCAGATTCGCACATTCATTAACATATTTAAATAACAAAAAACAACGTTCAATTGGTAATAATTCTTTGATGTTTTCTGGAAATATACTACTTTCAAAAAAATGGAAAATCGGAGGATCATCAGGTTATGATTTCAAAAACAAAGGTTTTACATATACCCAACTTAGATTTGAAAGGGATTTAGATAGTTGGAAAATGAATTTTAGCTGGGTGCCTTTTAGCGTAAGAGAATCTTGGTACTTTTTTATCGGAATAAAGTCAGGATTTTTGAGTGATTTAAAATATGATAAAAGAAAAGAACCAGATAAAAGATTATAAAACAAAATTTATGAAAAAGGCAATTAACACAAATAAAGCTCCTTTACCTGTAGGTCCTTACAATCAAGCTATATTGGTAAATAACACATTGTTTATCTCAGGTCAAGTTGCATTAAATCCTGAAAATAATAAGTTAATTCAAGGCTCAATCGAGGAAGAAAGCCATCAAATAATGAAAAATATTAAGTCCATTTTAAATGAGGCGGGTTTAGATTTTAAAAATGTAGTTAGATCAAAGATTTATTTAACCGATATGAATAATTTTTCAAAGGTTAACGAAGTATATGGATCTTATTTTGAAAAAAATCATGAACCAGCTAGAACAACATTGGAAGTAAGTGGTCTGCCACTTGGTGTAGATGTAGAAATTGATATGATTGCTGTTATTTAAATGTTACTCAAATGATAGCTTACAAGTCCGTCAATTGGTTTTCTTAATACTTTACCAATATTCATATTCTTTGATGATAAAACTTCTTTGAGTTCATCTTTAAGGTAAAAACCAATAGATCCAATAAAATGAAGAGGAACTTCCTTGCAATCTTCAAATTGCTCTATTTGATTTGATATAAAAAGATTAAAACCCTTTTTTATTAATTTTTTAAAATATGGTAATTCCTTGTTGTCAATTACAAACCTTCCAAATTTTGCTAAATAAGTATTTGGATTTGGTCTCTTGTATATATGATCTTTTATTGTATTAGACTGCATATCAAAAGACTCACTAATTTTCTTTTGAACTGATAAAGGCATCTTATCAAAATAATAGTCTCTTATTAGTTGTCTTCCAAAATAATTTCCACTAGCATCATCCATAATTACATAACCAAGAGAATCTACTTTCTGTAAAATATTTTTCCCATCGAAATAAGTACAATTTGAGCCTGTTCCTAAAATAGATGTAATTGATTTCTCTCCATAATTACATGTAGCAAATACGGCAGCATAAGTGTCTTCTTTAATATCGATTAATGAATTTATAAATACTCTTTCAAATACTTTTTTAATAAGTTTTCTGGGTGATTCCGTGCCACAGCCAGCTCCATAGAAATATAAATGAGATATTTTTTTTCTATTTTGATACAATTCAAAATTATTTATAACCCTTTCCTCTATAATTTGTTCGGTTAAAACTTGGGGATTAAGTCCTTTAGTTTTTGTATCAAATAAAACTTTACCTTTTTCATTGATACATATCCAATCAGTTTTCGTCGAGCCGCTATCAACAATTAATCTCATTAATTATTATTTAGAGAATTCTAAAGCCAAGTCTAAAAGTTTACTTGAATATCCAGCTTCATTATCATACCAGGTAATAATTTTATAGAACTTAGAATTTAATTCAATACCAGCTTTAGAATCAATAATTGAAGTTCGAACATCACCAATAAAGTCTTGAGAAACAATATCATCAGATGAAAATCCTAAAATATTTTTTAATTCATTTTGGGAGGCAGCCTCCATTGTCTTCATTATATCATCATATGATGTTTCAGTTTTTAATTTCACAGTCAAATCAACTACTGAAACATTAGCAGTTGGTACTCTAAAAGCCATTCCAGTTATTTTTCCCTCAAGAGATGGAATTACTTTAGTTACGGCCTTAGCTGCACCAGTTGATGCTGGAATAATATTTAAAAGAGAGCTTCTCCCGGCTCTAAAATCTTTTTTGGAAGGACCATCAACAGTAAATTGAGTTGCGGTTACAGCATGAACAGTTGTCATTAACGCTTCCTCAATACCAAAATTGTCATTTAAGACCTTTATTGGTGGAGCTAAACAATTAGTTGTACAACTAGCATTGGAAATAATCAAATCATTCTTATTTATATCCCTATGGTTAACACCCATAACATACATTGGAGCATCCTTGGATGGAGCAGAGATGACAACCTTGGGTGCACCTCCATCTATATGAGATTTAGCAGTATCAAGAGTAGTAAATATGCCTGTGCATTCTAAAACCACATCAACATTTTTTTTATCCCACCCAATATTAATAGGATCCCTTTCAGCTGAAATATCAATTTTACTATTTCCTACTAGCAATGAATTTCCATTATATGAAACATCAGAACCTACCTTTCCATGAACGGAATCATACTTAAGCAAATAAACTAAGTGTTTAATGTCAAGCAAATCATTGATAGCAACAACTTCTATATCATTTCTTTTTAGAGATAATCTCAATACCATTCTTCCAATTCTTCCAAATCCGTTAATTCCAATTTTTATCTTTCCCATTTTTTATAATTTATGTATTCATTATCTTAGAAATCCTTAATAATTCTTTATTGATTTTTGATTTTCCTTTTATTGCTTTAACTAGTGGTGTAAAAGTTATTTTACCGTTGTTAATTCCAACCATTGAACCATGTACTCCATTAATTAAACTTTCAACAGCTCTGACTCCGAGTTGAGTTCCTAGAACTCTATCAAAACAAGAGGGTGTTCCCCCTCTTTGAATATGACCTAATACAGAAACTCTTGTTTCATACTTTGGTAGTGTGTTTTCAATTTTAGAAGCTAAATCAAAGACGTTTTTTCCAGTTTTATCACCTTCAGCAACAACTATTATACTTGATGTTTTACCAGATTTCTTACTAGTTTTTAGCGAATTAATTAAATTATCAAAACTCATATTTACTTCAGGTATTAGTATTTCTTGTGCACCAATTGCCAATCCCGAGTTTAAAGCTATGTATCCTGCATCAGCACCCATAACCTCAACTAAAAATAATCTATGATGAGATATTGCAGTGTCTCTTATTTTATCAATTGCTTCCATTACAGTATTTAGCGCAGTATCATAACCAAGTGTATGAGTTGTACCAAATAAGTCATTATCAATAGTTCCTGGAATACCAACAACAGGGAATTTGAATTCTTTCTCTAACAACATTGCGCCTGTAAAAGATCCATCTCCACCAATTACAATTAATCCGTCAACACCAGCATTTTTTAGATTTTTATGTGCTATTTTTCTTCCCTCAAAAGATTTAAACTCTTCGCAGCGGGCAGAATATAAAAAGGTTCCTCCTCGATTTATGATACCACGAACACTTCTAGTATTGAGGACTTTAGTATTATTTTCAATTAGCCCTGAGTATCCCCTTACTATTCCAATACATTTTTTGTCATAATGAGCACAGGTTCTAACCACAGATCTAATTGCCGAATTCATTCCAGGTGAATCACCTCCTGATGTCAAAACTCCAATTGTTTTCATATCAACATGCAAAATTACGTTATATTTTTAAATATAAGATGAAATACTAAGAATCTAATTCCATCCAAACATTACCGTTGTTATTTGATTCAACAGCTTTTTCAATGAATTCCATACCTCTAACACCTTCATCAATCGTTGGAAACTCACCCTTTTTATTTGTCTCTCTTCTTATAGCACGAGCTACTCCCCTATATATATTTCCCATTGCATCAAAAATACCTTCAGGATGACCAGCAGGCAACTTTGTTCCATCTAATGATAAATCAGAATTGTAAAAATGTCCTGGTTTTAAGACCTGAAGAGGTTTATCACTGGTGTGATAATATAAATAATTAGGGTTTTCTTGCTCCCAACTTAATGAACCTTTTGAACCATAAACACTAATATTTAAATTGTTTTCTAATCCAGTTGCTATTTGAGTTGATCGAATAGTTCCTTTACAACCATTTTCCATTCTAATTAGAACACTTACATCAATATCTAAAGGATTATCTTCATAAAGGTTGTTTAAGTCTGCAAGAATATTTTTTACTTTCATGCCGCAAACTAATTCAAGCATGTTAAATGCATGTGTACCAATATCCGCAAGACATGAACTTATTCCACTAACCTCCGGATTTAATCTCCATGTTGAGTTTCTTTTTTCTTTATCATGAATTATATCATTGATCCATCCTTGAAAATAAGTTGAATCAACCCTTTGAATATCTCCAATGACATTATCAGAAATCATTTTAGTCATTTGCCTAACCATTGGGTAACCAGTATAGGTATGTGTTACAGCAAAAACTAAATTTTTTGAATCTTTTATTTGTTTCAAATCCTGAGCTTCTTCAAGAGTTATTGATAATGGTTTTTCACATATAACGTGAAAGCCTTTTTGAAGAAAGGTTTTAGCCATTGGGAAATGTAAAAAGTTTGGAGTTAAAATACATACTGCCTCAATCTTTGAATTGGAATCAAGGCTAGATTCAATTTCAGCCATCTCTTCATAATTGTTATAAACCCTTGAATGATCTAGTCCTAAATCGTTTGCAGTAGCTTTATTTATATCTTGATTTGAACTAAATACTCCACCAACAATTTGATAGCGATCAAACATAACTGCAGCAACTTTATGTAAAACTCCAATTAGTGAGTCATTACCCCCACCTACAAAACCTAATTTTATTTTACTATTAGACATTACTAAATCTGATTTTTTCTAATTTTTTTCTGTTTAAGTATAAAATCCCAAAGAATAGAATTAGTATTAGAGGGAAATATGTAATGTTACCTAAAGTAGCTTTTCCTGCAGCAATTTCTGCCAAATCTTGTGACAATCCAGAGTCTAATGCTAATTGAGTGTTTTCATCAATCCATGATCCAATAACGGGTTGCCAAATACCCGTAGCAAACATACCCATACCACCTACAAGTGACATACCCAAAGCGCCTGTTTTTGGTAAATATTCAGAAACGAAACCAATCATTGTAGGCCAGAAGTAACAAACTCCAAAAGCAAACAATATAGCTACAAAATATAAAGATTTTCCATCAACAACAGACATCAAGTATATAGCCAGTGTTGAAATAATTGCAGACATAAAAAGAACTCCAACAGGATTCAATTTGTGAACTATTGGACCTGCAAAGTATCTTCCAACAGCCATTACACCTGTAACCATTGCTAATATGAGCATGGGCTTAGCCCCAGAATTTGCTAAAAGAGGAACCAACCATTGCTGGGTTCCTAACTCAGTTACTGCTGTTAATGTCATACAAGCAGCAATAAAAAGAAATAAAGGATTAAATAATGATTTAATGTTTAATGTTGTGTTTGTTTCAATATTTTCAGATTCTGGAAATAACGACTTATAAAACATATATCCGTAAATCAATGTTGGTAATATCATAGTTGCAATCTTCAATTGCCAACCTAAAGAAATAGCATTTAATAATTCAACGGCTAATGATCCAACAACAATACCACCGGGAAACCAAACATGAAATTTATTTAACATCGTAGTTCTATTGTCAGAATACATATCAGCAATAAGTGGGTTACAAGCTGCCTCAACTGAACCATTAGCAAAACCTATCAAAAAAGATGAAATAAGCAAAGTAGTAAATCCATCTGCATATATGGTCATCACAAGCCCAACCAAGTGTGAAAGAAAAGCTGCAACTAATAATTTCTTTGGTCCAAAATAATTATATAAAAGTCCTCCAAAAATTGTAGCAACAGGGAAACCCCAGAAAGCCATTAGATTAATCCAACCTAATTCTTTATTATTTAAACTAAAATCACTTCCTAGCTCTACTAAAATGCCAGCTCTGATAGCAAATGTCATAGCAGTTACGGTCAGTGCAATACACGAAGCATTAAATAATGCTTTTTTTGAAATACTTTTATCCATTCTTTTGGTTTTTGTTGTTAGTCCTAAATATATAAATTATTTCTATTTATTTTTTTTTCTAATTTTAGAAATTAACTCAGAAAAAGAATTAAATTCAACATCATATGAAATTCCAAAACCTTGAGTATAACCAATTTCATCGCCAAAGAATTGATATTCATTTTCTTTATTGAAAATTCTTGCTTTTAAATTACCAGTATCGTTAAGTAAAAACTCTATTTGAACATTACCAAGAATAACATTCTCCTCAGTACCACTTACAGGTACACCAATTTTGCCATTAATTAAAATCCTATCACTTATTTCACTCTGTAGTGATAATCCAATTCTATCTCTATTAAGTAAACTTGATGATGAAAACCTATCACCTTGGGAATAATTTACACC
>CESD01012622.1_pt1 | contig 10209 bp, 10 predicted proteins | sample 531191 | NCBI WGS metagenome assembly CESD01 (sample SAMEA2622021, study PRJEB7988) | marine metagenome | biome: marine biome (ENVO:00000447); feature: deep chlorophyll maximum layer (ENVO:xxxxxxxx); material: "saline water (ENVO:00002010), including plankton (ENVO:xxxxxxxx)" | depth 188 m
CCGCCGATACCTTTACATCCGCAACTACATGCCACACCTCGGCTACAACCAACCGACCGCCTGGCCCGACAACGGCGAAATCCGCCACGAGTTTTATCGCTTGGCCAAGCGCGAAAAAATGACCGACGCTCAATGGCACTTCGCCGGCCCAACGCGACCCATTGAGGAACTGTACGATTGCCAGACCGACCCGCAGAATTTGAAAAACCTCGCCGGCTCCAAGGCGCATCAAAAAATCCTCAAACGCCTCCGTAACGCCCACCGTAAACACATCCGCGACACTGTCGATTTGGGCTTCCTTCCCGAGAGCGAGGCATGGGAGATGTTTGCCCAAAAAACCGGCTGGGAACTTGGGCAAAGTGGCCAAGTAAAAATGGGTGCCATCCACCGCGCCGCCGCCCAAGTTGGCACCGCCGATGAAGCCACCCTCGCCCAAAATCTTACCTCCAAAAGTGCCAGCATCCGCTACTGGGCCGCGCTTGGCCTAGTCCAACGAAACGCGCTGAAAATCGAGACCAAAAAACTCCTCCGCAAAGCCCTCACCGACGAATCCCCCGCCGTCCGCATTGAGGCTGCCAACACGCTGGCCCACCATGGCGACTCCGCCCGAGCCGTGCAGGCGCTCATCAAGGATCTGGCCCACGAAAACCTCATCATCGCCACCCACGCCGCGCGCACTATCGAGCTACTCGGCGAGACAGCCCTCACCGCCAAAGCCCCGATGGCCGCCGCACTCAAGCGCGCCGAAACCATACGCCCCCCCAACACCCCCGCCACCGTCGTCCTACCCGGCGACAAAGATCTGGCCATGTTCGTTGCCTTCAGCTGCCGAGCTTTTTTGTCAAAATTTGACACATACGATTAAATATGGATTATTTTACGTGAGTAATAACATCTTAGATTTACCCGTAAATGACATTAACGGAGTAAAAACTTGTCTATCAAAACACCACGCGAAAGTTTACCTTTTGGTGAATATTGCATCGAGATGCGGCTTTAGATATCAATATTCTCACCTAGAAATTTTGTACAAGAGTTACCAAAAAGATGGATTAATTGTCTGCGGATTTCCTTCAAATAACTTTGCTAACCAAGAACCTAAATCTGAAAATGAAATAGAAATGTTTTGCAAGGTTAATAAGGGAGTTACGTTTCCCCTTTTTTCAAAAATAAATGTCAAAGGTCAGAACATTCACCCAATTTACGATATACTTGTTAAAGACGAAAAATATGGAGGAAAAATTAGGTGGAATTTTTCGAAGTTTCTGCTAGACGGAAAGGGGCATGTTTTTGGAAGATTCTCATCATTTACAAATCCAAACTCAAAGAAAGTGCGAAAAAAAATCGAGGGTGAGCTAAGCAAACTGTAATATGAATATAATTGCCAACTGCGTTCAAAAAGATTGTCCAAAAGATTGGAAAAAACTGGAAACATCAGGGGAAACCCATATTGGTTTGTGTCTAGAGTGCTTCCGCAAAGTCACTTTAGTAGAAACAATCGAAGACCTAAATGCCAGAACAGAAATTGATGAAAAAGCAGCAATCAATTCAATCCTCCTATAAACTGAGTATAAGAAATAAATATGAAACTAAATTTAAAATCGGCAATACACTGGTTCTATGCCGATTTTAAGGCTGCAGATAATAATACAAATGATGAAAGAATTGATTATGCCAGAAGCTTTTCATTAATATTTATACACTTGGGCTGTTTAGGCATATTTTGGGTTGGTTGGAGTTGGACAGCTGTTTCGATAGCTTTGTTTCTCTATTTCACGAGGATGTTTGCCATAACAGCTTTTTTACACCGTTATTTTTCTCATCGTACTTTTAAAACCAACCGTTTTTTTCAATTTATTTTTGCTTGTATAGCTTCATCCGCAATGCAAAGAGGTGCACTTTGGTGGGCTGCTCATCACAGAAAACACCACAAAGAGTCAGATACAGAGAAGGATGTCCACTCCCCTCACACTAAAAGTTTTCTATGGTCTCACATTGGATGGATAGCAAGTCGTAAAAACTTTTCGACGGATTATAAAGCAATTAAAGATTTTGCCAGATATCCTGAATTAGTTTTCCTAAATCGTTTTAACAAATTAATCCCATTATTATTGGGCGTTTTATTATTTGTTTCAGGTGAATGGATATCTCTTAATGCCCCTTCGTTAAACACTAACGGATGGCAGTTAATTGTTTGGGGGTGGTTTATAAGCACAACAGTATTGTTGCATGGAACCTCAACGATAAATTCGCTTTCTCATCTATACGGGAAAAAACGTTTTGATACGGGTGACCAAAGCAGAAATAATTTTTGGTTGTCCCTGATAACTCTAGGAGAAGGATGGCATAACAATCACCATCATTACATGCACTCAGCAAGACAGGGATTCTATTGGTGGGAAATAGACATTACATATTATGGTCTAAAATTAATGGCCTTTTTTGGTATAATTCATGATCTTCGCCCAGTTCCAAAACATATTTTAGATCAAGGAATTGGCAATTCATCTTCAAATGAAAAATAGAGTTGCAATTATCGGATCAGGAATTTCAGGTTTAGCTTGCGGTTATTTTCTACACAAAAATTTTGACGTTAAATTATATGATAAGAACGACCATGTAGGAGGACACTCATTAACTGCAACTGCAAAAGAAGGTGGAAATCTAATTCCAATAGACATGGGTTTCATGGTCTTTAACAAAGTGACCTATCCCAACTTAACAAGACTATTTGACAGCCTGAATGTTGCTTATGAAAATTCCGATATGTCCTTTAGCGTTCAGCATGTTCCTGAAAATATAGAATATTGCGGAAAAAGCATAAACCACCTATTTGCTCAAAGAGTAAATTTATTGAAGCTTCGACACTGGAAAATGCTTTTAAGAATCAACCGATTCAATAAAGAAGCAAAAGATGCATTAATCACAAATAATTACAACGATCTTACATTACGTGAATATGTAGAAAAACGTAATTACGGCAGAGATTTCTTGAATTTATACATAATCCCAATGAGTTCAGCAATTTGGTCATCCCCACCTCACCAGATGCTAAACTTTCCGGCAATAACTCTTCTTCGCTTTTTTGATAATCATGGTTTTCTTGGGATGAAGACTCAGCACCAGTGGCTTACCCCAACTGGTGGATCGAAAGAATATGTAAAAATATTATCATCTGGGTTTAAGGACAAAATATCCAACTCCAATGAAGTGAGACTAATTAAAAACTGCAATGATGGTATAGAAGTCTTTTTTAAGAGCGGAGGGTCAGAATATTTTGATAAAGTGATTTTGGCATGTCATGCTGATCAAGCTCTAAATATTCTTAAACCATTGCAAAACACCAATTTCGATGTACTTAAACATTTTAAATATCAAAAAAACATAGGAACTCTTCACACAGATGCCACTGTAATGCCAAACAATCAAAAATGTTGGGCATCATGGAATTATAGAATTAAGATGGGTGATAATGGCAAATACATACCTAGAACCACATATTGGATGAATAGTCTTCAAAATGTATCCAAAAAAAAGAATTACTTTGTAAACATTAATGGAGAAGATGAAATTGAAAAAAATACAATTATTAAGCAAGTTAATTTTGAACATCCCCTGTTTAATTCGAACTCTATAAAAGCTCAAAGTAAATTAAAAAATTTAAACACTTTATCAGATAAGCAAAATATTTTCTTATGCGGCAGTTATTTTAAGTATGGCTTCCATGAGGATGCGCTTAACTCTGCAATTAATGTTAGTGAGATAATATTAAAGAAAACAGTATGGAATTAAATTCAAAAATTTATGAATGCGAAGTTATGCACTGCAGGATTTCTCCCATACTTAATAAATTCATATATAAAATTTTTATGTTCCGCCTAGATCTTGATGAAATACCCAAGCTAGACAAACACACCCCAATTTTTAGTTATAATAAATTTAATATATTCTCCTTTTTCGACAAAGATTATCTATTAGAAAATAACAAAAGTACTAAAATAAAAGTAATAGAATACCTGAGATCAAATGGTCTAAAAATTGATTGTAATTGTAAAATCGAATTAATTACAATGCCTCGCATATTTGGATATACTTTTAATCCTGTATCATTTTATTTTATATCAGAAGGCAATAATCACCGTTACTCTATAGCTCAAGTCAATAATACATTCGGCGAAATGAAACTTTATCTTTTAACTGATTTCTCTAATTCCGAATACGAATTAAGAACTAGAAAATATTTCTATGTTTCCCCTTTCTCAAGGCTTGACACCTATTTTCATTTTAAATTTAAAATCCCAAATAAGAATTTAGATATAAGAATTGATGAATACGAAGATAATAAAAAGATATTATTGAGCTCAATTTTGGGACATGAAAAATCATTTCACAACAGTCTTTTAATTAAATTTATATTTATATATCCATTTCTTACGTTAAAGGTCATCTTGCTCATCCATTATCATGCATTATTACTCAAACTTAAAGGTCTCGGGCATCATCCAAAAAAAGATAATCAAAATATGCAACGCAATTTAATCAGATAATATCATTTAATGCTAACAACAGAAAAAAATAAAAACACAACGCCAACTAAATTTCAGAAGTACTGTGAAAAGTTAATAAATAACTACTTTGAACAGATGACAGAAGGAAAACTTAAACTAATAAACCCTTCTGGAAAAGTCTACATATACGGTAAGGACAAATCTGCAAATTCAGCAACAATTGAGATTTTATCGTACGAATTTTTTACAAAGTGTGTATTATATGGAGACATAGGATTTGGGGAATCATACGTAGAAGGTCACTGGCATACAGATAATATAACCGAAGTAGTCTCATGGTTTATTTTGAACACAAGAAAAAATCCAACAAAAGCATTAAATACAGCAAGATCTATCTTTATAAATAGCCTTGGCACAATTAATAGTATACGACATAAATTTCGATCGAATACAATAAAAAATAGCAAAATTAATATTCACGAACACTACGACTTGGGTAATGATTTTTATAAGATATTCCTTGATGAAACAATGACATATTCTTGTGCATATTTTGAAGATAAAAATCAAAGCTTGAATGAAGCACAGAAATCTAAATATGACATATTATGCCGAAAACTTAAAATTCAAGAATCTGACAAGGTACTTGAAATCGGGTCTGGCTGGGGTGGGTTTGCAGAGTATGCAGCCACTAACTATGGTTGCTCAGTAAAAGGAATCACTATATCTAAAGAACAATTTAGTTTTTCAAATGAGCGCATCTTAAATAAGAATCTACAACAAAAAGTAAGTTTTGACCTTATTGATTATAGAAAAATAACTGGTAAATATGATAAAATTGTTTCAATAGAAATGATGGAGGCTGTTGGCGATGAATTTCTCGAAGACTATTTCAAACAGTGTGATCGTTTATTAAATAAAGACGGACTTCTAGGCTTACAAATAATAACCTGTCCAGATTCAAGATATAATTCATTACGTAAAGGAAATGATTGGACACAAAAGCATATCTTCCCAGGTTCACTTCTTTTAGCAAATAATCGCATGGCTGAAGCAATGAGTAAGGTAAGTAATTTGTTTTTACATTCCTGGGAAGAATTTAGCCATAATTACTACAGAACCTTAATGAGTTGGCATGAAAGATTTAATAATTCGCTGGAAACTGTGCGTTCACAAGGTTTTAGTGAGGAATTTATACGTAAATGGAATTATTATTTATGTTACTGCGCTGCTGGATTCAACATGCGTAATGTGGGTGTTGCTCAAGGCATATATTCCAGACCAAATAATTTAACCTTAAGATAGATTAATGCTACGTAGACTTCTGATAGCCTTTTTTTGCATTATGTTATCTAGCATGATTGTAATTTGTATTTTTGCCGCAAAACAACAAAATATTGTAGTATTTCTTGAAAAGAATTCGAGCAATTTGTGGTTTTTAGCTACTTTACTAGATTGTTATTGGGGTCTTTTAATTTTCTATATTTGGTATTTTTATAAACAACCTTCTTGGATGTGGAGAATAACCTCTTTTATATGCATCTGCACTTTAGGGAATATTTACGTAGCAACATTCGCGATTTTTTATATTTATAAATTGCCAAAAGATTGTACTATTGATTCAATTTTGATTACTCAGAAAACTTCTTAATTGTGACTTTAATTAATCAACTAATTATTGGATGGGTTACAATCTTTTTATTGATAAATTTAACATTTTTAATAGCTAAAAAGTTAAAAATCTTCTGTATTGTAGATGTTTTATGGGGTTTTAGTTTTGGAATTTTAGCAACTATATTTTTGTGTACTGGAGATGGATATTTTACTAGAAAATTAATTTTGGCAATTTTAGCCATAACTTGGGCAACAAGATTGGGCGTTTATCTATTATTAAGAATAATAAAAAAATACCCCGAAGAAGATAAGCGATATAAATTTCTATTAAGCAAATGGGGCGATAGGAAATATCTCTATATGTATTTTTTCTACCATATACAAGGTCTCTTAATTATCATATTATCACCAGTATTTGCAGTTCCAACTCTGCAAGAGTCCTCACAATTTTCAATTATTGAATATGTTGGAATATTTATCATTACAACATCCATTATATGCGAGTCAATATCGGATTATCAGTTATTCATGCATAAAAATTCCGCTTCTACAGATAATGTTTACCGCAAAGGATTCTGGAAATACTCTAGGCATCCAAATTACTTCTTTCAATGGCTAGCTTGGGTTGGATTCTTTATTTTTTCATTAAATTCATCAGGGCTATTTACAATCTATTGCCCGTTATTGATGCTTTTTCTTCTAACCAAGGTTACAGGTATAAATAATAATGAGACACATAATATAGCAAGTAAAGGTAAGGAGTATCTTATTTATCAGAAAACTACTTCCAGTTTTTTCCCACTACCCCCTAGAAAATACAAATAATAAATATGATAGACTTTTTATTGAACCACAATCTGGTACCGGACTTTTTAATTAGACAAAAGATTCGTAAACTCAATGAGGAAAGATTAAGTATAGAGAGAAGCAAACACTCCTCAGAATATGTTGAAAAATTTATTCAGGATTTAAAATCGTTACCCATCGCAATAGAAACCAAATCTGCTAATGATCAACATTATGAAGTTCCGGCAGAATTTTATAAATTATGTTTAGGCGAGCACTTAAAATACAGTTGTTGTTATTGGATAAATACAAATGATAATTTAAATACGGCGGAAGAAAATATGCTTAAGTTAACATGTGAAAGGGCAGATCTGATAGACGGTTTAAGCATACTGGAACTCGGTTGTGGCTGGGGGGCTATAAGTCTATGGATGGCTAAAACCTACCCAAATTCCAAAATAACTTCCGTTTCTAACTCAGAATCACAAAAGGAATACATATATGAAGAGTGTGAAAAGAGAGGTATAACTAATTTAGAAGTTATTACGGCTGATATGAATGTATTTCAAACAGAAAAGAGGTTTGACCGCGTGGTTTCAGTCGAAATGTTTGAACACATGAAAAATTATGACATATTACTGAAAAGAATTAGCAACTGGCTTAAAGAAAGCGGTAAGCTTTTTGTTCATATTTTTACTCATAAAACATTTTCTTACCACTTTGAAACTGAAGGAAAAAACAACTGGATGGGAAAATATTTTTTTACAGGAGGAATTATGCCAAGTCACAATTTACTAGAGTATTTTAATAATGATTTAAAAATAGTTAAAAATTGGATTGTTGACGGCTCTCACTATCACAAAACTGCAGAATCTTGGTTAGATAACATGGATGAAAACAAAGATAAAATTACTGATATCTTTAGGCTTACATATGGCAGAAACCATACTAAATTTAAAGTTTATTGGCGTATATTCTTTATGGCCTGTTCAGAACTATGGAAGACAAGTAATGGTAATGAATGGCAAGTTAGTCATTACCTATTTAAAAAGAAATGAAATTAGTATTCAAAAAAGTATTAGTTTACACCCTGGTTATTTTATCAGCACTTCTTTGGACCGCATGTAATCATTTGGAATGGCGTGGCAGTGCTGTACCTAAATTGGTTTGGTCTAAATCCGATAGAATTTCAATAAAAGATATTCAATCTGAAAGATCAATTAATTCCCTATCTTATCAAAATAAATTACTGTCTTCTAAACCTTATTGGACGCAATTCCGAGGTCCTAATAGCGAAGGGCAATATAACCAAGAAATTTTAGTTGATTGGCCCGAAAATGGCCCAAAATTAGTTTGGAAAAAATTAATAGGAAGTGGCCACTCCTCATTTTCAATCGCAAACGATAGTTTATTTACCATTGAACAGCAAGGTGAAGAGGAAGTTGTCGTGGCATTTTCGACCAGAAATGGCGAACTAATTTGGAAATATCCTTATAATGCAAAATTTGAAGAATATTTTGGCGGTATTGGTCCCAGATCTACTCCAACATGGAGTAATGATAAAATCTATAGCCTAGGAGCCGAAGGAGATTTAAAATGCTTAAATTCTTTGACGGGAAAACTTTTATGGGAATTAAACGCAAATGAGGCCAACAACACAGAAATACCTTATTGGGGAGTATCATATTCTCCTATTGTGTATAAAGACTTATTAATCCTGTGCCCTGGCGGAGAAAACAACAATGCCATTATGGCTTTGAATAAAGATAATGGTGAATTAATTTGGAGCAAACATAATGGTAGACAAGTATATAGTACACCAATAATTTTTAATTTTCACAATACAGAGCATCTCATAATAGCTTTGGAAGGCAAGATAATCTCTATCAATCCAGAGAACGGTGATTTATATTGGTCTCATAATTGGAAAATTACTATGAACAATAATAATATTTCACAACCAACAAAATTAAGTAAAGATCAAATGCTTATTTCAGCTGGATATGGTACTGGAGCTGAAGCTTTGACAATAATAAAGGATGGAGACAAGTACAACACTAAAACGTTATGGAAAAGCAAACGACTTAAAACAAAATTTTCCAGCCCAATATACAAAAATGGATTCATTTATGGACTAAATGAAAACAGACTAGTCTGTATTGATTCAATAGATGGTTCATTAAAATGGACAGGGAATAAATATGGCTATGGTCAAATCATTAGCGCTTCAGATCATCTACTTATATTGGGGGACTCGGGTGATTTATCACTAGTTAAAATGAATCCTGAAAAATTTATTGAAAAAGCAAGTTACAAAGCTCTCAAGGGTGGACGCACATGGAACTACCCAGCTTTGTCGGGAGGGTTTTTATTTTTAAGAAACAGTCATGAAATTGTTTGCTACGACTTAAGACCAAATAAATTAAATAATAAAGATATACATTAACATTACACTTCAGTTCATATTGCAACTCTATTCTGTAACCGTCACATATCCCTTCTCGTATAAAAAAAGAACCAATGAGATTAGTATTACATTTTGCCAAAAGATATCGTTTACTTTTTACCATTTTTGCTAGCTGGACCGTATTGGAAACTTGTACTGCAGAAAATACTTCAAAAATTGAACCGATGGATCACATCCGTGGAAGACGCCTCGTGGAGAGGGTCGAACAAATTGTGGACACCGCTCGAAGGATGGCAGAAATGGGACTCGGCTACGAGGCTGCCCGGTTACTGAAGTCTGCAGCAAAGTATTCGCCGGACAAGGGCCGCGCCGAGGATGCCAAACGCATCCTCGAATCCTGGGGCGTCCACGAGATGGAAATCAATGACGCCAACGCCGGGACGATTCGCAGTACGATTCGTGGGACACTTAATCGCAACCGAGCCGCCCTGCTCAATCACAAGCGAGTAGAGACATTGATCGCAGTCGGTAAAACCACTCAGGCAGCCAAGATCATTAGCGACGCGCGGAAAGTAAAATTCACCGGAGAATCCCGTGATCAACAGCGCCGCATCCTGAACGACCTGAACCTCGAGCGGGAGGCTCTCAATAAAGCCAACAACTCGGAGGCTCTCGAGGCGTTGATGAATCGCAGTCGAGATATCTCGAGGCTGCGTGACGTTGCCGATTTCCTCCGCACAGCGCATCCGGACAGCGGCAACGCCATGCGCAAGTTCATCCGTCAAGTTTACCCCGAGACCACCAGAATGCAGGAACAGCGCGACAACGAACGTGACCGATATCGCAGTTTCTTCGCCCGGCGTCTGCCGGAAAACGCCCGCCCGCCGGCCATGC
>CESD01033530.1_pt1 | contig 10204 bp, 10 predicted proteins | sample 531191 | NCBI WGS metagenome assembly CESD01 (sample SAMEA2622021, study PRJEB7988) | marine metagenome | biome: marine biome (ENVO:00000447); feature: deep chlorophyll maximum layer (ENVO:xxxxxxxx); material: "saline water (ENVO:00002010), including plankton (ENVO:xxxxxxxx)" | depth 188 m
CTATTTAATATTGATGACAATAAAATGTATCTAGGTGGTTTTTCTCAAGGAGGGATGATGGGTATGCATTCTGATCTAATTCACCAAAATTTATTTTCCGGGTATATAATTTTAAGTTCTAAAATAATTCCTAATATTGACCTAAATATAAATTTAAAAACAGACCCAAGAATTTTTTTGGCCCACGGAGTAAATGATTCAATAATTGATATTCATGATGCAAGAGAAACTCAAAAGAAATTGATTAATAGAGGCTTGGATGTTGAATATCATGAGTACGAGATGGAACATCAAATTATAGAGAGTGAATTAAATGATATTAAGAACTGGCTACTATAATTGATTATTTCATTCCTGCTGCCTTATTCTTAATTAAGGCAGAGATTTCGGATTCTGTGTAATTTAGTTCTTTTAAGATTTCTTCTGTGTGTTCACCGTATAGCGGCGCAGGTTTTTTTATTTTGCCAGGGGTAGATTGTAGTTTTGCTATAACTCCTATATTTTGACTACCTTTAAGATTTGGGTGATCTATCTTCACATTCATTTTTCTACTTTTTACTTGCTCGTCTTCCCAAACCTCTTTCATATTATAAATAGGCCCAGCAGGTATTCCATTATTTAGCAGTATTGATATCCATTCCTCACTATTTTTAGTGGAGAAAACTTTTTCTAGTATTACTTCAAGATCTTTCTTATTGATTTGCCTCATATCTGAAGTATTAAACTTCTTATCTTCTTTTAATTTGCTCATTCCTATTACATCAACAAATCTTTCCCAATTTGACTGATTAGCAGCACCCAAATTTATAAATCCATCCTTAGTCTTGAATGCTTGATAAGGTGCCGTGAGTCTATGTGCTGAACCGTCAGGCTCAGGTATAGATCCTGTTGTGAAATAAATACTACTTTCATACAAGGTATAGGCTAATGCTGATTCTAATAACGATACCTCTAAAAATTGACCTTTGCCGCTCTTAAGTCGATGTATATATGCCGAAAGTATTCCTTGCATAGCGAACATTCCTGTATTCAAATCAGCTATAGGAACACCTACTTTTACAGGTGCTGCATCTTTGTGTCCAGTTATGCTCATTAACCCACTCATTCCCTGTGCAATCAAATCAAACCCCCCTCTTTTAGAATAAGGTCCAGTTGTGCCGAAACCTGATATTGAGCAATAAATTATTTTTGGATTTATTTTCTTTACATCTTCATAACCAAATCCTAATTTTTGCATAGTGCCGACTCTGGAATTTTCAATTAAAACATCAGCATCATCAAGCAATTTATTTAAGATGATTTTCCCTTCTTGAGATTTTATATCTAGTGAAATACTTCTTTTATTTCTATTCAGTTGAACAAATGCAGAAGAATCTTTTCCAATAAACGGAGGTCCCCATGTTCTTACATCATCACCGCCATTAGGCTTTTCAATCTTTATTACATCTGCACCATGATCAGCTAATAGCATCGAACAAAAAGGGCCTGCAAGAATTTGACTGCAGTCAATAACTTTTATTCCATCTAAGGATTGATTAGATTCCATTGTTTAAATATCCTTTAGGTAATTTTAAAAAGCAAGTAGGAGAATAATTTGTTTAACATAAAAGATAAAGTTTCATTAATCACAGGGGGAAATGGAGGCATAGGAGAAGGCATTGCCAATGGGTTTGCTGATTTTGGGTCAAGGGTTGCAATTGTTGGAAGAGATGAAGCTAAATGCAAAAAAGCTCAAGAAAAAATTATTGCTAAAGGAGGCGATGCAAAGTATTTCTTATGTGATGTTTCAAACTATGATTCTGTCAAAAAGTGTATTGATGAAGTAAATTCCGAATTTGGTCCTGTAGATATATTAGTAAATAATGCTGGAACAAGTATAAGGAAGCCTCCTCATGACTTATCTCCAGCTGACTGGAAGGCAGTTATGGATACAAATTTAACAAGTGTTCATTATTTTTCTTCCATTATTTTTAATCAAATGAAGAAAAAAAAATCTGGAAAAATAATCAATATAGGATCTATGATGTCAATTTTTGGTGCTGCGCATGCTCCTGTATATGCAGCAAGTAAAGGTGGTGTTGTGCAATATACGAAAAGTTGTGCTATTGCTTGGGCAGAATTTAATATTCAAGTTAATTCTATATTGCCTGGTTACATTACAACTAATATGACAGACGGATTCAGAAAAAACTTTCCTGAAGACGCAAAACTAGTGACTTCTAGGATTCCTGCAGGGAGATGGGGAGTACCGAGTGATCTTGCAGGTACAGCAATATTTTTAGCTTCATCAGCATCAGATTATGTGACAGGCACATTTATACCTGTAGATGGAGCGTATTCGATTAGATAAATAAACTAATTACCCCAAGGAATTTTTTCTTCAGGAATTACTGCGTCTAGATCGCCAGGAACATCTTCCCAAGGAATTTGTTCCCATGGCTTTAGCGATGTTGCTTTTCCTGCTAAGTCAGATAATCGATTCTTAAGATCTAACATTTTACTAACAGGAATTTTGTCTACTGGTAACTTATCTGCAGGGAAGTTAACTTTATCTAAAGGAATTTTTTCCCAGAACTGTTCTTGAGATTCTCTTTCAGACTTGGCCAATTTACTTGTGTAATCTTTATCATTGCACTTTTCATAATCTTTATTTTGACAAAGTGTATATAGACCCACTAATCCAAAGTAGTAAGATGATTTGTGGTGATCTGTAAAATCTCTAGTGCTGAATAGTAATGCTGTATTTACATCATTCAGGCTATATAAATCTCCAGATTCATCAATTTGAATTAGTTCTCCCACATGTTCATAAGGTATTAACATCCCAGGAACTCTTGGGATCGGGTCATTCGCTACCACAAATCTATACATTTTTATTGGAAGTTCCTCAAAAGCATCTCTGAATTCTTCCATTCCTACTCGAGGAGCCCCAAAAGTAATAGCGTTTACTTCTCTACCTAATGTTGAAGCAATGTCAAAACTAGCGAGTGTTGTTAATGCCCCTCCAAGACTGTGACCAACAATGTAAATTTCTTTATCAGGATGCTCACTGACATATTCAATAACTTTTTCTCTGAACAACATATACTCACTTACGAATCCTTCATGGGCACTTATCTTAGAAAGTTCAGGATCATCTAAGAAAGAAAGTTTCTTTAAAGTCGCTCTAGCATCAGTCAGCATATTAAGAATTCTCTCCCACCTTTTATCACTTCCAGTATCTCTGAAAGCCACAATGACTTTATCCATTTCAGTTACTACATAAGCTTGTCCACCACTCATTATCACTCCATAATCTAAAAATTCAGCCTTTTTTTCATCACCTGGAACAATTACATCACCTACCAATTCAACACCAGCAGTATCTAGATAGTCTTTCATTTCATTTGCTTCAGCCATTACCCAATAAGTGTGCTGAAGCGAACGCATGCCTGTTCTTATAATTTTATCTGAGAAAGACCCCAATTTTTTTAATTCAGGCTCACTTAATAATTTTTTTTCATTCGCTTTCAGTGATTCTGTGTCTACTTTTGTCTCAAGTCTTTTTGCTTCTTCAGCAGCAGATGTTGCATTTAATTCTTGTTTAGAAAGTTCTTCCCCTTCTTCATTTATTTTTGTTACGTTGCAAGAAAAGAGAAACAAGCAAGATAAAATAACTAGAAAAAAATTAGATAATTTAACTTTTTTAATTTCATATATTTTCATCTTTACCTCTTTAAGAATTTAATGCATACAGGATATGGTATGTCTATCTTATCACCTGTGTACTCCAAGGTTCCATTATTTTTATCAATTGCAAAAGTGAATATATCTCCAGAATCTTGATTAGCCACATGAATAAAATTTCCTAGCGGATCAATAGAAAAATTTCTCGGAGTTTTTCCTAGGGTATATTCATGGCCAACTTTTTCTAATTTTCTACCATTATCTAAAACCTTAAATATTGCTAAACTATCATGCCCTCTATTTGATCCATAAAGGAAATTTCCATCTGATGTTATGTGTATATCAGCACAACTTTTATGGCTAATTCCACCTGGAAGAGTTGAAATAGTTTCGATAGAATCTAAGACTCCGACCTCTTCATCAAAATCAAATGATGTAATAGTGGCTCCTATTTCATTTATCACATAAACTACTTTCCCATTTGGGTGGAATTCAAGGTGCCTTGGGCCCATACCTGGTTCGACTTTCCCAAAACTGGGATCATTAATTTCTAATTTGCCATTTTTATGATTAATTTTATAAATCATTACTTTGTCTGTGCCAAGATCTGGCACAAGTGCGAATTTGTTGTTAGGAGTAACATTAATCGAATGAGCATGTGGCTCCATTTGTCTGTCAGGATTAATACTAGATCCTTCATGTTGGATTACTTGCGCATCTTCATTTAGGCTGCCGTCATCGCTTATAGAGGTTATAGTAGAGGCTCCTCCAGCATAATTTGCAGCAAGGAGTAATTTACCATCTTGGTCAGTGGTTAGATGGCAAGGGCCGTTTGAACCTGATGAAATTGTATTTATTATCGAAAGGCTGCCGTCATCTTTGTTAATTGAATATGCAGAAAGTGCGCCTCCTCTCTTATCATCTATTTCACCTACTGAATATAAGTATTTACCATTTGGTGATATAGAAACAAAGGACGGATTATCTTTTTCAAAGGCTGTTCCTAATTGAGAAAAAACTCCATTAGATGAATTGTATCCAAGGATATAAATCCCTTTGCTTTGGAATTTAGGAGTGATTACTCCTCCTGAAGTGTAAGTTCCAATATATGCATAGTAGTCAAAGTCGTTCATTTTGTGCCCCCCTTTAAATATATATATGAATGATAAATTCTTTTTGAGAAAATATAAATAATGGATTAAAAAAAGGTAAAAAAAAATCCGGTTTTTCAACCGAACGATGTAACTATTATATCAAATTTTTTCTTTTGATGTCAATACCTTAAGTTTGAGGATTAAAATTTTTATAAATTTATCCCACATTTTTCTGATGTCATTTGCCATAATTTATTTCTTTGTTCTTCAATTTCAACTATAGGATTTGGCTTTACTATTATTGGGTCACCTCTATGTTGCTTTTTTTTATTCAATCCAACAAATTCTCCTCCATTCAAGTTTGGATTAATACAAGAAAAAATAATTGATTTTATGCCTTCTTCAGTTGATGCCATTACTGGTAAAGCATAAATAAGTTTTGCAAGAAAAAAATATCTTCCGAGTTGACTTTTTGCAACTCCAGGGTGACAAGCGATTGATTTTATAGGAATTCCTTTTTCATTAAGTCTCTTTTGCAATTCTATTGAAAACATTAACCTGAATAGATTAGTATGTTCATAAATTTCTCTCTTCTCCCTTAATGAAGAAATTTTTTTAATCGGATCGAAATAATCCCAATTTATTTTTTCTACATGATAACTTGATATGCTAGAAACATTTATTATTTTAGGATTAGTTGTACAAATTAAATTAGGTATCAATTTCAACGAAAGATAAAAATAACCTAAATAATTGGTTGCAAATGTAATTTCAGTTCCATCTTTTGTTTTTTTAGATGGATGAAGCATTATCCCTGCGTTGTTAACTAATATATCTAATTTAGAGAATTTCTTGTTAAAATTTTTTACAAAATTGTCCATACTTTCTATGCTGCTAACATCAAGTTGCATAAAATAACTATTTTTGCCAATTTCTTTCTCAACTTGCCTCCCCTTTTTTTCATTTCTAGAGGCTATTATTACGGTATTATCAAGATCTGCAATTCTTTTTGCTGCTTGAAGCCCTAACCCACCGCTAGAGCCAGTAATAACTATAGTTTTATTGCTCATATTAAGATTTTTTTTGTATTTATTACTATTATAATTATTTAATACTAAATAATATATAAATATAGTATTAATATTAATTCTTTAATTTCTTTACTTAAATTATATTATCACGTTAAAATCCTGAACTTATGAAAAAAAATAAATTACCAAGATCTTTATTTGTAATTGCTGCAATTATTGATGGAATAATAGTAATTTACTTAATTAATTATTTTTTCTAATGAATACCAATAATTTTTATATAAGAATTTTTAATAAAGAGGATCAGCTTGATGTTCAAAATATGGTTGTTAATGGTCTTATTTATACTGCAAAAGATAGGCCTGATAATGTAAAAACTGGAATTTCTGCTTATATAAACAGATCTATTAAAGAAGATTTAGGAAATATATATGATCATTATTTCCCTACTGGTGTTTTTTTTGTTGCCATGTCTTGTTCAAATGTTATTGGGTCATTAGGGGCCGAGAAAGAATCTCACTCTACTTTTAGACTTAAGAGATTAAGCGTAAAAATGGATTATAGGAATCAAGGAATTGCTGGAGAATTGTTAAATAATGTAGAAAAATGGACTCATGAAAGAGGAGCAACCAAATTAATTTTAGGTACTTCAGAAGTTCAAAAAGATGCTTTAAGGTTTTGGCGAAAATCAGGATTTAAAGTTACGCAAAGTGAAATTGTTGAAAGTGGCATAGAGGTCTTTTCTTTGATGAAAAACTTAAATCTTAACTTTAATGATGGATAAGTAAATTCCTATAACCAGACTTAGTAGCCAAGTAATTATATCAGGTGAGAACCCAGACCAAATCGTAAGGTGCCCTATTGCAACACTTAGGCCTGCAATTACTACAAGAGTTAAACTTTTCTTATAACCTGAGGTTCTTTCAATTACATTTCCTATTATCCATCCAAGTATTGGGACAGGCAATATTACAAGATAGTAGATAATTATTGATGGAATGAAATTTGATAAAACTTCTACTATGACCCTAAAAATAAGCGCAAAAGATATTGAGATAAACATACAAACAATGAAGCTTAATACTAAATCTTTTGGAGTTGGGTTAAATGCTGGATTTGTTTTTAATTTAGCGCATTCTTTGCATTTTGGAACTGTCTTTGTTTGAATCATGCAATTAGGGCAAATAAAATTTTCACAATTTTTATCTCCACATTTTAAAAAAGTAGATATTTCTTTGCCGCACCCACATTTATCTTTATCAGGAGTTTTCATTTTTTATATCTCTGTCCAAAATTATCCTATTGATAATTATTTTATAATCTTTTGTGAGTGAATTACCTGTGATTCTTTTCAAAATAATTAAGAAAAGACATATTGAGTAGCAGAAAAAAAGAGAAGTTGAAAAAATTAATGAAAAAATACAGGAAATGGCAATTGATATTAGCCATGAGGGCCCACCATCTCTAAGTTTGAAATAAATTATTAAATATAAAGAATATAAAATTAAAGCCATTGCTAGGTTAATTCCTAACAAACTTCCAATAATAATAGCCATTCCTCTTCCCCCATTTAATTTCAGAAAAATAGACCAATTATTTCCAATTATTTGTACTAGTAATATGGGTATTAGATAATATTCTCCTATTAAATATGATTGATTCAAATCAATCATAAATTTTGCAATAAAAATAGGTAAAAAACCTTTTAGGACGCTATCTCCAAAGAAAATTATTATTCCAGCAGTTTTTGAATGATATTTCCAGATATATGAAGAGCCTAAATGTGTTCTCCATGACTTTGATGGATCTTTTTTAATTTTATTAAGATAAATAATAGAAAAATTTAGAGAACTAAAGAGATAAACAATAATTAAAAAAATTACATATTCCAACTTATTGCACCATTTAATTCACTTTTAGCAATATTATATAAATTTAATAATTCCTCTTCGTTTAGAAAGTTTTTCCCTAAATAAGATTTTTTTCCATTTCTATGAAAATCACTACCAGCAGTTTTAGTTAATCCAAATTTTGACATTATTTCTTCAGAATTTTTCATTTTTTTATCTTCTACTATTTCTAGTCCTACTAACCCATTTTTAGAAAGGTCATTAATTGATTTATCAAAATTACTAACTGTGTGAGGATGTGCAAGTGAACATACTCCACCTGCTTTTCTTACTACTTCAATTAATTCATCTGCGCTAATTTCATAAGGATTATTATAAAGAGATTTAATTTTATGAAGATGTTTTTCAAATGCATCATTAGTATTTCTAGCATAACCAAGATTAATTAGTGCATATGCTATATGAAGCCTCCCTATAGAGCCTTTGGAATTTTTTACAATATCTCCCCAACTTATATTTACCCCTTCTTCATTAAGTTTTTCTAATGCAAATTTAGCAAATTCACTTCTTCTTAATTGCAATATCTTAAGAACAGAGTTTAAATCTTTATTTTCAGGGTCAAAAAAATACGCAAGAAGGTGGATGTTAGAATCGTTTATTGAACTAGATAATTCAATTCCAGGTATTAATTTTATATTACTATATTTAGATTTTTTAATTATTGAATTTGCTTTTTTATGGCCGGTCAAATTGTCATGATCAGTAATTGAAATATATGAAATATTCTTGGAAATACTTTCTTCAATTATATCTGCAGGACTTAAATCCCCGTCAGAAAAAAAACTATGAATATGTAAATCAGCAATATTCAATATTATTGAGCAGTCTCGATTGATCTGGATTCTCTAATTACAATAACTTTGATTTGACCTGGGTAGTTTAATGAAGATTCTATCTTCTCAACTATATTTTTAGCTAATAAGGCAGTTTCATCATCATTGATTCTAATAGGATCAACCATAACTCTTAATTCTCTCCCAGCTTCAATCGCAAAACATTTTTCTACACCCTCAAAACTTAAGGCAATTTCTTCAATATCTTTCAGTCTTTTTATATAGGCTTCAGCCGAATCTCTTCGAGCCCCTGGCCTCGATGCACTTAAGGCATCAGCAGCAGCTACTATAAAAGACTCAATAGTTGAAAAATCTGAATCATGATGTTCTTTGATTACGGTTACTATTTTAGGATCCATCTCATATTTATTTACAAGATCTGCACCAATTTCAGCATGAGGACCCTCGATTTCATGAGTAAAAGCTTTTCCGATATCGTGTAAAAATCCGCCAGTTCTGCATACTTTTTCATCTGCACCAATTTCACTTGCCATTAATGCGCCTAAGTGAGCAACTTCAATAGAATGCTGTAAAACATTTTCTCCATAACTGTACCTGTATTTTAACCTGCCCATCATATTTATTATTTCTGGATGTAAGCCTTTTACAGAAGATTCAAATGTAGCATCTTCTCCGGCTTTTCTAATAGTTTTGTCGATATCTTTCCTTGATTTTTCAGATATAGATTCAATCCTGGCTGGATGAATTCTTCCATCTTTAATTAATTCGTTTAAAGCATTAATAGCTACTTGCCTTCTAATCGGATCAAAACATGAAACCGTTACAGATTCAGGTGATTCATCAACTATTAGGTCTACTCCTGTAGCTTTTTCAATAGCTCTAATATTTCTTCCATCCCTTCCTATAAGCCGACCCTTCATATCTTCACTAGGGATAGATATAGCCTGAATCGTCTCTTCAGCCACGACATCAGAAGCAAACCTTTGTACGGCACCAGCAATAATATTTTTTGCATGATCCTCTACCTTAAGTTCTAACTCCTCTTCAGCTAATCGAAACTTTTTTGCTACGTTATGTTCTATGTCTTCTTGTGCTTCTTTTAAAAGAATATTTTTTGCATCTTCATAAGAAATTTCTGAAGCATCTTCAATCTTCTTTGCGTATAATTCACGAGAATTTGAAAGATCTTTTTGTTGTTGTTCTACAAATTTTACTTGCTCAGAAACACTTAATTTTTCCTGATCAAGTTCAGAAATTTGTTTTTCAACTTTTTCTTTTAAAGAATCAACCTTAGATTGATCTTGTCGAATTTTTCTTTTTTCTTCATTTATTTCTTTTTCTGATTCTAACCTAAACTGCAGGGAACTCTCTTTAGCCTCAAGCAAAATTTCTTGGCTCCTCTCTTGAGCCATGTTTATTTGTTGGTTGGCAGCATTTCTAGATGCAATTTGAGATCTTTGGTCTAAAAATAACTTTATTCCAAAGCCCACAGAACCAGATACTATTCCAGTTATAAGCACAAGAAGTATCATGAGTAATGAGTTACTCATAGTACCTCCTGTTTATTATTCTATTTTTAACAAAAATATAATTTTCTTATTCGAATTTTCAAGGAATATTAGTGTGTAGTCAAGAAATTTAATAGTTACTTAGAATCTTCAGCACCTTCAGCACCCTCTTCACCTTCAGCACCCTCTTCACCTTCAGCA
>CESD01009510.1_pt1 | contig 10201 bp, 12 predicted proteins | sample 531191 | NCBI WGS metagenome assembly CESD01 (sample SAMEA2622021, study PRJEB7988) | marine metagenome | biome: marine biome (ENVO:00000447); feature: deep chlorophyll maximum layer (ENVO:xxxxxxxx); material: "saline water (ENVO:00002010), including plankton (ENVO:xxxxxxxx)" | depth 188 m
TTACCGCTTCTTCAGTTGGGTTTGCAGGTGTTTCTTCATAAAATGATGGTGAAAGTTCATTCGAAAGCAGACCCCTAATCTTGTCTGACATTCCTATTGAAGCTAGACCCGGATCAGTACAAATAAGAGGTTTCTTTACATCAAGCTCTTTTAGTATCTCTGATATATTTTTTATTGATCCATTTTCGAAGTAAGGTTTGTTTAAATAGTTTAATTGCATTGTTTTATTTCCAATAAGCAAGAGATTCTATATGTTTTTAATTCCTTTTAGAAAGAATATACTTGTAAAAATGAAAGCTCTAGATGAACCGAAAGCAATTAGGTTAAAGATTATGGATTTTCTTTCTAGAAGAGAGCACTCTTCTAGAGAAATTCTAAAAAAGATGTCTAATCGAGTGGAGTCCAAAGAAATGTTGTTGGATTCTATTAAAGAATTAGTAGACGAAGGTTTATTGAGTGATGAGAGGTTTGCAGAAAGTTATTTTCAGAGCAGGAAAAATAAAGGCTATGGCCCGCTTAGAATTAGAAATGAATTAAAGCAAAGAGGAGTAGGAGATCAAATTTTTTTTTCATTATCAAATGAAGTTGATTGGTCTAAATATGCTTTAGAAGCATTAAAAAAGAAAATAAATGGAGACTTGCCTACCGAGACTAAAGGCGTCCTTAAACTAAAAAGCTTTTTAAATTATAGAGGGTTTGATTTTCAAGATATTGATAGAGCTTTTACGCTTTTAAAAAATGAATAAGGCCATTAAAATTTAGTATTAATGCACTATACTTCATAAACTAAAAAATGACTTACCAAGTATTAGCAAGAAAATGGAGACCAAGAGATTTTTCTGAGGTTGTAGGTCAAGAGCATGTTGTTCAGGCACTAGCTAATGCACTAGACCAGAACAAAATTCACCAGGCTTATGTATTGAGTGGCACCAGAGGAGTAGGCAAAACAACTATAGCAAGGATTCTTTCGAAAAGTCTAAATTGCGAGACTGGATTAGATTCAAAGCCCTGTCATAAATGTTCAACTTGTGAATCCATTTCAGATGGCAGTTTTATGGATTTTCAAGAGATTGATGCTGCTTCAAGTAGAGGTGTAGACGACACAAAGCAGCTCCTAGAAACTGTGATGCATATGCCTAGTTCATCTAGATATAAAGTCTATTTGTTAGATGAAGTGCATATGCTCTCAACACAAAGTTTTAATATGTTATTAAAAACCTTGGAAGAACCCCCAGAACATGTCATTTTTATATTGGCTACCACTTTGCCTGAGAAGATTCCAGCAACTGTTCTTTCAAGGTGTTTACAATTTAACCTTAAAAATTTAACACCTAGTCAGCTTAATGAGAGATTAAGTTTTATCTTAAAAGAAGAGAATATTGAATTCGAAAACAAAGCAATAGAACAAATTTGTAGATCGGGAAGAGGTAGCTTAAGGGATTGTTTAACTATTGCGGATCAAGCTATTTCCTATTGCAACGGCAATCTAACCGATCAAGAAATTGCGACTATGCTTGGTACGCTTCCTTTTGACCATGTTAATTCTCTTTTATCTTTTATCGCCAAGAAGGATCCTGTGAATCTTCTAAAGTCTTTAAAAGAAATTTCTCAGATGAGCGTTGATTATATGAGATTGATGGATCTCATTCTTGAGACAATTCAGTTAGTAACCTTTGCTCAAGTATCGACAGAAGCTTTAGAGGAAACTGAAGTTAGAAAAAGTGATCTCATAGAACTTTCAGAAGTTTTATCGGAAGATGACCTTCAGGTACTTTATCAAATAGGACTAATTGCAAAAAGGGATATGGAGTTAGCGCCTAGTTTATCGAGTGGTTTTGAAATGGCCTTACTAAGAATGGTTTCATTTTTACCAGGTGACCCTAAAGAGATTAAAAAAAAAGCAGAAAAAGTAACTGATAATAAGAACTTAGAAAATAAAACTAAAAAAATTGTAAAAGATAATTCCTCTCCGATAGAGGTAGCCTCTGTTGAAAACACTAGCGAAGTTAATGAATCAAAACAGGACAATAACAATTCAAAAAAACTAGATATTTCCAAAGAAAATTGGAATGCTGTATTTACAGGATTAGAGCTTGATGCAGGTACAAGACAACTTGCATCGCATTGTTCTTTTAAGAAAGCAGATGATAGTGTCATCTATTTATCTATGCCTGAAGAAAAATTGAATCTATTTAATGGAAAACATAGGCAAGAATTACAGAATAGGTTGTCTGAATATTTAGGAGAAGATTGCAATATATTTCTCGAAGAAGGTGAATCTACTGGAAATTCTCCAATTCAAATAAAAGAAAAAGAACGAAGGAAAGTCAAAGAACAGGCAAAAAAGGCTATTGAGGAAGACGTTAAAGTTAAAAAAATAATTGAAGAATTTGGTGCAAAAGTTATTGAATCAACTGTTGAACCAAGGAATTAGAGATGAGTAAAGTAAGTCCTTTGGTTGATGATCTAATTGAAGCTATACAATGTTTGCCTGGGGTTGGTCCTAAATCAGCTCAAAGAATGGTATTACATCTACTGGAAAGAAATAGAGAAGGAGGGGTCTTTCTCGCTGAGATAATGGCCAAAGCTATTGAAGGAGTAGGTAAATGTAAGAAATGTAGAATTTTTACCGAAATGGAATTGTGCTCAATTTGTTCAAGTGAAAAGAGGGATAAAAGTTCTATATGTGTTGTGGAGTCAGTATCTGATGTCTTTGCAATAGAACAAAGCAATCAATTTAATGGAAATTATTTTATTCTTCATGGACATTTGTCACCTATCGATGACATTGGGCCAGAAGAATTAGCTTTAAATGCATTATTTAGTTTAGCAAAGTCAGATGAAGTCGAAGAATTAATATTAGCAACAAATTCAACTTTAGAAGGAGAAACAACTTCTCACTACATCTATGATTATTTAAAAGATCTAGACAATCTAAAACTCACTAAATTAGCACAAGGTGTACCTTTAGGTGGTGAATTAGAATATGTCGATAGAGGTACAATAATGCATGCATTTAGTGGTAGAGTAGATATGAAATTGAATTCTAGATGAAAATTTTTATTGGAATACTCCTAGCAACAACTTTTAATTTTTTGATGGGCCTATTTGGGCTATTTCTTGCTACTTCAACTTTTATTATTAATTTAGTGCCTTCAAATGTATCTGATTTTAATTTAACAACTTTTGATTATGTTTTTAGTTTTTGCATAAAATTCTTGGTTATAGTGGTTTTAACTTGGATACTAAATAAAGTTATGCCTCTTCTGGATAAGCCTAGAAAAAGAGTACTGTTTATATTTTTCTTAGGCTCTATTTTTTCACTCTATAATGAGGTTGACCTATTCTGGTCAGAAACAAATTATCTTTGGAGTATTGTTGTAATTTTTGCTGAGTCAATTAATTGGCTTATTACTGCTTATGTGCTTTCAAAATTTATAAAACCCAAGCACTTAGGAGCATTTTAAGTTTCGTTAAATAAATCCAATGTAGCTCTTGTCATTGCCATTACACCGGTTTCTATAGTTGGTATGGCATCAGGAAGGAATAAATCAGAGTGCAAGGATGGAAGAACTATGTCTTCCTTTTTAGCCTTTTCGTAAACATTTTTATTTACAGCCCCTAACCAAAAAAGGGCAGTTGGAATGATAGGTTCTACTCTTCCGTACATACCAAAGTCCTCTCCACCCATTACTGGAGAAACTTTAATTACATTATTTTGGCCTAAAGATTTTTCAAAACTTATCTTAAGCCTTTCAACTAATTCAGGATTGTTAAATACTGCAGGAGTATATTCATCTTTCAGTATTACCGTTGGGAAAAGGTCTTTAGGTAATCCTGCAGATATTGCTACACCTTTAACAATTTGTTTGATTGAAGCAATTGTAGAATCTCTCACTTCGTCAGTATATGAACGAAGTGTTAATTGAAGCTTTACTTCATTAGGAATTATGTTGTGTTTGGTTCCTCCATGGATTGAGCCTACTGTCACTACTGCTGGGTCAGTTGGAGCTGTTTGTCTGCTTACTATAGTTTGTAGTTGAGAGATTATCTGAGCGGACAAAACAATAGGATCTATCGTGGTATGTGGATAGGCTCCGTGACCACCTAAACCTTTTACAGTAATGTCTACCGAGTCAACATTGGCCATTGCCCAACCTGGTAAATAGCCTACCTTGCCCGCTTCCATGCCTGCGCTTACATGCAAAGCTAGGTTGTAGTCAGGTCTAGGAAATCTAGTGAACAACCCATCCTTAATCATATTTCTTGCACCTCCGCTAACTTCTTCTGCCGGCTGAAGGATGAGCATTAAGGTTCCGCTCCATTTAGATTTGTTTTGCATAAGATACTGAGCAGCTCCTATTAATACAGTCATATGTATATCGTGCCCGCAAGCATGCATGGTAAAGACTTCTTGACCATCTTCGTTGATAGTTTTAGTTTTGCTAGCATAGCTAGCACCTGTTTTTTCTTGCACTGGCAATCCATCCATGTCAGCTCTCAACATGACAGTTTTGCCTTTTCCATTCTTCAATAAGGCTACTACACCATTACCTCCAACTGCATTAGTAATTTCATAACCTATATCATTAAGAATTAATGAAAGTTTTTTTGAAGTTTGAAATTCTTTATATGACAGTTCAGGATTTCTGTGTAAATCTTTATACAATTCATAGAGATCGATTTCTAAAAGATTATTAGCACTCAGGCTATATGAAAATAGAATTAAGACTACTGATTTAAATAATTTCATATCTTTAAAAATATATGTTTTTTTAACATGTATCAGAAAGTATCATACATCAAGAAAGAGAGGCAAATATTAAATATGACTATTAAATCTGATAAATGGATAAGAAAAATGGCAAAAGAACATAATATGATTGAACCATTTGAAACTGGGCAGGTTAGGAAAGGTCAAAATAATGATAAGCTAATTTCGTATGGTACATCTTCTTATGGTTACGATGTCAGATGTTCGAATGAATTCAAGGTCTTCACAAATATAAATTCAGCAACTGTTGACCCTAAACATTTTGATGAGAATAGTTTCGTAGATGTTGTTAATGATGTTTGTGTTATACCACCTAATTCCTTTGCACTAGCAAGCACAATAGAATATTTCAGGATTCCAAGAAACGTGTTAACTATATGTCTAGGAAAATCAACCTATGCAAGATGCGGAATAATAGTAAATGTAACGCCTTTGGAGCCTGAGTGGGAAGGTCATGTTACTTTAGAGTTTTCTAATACCACCAGTTTGCCTGCAAAAATTTACGCTAATGAAGGCGTAGCCCAAATGCTTTTCTTAGAATCTGATGAAGAATGTGAAGTAAGCTATAAAGACAGGGGCGGGAAGTACCAAGGTCAAACAGGCGTAACATTACCTAAAACTTAGTCTATTTCTGCAAGAGACTTAATCTTAATTTCTGTTGCCCTTTTTCCATCATCATTAAATATCTGTACGACTGAAAAATCTAAATCAGGTGCAAGCCAAAATATTTGGGATTTTGAATCTCCAGAGTCGTATCTTCTAGACACTTTGTAAGAGAGATAACTGCCCATTGCAGTTTTTATTTCTTCAGGCTCTTTCTGAATATCAAAGAATCTTTCTTTTACTGCACCTTTCCAGTAAACCTTATACTTTAGAAATTTTGGTAAATTATTTAGGTCCAATTCCCTAAAATCTAGTCGTAATTGAAGTTGCGCTGAGCTTGGACCTAAAACCATATCTTCAAGTTGAACAGAACCACTTTTACCTTTTTTAGTATAGTTGACCAAGTAATCATCCCAATTGAAATTCGCAGAATTTTTTTCTTTAAAAAAAAGAATTCTTTGAGAGAATTTATATTCTATAGGTCTTACGAAGTTATCTTCTAAATATAAATACTCAGCTTCTTCTCTTTTTATTCCTGTACCGACTAATTTAGAACTTAGCTTCCAAGTATTGTTATCTAATTTAATCATCTCGACTGTCATGTCTCCATAATTACTCTCTAGGATGGCAATAGATTGCTTTAAAGGATTATCAGACGCACTAGTGTGTATTGAAACTAAGCTAAATGCTATTGCTAAGAGTATTTTATTCATCTATGTATTACCTTACCATTTTTAAATTCAATTTTACCTTCTGCTATTTTTTTAACCACCATAGGATAAATTTCATGCTCTATTTTATGAATTTGATCTTCTAACTCATTAATATTATTAGTTTTTACTACCATTTCTGATTGAGCGCATATAGGCCCTCCATCAAGCGTCTTATCTACATAGTGGATAGTGACACCATGGACAGAATCTTTATTGGCGAGTACCTTTTTATGCGTTTCTAGCCCAGGGTATTTAGGAAGTAGCGAAGGGTGAATATTAATTAACTTTCCCAAATATTTATTAATGAATACCTCACTTAATATTCTCATAAATCCAGCTAAGACAATTAAATCAGGAACATAGTTTTCTAAAATTTGAATAAGTTTTTGATCAAACTTTTCTCTACTTTCAAATTCTTTATGGTTTACAAAAAAACTGTCAATATTTGCTCTTTTTGCTCTCTCTAGACCGAAGGCATCTTTTTTATTACTAATAACGCAGGTTATTTCTACTGAATCTTCCTTTTTTTGGAAGTTATCAATTAAAGCTTGAAGATTAGAGCCATTACCTGAAATTAGTACAGCCACTTTAAAGGTATTCATATAGATTTAGACAAAGTTTAAACTGTTTTCGTTCCCTTTTTTTTCTTCAACGATACCAATAGTTTTAGCAAAAAAGGAGCTTTGATTAAGTGTCCCTAATGCCATTTCTTCGTCTTCAGGAGATACTGCAAGCATTAGACCTATCCCGCAATTAAAAGTTTTAAGCATATTTTCATCAGAAATTTTGGCAACATCTTGGATCCATTTAAAATAACTGGAAGTAGGCCAATCACTAAGGTTAAATTCTATATTTACTTTCTGGTTTTCATTCAGCATTCTAGGGATATTTTCAAAGAATCCACCTCCTGTTATATGAGCCATAGAGTTAATACTTATTAGCTTATTTAAACTCAAGATTTCTTGCACATAAATATTAGTCGGTTTGAGTAAAATATTACCTAAAGTTTCACCTTCAATTTCTTGAGATAATACAATTTTAAAATCTTGAAGCACTTTCCTGATAAGAGAATATCCATTTGAGTGAAAGCCAGATGAAGAAATACCAATAATCATATCTCCATTTTTAGGTCCATCCATTCCAATCATTTTTTCTTCATCTACTATTCCAATAGAAAATCCAGCTAGATCGAAACTATCATCAGGAAAGCTTCCCGGGTGTTCAGCGGTTTCTCCACCTACTAGAGAACAATTAGCCAAAATACAACCTTTAGCTATGCTTTCAATGACTTTACTTGCTACTTCAACTTGCAACTTATCAGTTACGTAATAATCTAAAAATAATAAAGGTTCTGCACCACAAACTATTAGGTCGTTAACACACATAGCAACTAGATCTATGCCTATATTTTCAAAATTATTTTCTGTTTTTGCTATTTCAATTTTAGTACCCACACCATCTGTACAAGAAACTAGAAGAGGATTTTTGAAGTGAGCAGGTATTCTGCTTATTGCAGAGAACGAACCTAACCCTGATAGTATTTCAGGCCTTTTAGTTTTTTGTACAACAGGTTTAATTTTTTTTACTAGATCATAACCTGCGTCTACGTCTACACCCGCTTGTTTATAATCTATTTGAGAATTTTTATTATCTGAAGTCATCGACTTGTTATTGAATATAGCTTATTTTAACAATCTTAGAACAATACTTCTTTATTAATTACTAAATGATTAAAAAGTTTTTTTTATTTTGGCTACTAATATGCTCCTTTTCGTTTATAGAGGGCGTGGAAGTTTTTGATCTCCAAAACACTTACACAGTTGAAATTGGACTTACAGGCTCTGATAAGGCGTCTATTGAAGTAGGAATGAGAAAAGCATTAAAAAACTTAATGATACAAATCACCGGCAGCACAAGTGTTGCTTCCGATAGAAAGCTTGATAATCTTTATAAGAACCCTCAGCAATATATCAATCAATATAAACTCAAAGTTATAGAAGAAGTTGTTAATGCAAATTTCTTTTTTGAAGGAAATAGGATAAGAAATTATCTTTCAGATAATCAATTGCCTTTATGGCTTCCTAATGAGTTACTAGTTTTAGCGTATCTTCCTTGCGACCTAAATTCATCAGCCAGTTTCTTAGATAATATTGATAGAGAGTCATGTAATACTCTTAATGACAGTTTATCAATTTTATCTAAACAAAGATTGGTTAAACTAACTAGCCCAATATTAGATTTCAAAGATCTTGCTTATTTAGATGCATTAAGTTCTATTTCTTACTCAGCTTTCATGGATAAAACAATTAAAAGATACAATCTTGAAAACTGGATAGTTTGTTTTAATCGAGATGATTTCGGAGTTATTTTGGAGAAAGCAAAATGTATTTCCTCTATTTCTGATAAACAGGCTAATGTTGAACTAGTCTTCAATAAACTAATAAATTATATTAATTCTGCAAATAGTTTAGTGGTGAACAAAAAAGAAAGTACAAGTAGCAAAGTCTCAATAGAAGGTATTTATGATTACTTAACTCTTGAGAAGATAACAGAAGAGCTGAGGTCGCAAATACTTGTTACTGACTTAAATCTAGACAGTATCAATAAAGGATCCATTGACTATAAGCTATCAACTTATGGAACGGTAGAAGATTTAGAAAGACTTTTAAGGATCAATTCTAATTTTATACAGTTAGAAAATTCTTCGAAGAATAGACTAGTATATAAATATATAAAAATTTAAAAATGTTATCTGTCATACCTAACTTAATTACAGCATTAAGATTTATATTAGTAATACCTATTAGTTTCTTTATCTACAATGAAAGTTATTTTATAGCGTTGATTCTGTTTGTGGTGGCCGGTATTTCAGATGGCCTTGATGGCTACTTAGCTAGGAAATTTGATTCGGTTAGTGAATTTGGTCAGTTTGCAGACCCTTTAGCCGATAAGTGCCTAATCTTAGCTACTCTTTTAGCTTTGGCTTTTTCTGAACGACTGCCTTTATGGTTTGTATATACCATGTTGAGCAGAGACGGAATTATTTTAATAGGTTCCATGCTATATTTACTTTTATTTGATAACAAACAAGCTTTACCTAACAGATGGGGAAAGCACTATACCGGCTGGACTATTGCATTATTCATAATAGTCTTATCGGGCTCTTCTTTTGGATTTCTGCCAAAGTTTCTAGAATGGATAGCTATGTCTGGGGTTTTAGTTTTTATAATTTTGAGTTTAATCTCTTATCTAAACCAGGAAGGAAGAACCATTTTTAAAAAGATTATATGAATAATCCTCCCGAGCAGCTCCATTTAAATATTCAATTAGACAACTCCATTAGTCTGGATAAGTTTATCAACTGTGACTCTACGAAAGACTTCTTAAGTATTTTAAGAAATACAATAAAAGACCAGTCAATTTCACGTTTTTATTTAATTTGGGGAGAAAAAGGTAGAGGTAAGTCATATATCATGAAAGGATTACATAAGAAATATTTAGACGAAGGTAAAAAAACTTTTCATTTTTCCTTCAAAGATGAGAGAGTGACATCACCCGAAATACTTAAGAATTTAGAATCACTAGAAGCAATATTTATTGAGGATTTCGACTCAATGGAATTTTCTGAAGATTGGGAAAGAGGAATTTTTAACTTTATCAATGATTGCTATATTAGCGGAACAAGTATTTATCTTTCTTCAAATACAGTCTCTAAAGAACTACCTGTAAATCTAAGAGATCTAGACTCTCGTATATCTTCTTTCACAGCAATTGAGATGCCTGAAATTACAGAAGATGAAAAAATACAAGCGTTGGTCCAATCATCAAAAAGAAAAGGATTCCTTCTTGATGACAAAACTATTCAATATATCATCAGTTATACATCTAGAAGCTTGTCTGATTTATTAAAGCTATTGAATGAACTAGATAGCTTTTCTCTAAAGAAGAAGAAAAAGATTTCACCTTCATTGATCCGAGAGATGATAGGCTTTAAATAAGACAATCCTCACACCTAAGATACAAGCCTTTAGGATCATTAAATGAATCTATTTCCTTTAATGAATTAATTGATTCTTTAATTATTATATTTTTTCTTATTATTTCAGGTATA
>CESD01009027.1_pt1 | contig 10184 bp, 10 predicted proteins | sample 531191 | NCBI WGS metagenome assembly CESD01 (sample SAMEA2622021, study PRJEB7988) | marine metagenome | biome: marine biome (ENVO:00000447); feature: deep chlorophyll maximum layer (ENVO:xxxxxxxx); material: "saline water (ENVO:00002010), including plankton (ENVO:xxxxxxxx)" | depth 188 m
AAATTTGTTAACAGCGCCCCAAAATTTGAATTAGCGGACGAAAGAATGTATGCTAAAGCCTATCAAGGAGGTAGGGCTGCAATACCTCTAAAACAAACTAAAAATGTTATAATTGAATATGAAAAAGACACGTCACCTTCATTTCTTTTTAATACTATATTTCCACCACTTTTGAGAAGACATTTACCAACTGAAAATAAAACACTGCTTCACGCGTCTTCAGCAGTGCTAAATGAAAAGGCATTTGTCTATTGTGGCTGGTCACATTCTGGAAAAACAAATGGATTGTTAAAATGTTTAGAAAAAGGAGGGAAATATCTTGGAGATGACAAAGTCATTATGGATATAGATGGGAAAATTCATCCTTATCCATTAAGAATTAATCTGTTCGGATACAATTTCGATGCAAATCCCTGGTTAATTAAGAGAGCATATAGTCCTATGAGATTTAAGTGGTTAAATTGGTGGAATAAAAGAGCAAATAATGCTCTTGAAAAACCTTGGAATAAAGGCCCCTTGCGAGGAAGTTGGGAATCTGTAGCCTACTTAACAAAAACCAGACTTCATTCCAGATATCGGCCTGAGGAACTAAGCATTCCATGTGCAACTAAACCCACTGATGTTGAGGAATTTAAGGTTCTCATGAATAGTGAAAATGTAAATTTGAAGAAAATGGCATACCGATTAAGAAGTGTAAATGATGATGAAGATTATTATTACAAAAAAATGAAGGCAGCCGTAGACTTCCTATACGGCCCTTCTAATATTTACAATGATGGAAAAACTGAAGAAGAAATAATTGAAAAAGGTCTATCAAAATGCAAAAAGGTTATAATAGGGCGATGAAAAAAAAGGTTGCTTTAGTTATTGATAATGAACACTTCATTAAACAAAGTATACCTGAATGGGAAGAGAAATTTGAACTTAGAATATTCAATCCACCTCGTTCACCGCCAGAGATTAAAACACCTCTAGATCTTATCCGTGTTCTAAGAAACAAAATAGCTATTAGAACTCAATTACCAAAATTAGCTAAATGGGCTGACATAATCTTTTGTGAATGGGCAACTCACTACCTAAAATGGTTATCCAATAAAAACTATGGAAATATTCTGGCATGCCGCATGCATAGATTTGAATTAGATCGCCATTATCATGAAATAAAATGGAATAATGTTGATTCTGTACTTTTCATTAGTGAGGCTATGGAAAGAAAATTTCATGAAAAAGGTGACTATAGTGGAAAAACTTATGTCACATATGATAATCTAAATTTTGATAATTTTCCACTATTTCAAAAAGAAAAAACCATGCAAATTGGAATGCTAGGAAATATTATACCAAGAAAAGGAGTATTGGAATTTATCAAATATTTTAGAGATTTAGATTTATTGGATATTAAATTAAGCATTGCAGGTAAAGCAAAAGATACAAAATATTTTGATGATATTAAAAAATACATCTTTGAAAATAAATTAGAAAATAAAATTTCCATTGAGGGATATGTAAATGATTTAAACAAATGGTATAATTCAAACGATTGTATCATTTCTAACTCAGAGCATGAGGGAACTCAAACCTCAATTGTTGAAGGTGTAGCTACTGGATGCTGGGCAATCAGTAGGGCATGGGATGGAGCAAAGGAAATTGTTGACGAAAAAGGCTTATTTACTAATTCCAAGGAGTTAAAAAAATGCCTCGAATTGTTCTATAGTTGGGATAGTAATAAAAGAAATAAAAATATTAATGATGCACGGAAAAAATTAATCAATACATTAACAAACAGACCAAAGATGCATCAAATTATCTCTAAGTTTTAATCTATTCCAAGAATTTGATTTTTACTTTCAGTAATTAAACTGAGGGCCCAACGAGCAATAATAACACCGCCAATTATTCCTATTAGTGGATCTAAAATAGCTAATTTGGGAAGTAACATTCCTAAGATTAGAGCAACAAGAATTAAAATTGATACTAAAGCATCAGCTAAAACATGCATGTAAGCTCCTCTTCGATTTAAATCTTCTATCTCATCTGGAGGAGTAACGTAACTATCGAAAACAGACTTTACCGTATCAAAATCTTCTTTGTAAGTATTCAATGCCACATTCCAAGTACCTCTCTCTGAATTTTTATGGTCGTGGTCATGGTCGTGGTCATGGTCGTGGTCATGCTCATGGTCGTGGTCATGCTCATGATGGCGCCCCTCAATTCCAAGAATATAAGCGCACCCAATGTTTACTAATAATCCAAAAAATGCAACTGCTATAGCTTCTCTATACTGTATTTCTGGGGGATTAACAACTTTATCGATAGATTCTAGGCCAATATATATTGCAACTAAAGCTAAAATAATTCCTGAAGTAAAGCCTGCTAACGCCATCACTGCTTCTCTCTTGTCTTTAACCGATTTTTCAGTTCTAGCATAATAGTAAGCATAAAGAGTTATTGATAATGCGCCCGCATGAGTACCCATGTGCCATCCATCTGCTAGCAAACCCATCGATTTTGTTACTATCCCTGTATAAATTTCTATCACCATTGTAATCAAGGTGATTATTACAACAATACGTGTCTTTCGCTCAGATTCTTCATCATCTATTTCGTGATGATGATGATGGTGATGACCTACTGACATAGAAACCTATTAGCGGTGTAAGAAAAACGCTTTGTCTCCCTCCAATCTAACAAAACCTGTTCTTTCAAATTGAACTACTGTATTATCTAATTTATCAATATTATCTTCAACTAAACCTTGAGATATTGTTCCATCTGGATAATATAATTCTATTTTCCTATTTCCTGAACACCATTGAAATATCGGAATGCCCTTTTTGTGCTCAAAACCTGAAAATTCTAACGTATTTCCGTTGATCTTAACATTGCAAAGATTCTTTAAACGTATCTCTGAAGTATCTTGAATTTTACTCAAATCTGCATTTGGCAAATATATCTTAGAACCTGAGATTATATCTTCTACTCTATTACCTAATTTTTTGTTGTCCGGATGCCATGGAGCTTCTTTGGTAATTGTTTTTTTTGATGAGAATATATATTCACAAGGTTCAGAAACAAAAAATAATCTTTTACTTTTTGCATCAATTAAATCCTTATTCATCGCATCAAAATTTTGCCAAGAAAATTTGATATCTACTTCTTTAACGCCTGAAGCTTCCCAGTATTTACTAAAAGTCTCAGAAGAATAACCTCTTCTTGCCAAAGCTCTTATTGTTGCTATTCGACAATCATCCCAGCCACTATATTCGCCATCTGAAATTGATTGACGAATTTTACTTGTTTTAAGATTTGTTTTTGGTATTGATACTAAACCATAATGAATAAATTCAGGTTCTTTCCAATCCATATATTTGTAAATCCATTTTTGCTTTTCTGTATTATTAAGATGATCTTTTCCTCTAAGCACATGTGTAATTCCTAAACGATAATCATCGATGGCTACTGCAAAATTGTAAAGTGGCCAAAGTCGATATTTAGTTTTTTGCAAAGGATGAGGGTCCTCTACTACTCTAAATGCAACAAAATCCCTTAATGCAGGATTAGGATCATCTAAATTAGTTTTAATCACTACAATTCCATTATCGCCTGATAAAAGAGAATCAAATTCTGCAATTTGCCTTTCTGGATCTCTCTCTCTATCAGGGTGTGCTTTCTTCTGACGCTTTAACTCTCTCCATTCCTCAGCATCTGATTTAGTCACATATGCGCCACCTTTCAGAATAATTTTTCGGATGTCTTCGTAATATGTTTCTATTCTCTCTGATTGAGTTATTACTTCATCAGCTTCGATTCCTAACCAATCTAAATCTTCTGAAATCAAAACATATGCCTCCGGATCTATTGCATTAGGATTTGTATCTTCTAATCGCAATATTAATTTTCCATTGTAGCGCTTTTTGTAATAATTGTTTAACGCTAAAGCTCTAGTGTGTCCCAAATGAAGAGGGCCACTTGGGCCTGGAGCAAAACGTAGAACTACTTTTTCATTTTTATCCAAAGGAGGTAATTCTTTAGGTTCTGCTTTAGCCTGTTTCTTCTTCTTTGGCAAATATGATTTTAAATCGTTAACATCTAATGAATTTACTTCATCAATGACCTCGTCAATAATTGACATCAAATCTTTGGCTTGGCTACGAAAAGCAGGATATTTTCCCATCGCCTTCCCAATTACACTTTTAGCTTTAGCCTCTCCGTATTGAGCAGCTTCAATTTTAGCTAATTCCAAAAGCTTGTCTTTGACATCTGACACAATTACTGAAAGAAGGGGGGGTTTAGGCCTTTTACTAACTACAAAATCTTTTATTTAGTCCTTTTGAATCCAAAGTTTGTGAGGTTAGCCTTAGCTGTAGCTGTAATGTTTTTGTCAATAGGATGTATTGACATACCTGCAATGAATGGGTTAATGGACAGAATCGTACCTGAAAAAGAAAAAACTTATTCTAGCTTTGAAGTCTGGAGTATCGAGGGTGATTTTGCCCCCGATCCGGAACAAGATCAAGAAAGCATAAACGAAGCAATAGCTGATATTTTAGAAGACCCCTTACAATTTCAAAAACCTTTGCAAAACCTTTCTTGGGAAATAAATGAACACGCATTTTACATTGAAAGTGAATGGGAAGCGAAATATGTTGAACTAACATTGAGTGTAGTTTACGAACTTGTTGGGGGAAACCAACTAGATGAAGGTCCTGCTGGAACTTTAGATTTTAGCTTAATAGATCCCACTGGAGGAGAGCATGGGGAAGGATATGAAATTGTAACTTGGAATAATCCTGTAGATGAACGACTATTGGTTTTACCGCCAATATATGGTGAATGGAGAATTAAAATTTCGGGATCAGGTTTTGACGGTGCCGGTGGACTTATTTATTCCGGTAAATATGATATTAAAGTCGAAAGTGAACAATTAAACTAGACTTAATAATTGTTGAATATTAAAAAAATACCTACCATTATGCAATAAGGAGTAAAATAGTGGAATTTTTCATTATTAATCACTTCGAAAAGGAATTTAATGGATAAAAAACTAGAAATTACTGAAGCTGAGAAACCTAATCCTATAGATATTAAACCAACTTCTTCTAATGTTTCTCCAGCCTCATTTAATTTGAGAATAGTTGCTCCAATTATTGCTGGAATAAAAATAAGAAATGAAAATTTAGCTGCCTTTATTGGTTCTAATCCAAATATCCGAAGAAATGCAATTGTAGTACCTGAACGTGAAATGCCCGGAAGAATAGCTAATCCTTGAACAATACCTATGCAAAATGTTTTTGAATAGGATAAATGCACAAAATCTAAGCTATTATTATATTCCTTGGAATACCAGATTACAATTCCAGTTATAATCAAGCAAATACCTACTAAATACATTTTATCATAAAAATTTTCAATAATTTCACCATCAAATAATAGTCCAATAATTGCAGTAGGTATGCAAGCTAAAATTACTAATAAAACTAATCTTTCATCATCATTAAGAGTGCTGCGTCCTTTAATTTTTATCAAAGTAGAAGGAATAGCTCGTAAAAATTCCTTTAACTCATTTCTTAAAATGTATGAGACCACAAATAAAGAACCTAAATGCAGAATTACATCAAAAAGTATAGGCGGTTCTTCATCAAAATAATACTGGAATATTGCCAAATGGCCGCTACTACTTATCGGCAACCACTCTGTGATTCCTTGCAGTATTCCGAGAATTATTGCCATCCACCAATCCATAACTGCCCAATCGTCATGTTTATTTAACCAACGGTTGAATATGTTCTAATGGTTGAATCCAAAATACGCTGTACAACTTGCTACAACGTTTTCAATACTACTAAGGTGATTGGTGCAAAAGCAACATGTCCTATGTGCGATTCAGCTGTAGCTATAAATGAAAAAAATATAGTTGGAAATATTAAAAAACAGATTACTGACTTAACTGGAAAAATTGGTAATGAAGTTAAAAAGGCGATTACGGGAAAAACTAAAGAGAAAGCAACATTAAGTGTCGATGGCAAAAAATATGATAGAGAGTTAATGAATTTAGTAATTAATATTACCAAAGATAAAAAAGAAATAAATCTTGAAGATAGTAAAAAGATATTTTCAAGAATTAGTGATTATAATGATTATACAAAAATTGAAAAACAAACAATTGCATATATCCGCAAAAAATATAAATTTACTGCTGAAGCAAATAAATGGTTAAGAGCTGAAATACGGAAAGAAGCTGCAACAAGAATCAAAGAAAAACGTGCTAAAGACCCTACTAATGAAGAATTCAAAGATGATACTCCTATCAAAATGGTATTTACTAACATAAAAGATGCGTATACCTGGGAAAATATCAATAATCTAAGTGAAAAACCGAAAACTAATGCCCAGTGGGCCGGAATCCTTCTTTCAATTGTCTTTGTTCTTGGATTATTGTCTGGAGTAATGTACGGACTAAAATGGAATAATCAAGAAGATCAATGGGATAATAATGGACTCTCATCAGTTCACGGATCTGTAATTGATGAAAACGGAAACGCCATGGAAGGTGTTGCAGTATATGGTGGAAATAAACAAACTACTACTAACAAACAAGGCCAATATTACCTATATGATATTCAAGGAGAAGAAGTTAGTATTCTTTTTTCTGTTGGCGGATACAAGGATGTCAGCGTATGGATAGATATCCGATCTGGAGGGGCAAATATTTTAGAAATAGAAATGCAGGAGGGTGATGGAAATGTACAACTTGATCATAGAAAGCAAATTGCAGAACCTTGGCCTCCAAATTATGCACTTGCACCAATATTTATGATTTCAGCACTTATTACACTAATGGGAAGTGCTGCTGCACTACTACAAGAGAATTTCAAAATTGCAGTTACTGGTTGCTTGTTTGGAATTATTAGTTATGGTTTTCTAATAGGCAGTATTTTGTCTGTGATTGCTTTAGCCCTTTTACTTATTGATTATCAAAAATTCAACAACAAATGACCTCTTGGAAAATAAATAAGGAATGGTCCCATATGGGAAAATGGAACAAGTGCAGTTTTGTCTTATTGTGGGGTTGGTTAGCTTTACTATTACTTAGCCCCTATATGATTGATAATGGAACTACTGGAGATCTAAGTGGCGTCGTAGGAAAATATGATAACAAAGAAGTTATTGATGACATGAATATTATAGCTAGAAGCATTTATTATATTGGAGACTTGAATTGTCACCAATTATCTCATAGATCATATTCTTACAATGATAACCAAATGTCATTTTGTGCTAGAGATACTGGGATTTTTGTAGGATTAGTTTTAGGATTTATGTATGCTTCTAGAAAAAAAATAATACTAACACTACCTCTTATCATTGCTGCACTACTCCCTATTGGACTTGATGGAACTATACAATTACTCACTGATTATGAATCGACAAACCCTAAAAGATTAGTCACGGGTTTAATAGCTGGAATAGCAACTGGGATTGCAGTCAAAATCATAGCCGATTCTTTAGATAAAAAATAATTACCATTCTACTTCAGTATCGCAAAAAGGACATTTAGGTATTTTATCTGGAACTACTCTATAACATGTTTTGCAAAGGCGCCCAGGATTGTATATTTTTTGGTAAGCAAAAATACCTACAACTGCTAATACAAACAATAATACTAGAACTACAGTAAAAATCATGTTTCTCGCTTAAGTTCCTCTCCCACATATTTTTTCATAGATTTAGGATTTAGTGTATTCCAAAAGAAATTAAAATCTTTCTGTGTAAAAGATCCTATCATAGATAAAATAGATAAAAATAATAACCCTCCAAGTCCTGAAAGGAATAACAACTCAAACCATTTATCTACTGTAATTGTTTCTTGAACTTGCCACATAATAATACCTACAAGGGCTGCAACTAGGATTTGAACAAAGAAATTAGATTTTGGTAAGATATCTAGATATTTATAGCACATAATTCGTAAGGAAATGCCTACCATTATTTCTGAGATTAGTACTGCATAAGCGGCCCCTTCCCCTCCTAATCCAAATAAATTCTCTAAACCTAATTGGGGAATTCTTTTAGGAACTAAAATGAGCATCAATATTATACTTAATATAGAGGACATTATACTTAATATAGAAGTTAAATCTGGCCTATCAGACCCCCTTAGTGCGACAGACCAAGGTCGATTTAATACGCCAATTAAGGCTACTAGGGCTAAAATTTTTAAAATATTAGAAGCTTGCAAAAATTCTCGGCTAATAAATACTAAAATAATCTCACTAGACCAAACAATTGTCATTAGTACAAGGGGAATACAAACCATAGCTACATATCTTTCTGCATCATGAACCAAGGTTCTAATCTCACTATCTTTTTTATTAGTATGCAAATTAGATATTGCTGGTAAAAGCATTCCTTCAATTGCTAAAGCCATTGTGCCAATAAATAGAGCTATTCTTTGAACGCCAAAATAAAGCCCAACTTGGTATTCTGTCCAGAAAATACCAATAAATATTTTATCCATATATTGCTTTAAAACTCCAAATATAGAAGCTGCTGCAACTGGTAATGCATAAACTTTGTAGGAATTAAAGGTTTTAGAATCTGGTTTAGATATAGGAAAATCTCTAAAATACCAAAATGAAAGAAATCCGATAACTATGATTCCTATAAGATAAGCTCGTGCTAACCAAATAACACCTAATCCCATTAAGGCAGCTGCAATGAAAATAAATGAACGAATAGTTGTTCCTATAATATTAGGTATAGCTACTCTAGCACTTTGCTCTAAACCGCTGAATGTAGCTGGCATAATTCCAACAAGCAAAAATACAATATAGTACAATACTACTGTTAACAACAAACTTGGCGTCTGAATATCATATAATTCTTTACCAAGTAAATCAGTCCAAACCCAATAAGAAGAAATAAAAGCTATTAACATTAATGAAATTAAAAAAAGTCTAATTGATAAAAATGTACCAATACACTTTCCTAGATCAAGACCCTCACTAATCCTTTTAACATGAGCCATCCGAAAACCAAAAAAAGCTATGAAGGTGAATGAGCCCACTAAACTTAATGCATAACTAAATTCACCAAGAGCAGAAGCTCCCATTTTTCTTGCCACAAACAATAATGCAATCCAGCCAATTATTGCATTTATATTTTCTGCAGCAAAGAGCAAAGCTATCTTGCGGGATGTAGCCATTAATACTGCACAGTAGATGGGATTTAAAGCAAGACCTCTTCAGGTGTTTGTGGACTCAAAACTAATTGTAGCTGGTGTTTTGGCACTGGATGACCTGAAAACTCCAAAAAGGAGTGAAAAAGGAATTGTAGGAGGTGCTGGAGTCTATTCTAGTGTCGCTTCTAGGTTTTTTACAAATACTGCACTTATTGCTGCAATAGGCAATGATTTTCCAAATAACCTCATTGAAGCATTAAAGAAAAAGAAAATTAATTTAGATTGTGTTAAAAAATTAGACTATCCTACGTTTCATTGGTCTGGAGAATATGTAGGAGACATGTCTCAAGCAATAACACATGAAACAGATTTTCAAATTAATGATCATTATAATTGGGAAATAAAGGATTCTTACAAAAAAACAAATTTTACACTTCTATGCAACAATGATCCTGTAATTCAAAACAAAGTTCTTAGACAATTAAATTCAAAGATTATTGCATTAGATACTATGAACTTATGGATTGAGATACAAAAGGATGAATTAGATAGAGCTGTATCAAAAATTCAACTTCTATTTTTAAATGATGCTGAAGCTCAAATGTATTCAAATGAAGATAACTTAGATTCGGCCGCTCAAATATTGCTAAAGAAAGGGCCTGAATATATTATCATTAAGCGTGGTGCAAAAGGTGCAACATTGTATGACAAAAATACAAAAAAAGAGATACCTAGTTATAAAATAAGTAATTTTGTCGATCCTACGGGTGCTGGAGATACCTTTGCTGGTGCTGCTATGGGTTATCTTGCTGAAAAAGGCCAATATAATTATGAAAATCTAGTCAAAGGAATGTACTATGGATCTGCTGCTGCATCAATTACTGTAGAAGGATTTGGAACCGAAGCAATTATGGATGCAACATCAACTGATGTAGATAAACGATTCAATAAATTAGTTGGTGGGCCCGGCCGGATTTGAACCGACGACCGCCCGGTTATGAGC
>CESD01012277.1_pt1 | contig 10168 bp, 10 predicted proteins | sample 531191 | NCBI WGS metagenome assembly CESD01 (sample SAMEA2622021, study PRJEB7988) | marine metagenome | biome: marine biome (ENVO:00000447); feature: deep chlorophyll maximum layer (ENVO:xxxxxxxx); material: "saline water (ENVO:00002010), including plankton (ENVO:xxxxxxxx)" | depth 188 m
TAAACTTCCATCAGTCTGAACATGTGCCCCCCAATCTACTGGAACAACGACTTCAGATGAACCTGAGCCAATGATTGCAGCTTCAGCAGCTTTTTGACTAAAGTAAACATCTTCTCCTACGAAATAAGCTCCTCTAACAAAGAAACCAATAATAAATGCAAAGAAGAATGAAGCAATTGCAATAGCACTATAAATCCAACCAGATTGTTGTTTTAATACCTTGATTAATTGCAACTTCAATAGATTTAATGCACCAAGAAACACAGCAAAAGCAGCAATAATATCAAAAAATTGTGTTGCATCATCATTAGCAAATGTTTCAATAGTTTCATTGTCAATAAACCAAGCGCTAAGAGTTAAAGCTCCAAAAAAAGAAACAATGGCAATTGGTATATATCTCTTTAATAACACCTTACAGTCCTAAGAAGGTTATTAGATTAAATTCTGTCACTCCTAAATCAAAAAATGCTCTTGAAACAATTGAGAGTAAAATAAAGCCAACTAAAATAATTTTAATTATATCTTGAGCAGTAATTCCAGCTATTAACTCTGGCTGTTTTGATAAATATGCACTGGCGGCAAAGAACTCTTCACCCATTAATGTATAGTCACAAGCAGTTACAAAGAATGGGATTTGTGTTTGCGAACCAGTTCCAGCAATTTGAATAGCTCCAATACTATTACCAGTTTCAGCAAAAAGTAATGATTCAGCAAAAAATTTACCCATATACAAACAAGCTGCTGGTTCATCTCTTTGCATAATTCCATTTACAGCAGCAGCATATGCAAACTGATCATCAGTAATGTAATGAACCATATCCTCATTAAACATTTCAGGTCTTCCTTGCGTCAAATAAGCTTCTTTGGTTACTTGACGAGCAGATTGCATTACAATTGCTCTTGCAACAGGAACATCTAATTCTGTTTCATATTGAGCAGTCATGTTAGCAACGTGACCAAGAACAACAACACCTGCTACAGTCTCAACTTCATTCATATCCATAATTCCAGGAACATATAAAATAGGTCTTCCCATTTCAGTAGATCTACCAACTGCCTCTTCAACAGCCTTTAAACCTGGAATAGTTCTAAGAAAAATCGGTTCAGATGAATTGTTTGCTAATTTAACCTCATATAGCATAATCATTATTACTGTTAAGGTAAAAACAAACATTGCAGACTTATCTTCTCTGAAAAAATTTAATGAATCTGGCATTACAGATAACGCTAAAGTAAATAGGATAATACCTACTACTCCTAATGCATATACTGTAAATTTATTATTCATTTCTGTCTAATCTTTCAATTTCTTGAATTAAAAATTCTATGCTGTTATGATTTTCAAAAATTTCAGCAGCCTTATAATAACCATCAGTTTTGACAAATGCACTAATTATTGGCCCAAAAAAAACCATCGCTTGGCTTCCAACAAAATTTAAAGGTCTTGTCATTTCTAAAAAAAATATTGCAGGTGTGGTAAGTCTTCTAGATTGCACTTCTTTAGCCAATTTTGTTAAAAAATCTTTATCCTCTATATTGAGTGAATTATTCATTCAGTTTCAACCATTTCAAGATTAGCTCTAGGAATTAAAATGTTATTTCCTTCAATGTTTATTTCTGCTACTCGAACCATCGTTTCAGATTCCATTTTATTTAACTCTGCTGGAAGAGAAGTTACTTTACCAATCTTTCCAAAATTTGGACTACGAATTACTCTTACAGTACTGCCTTCTTGAATACCTTCAGGCATTTTAGATTCTGATTCATTATCCAAATTTCCACCATCAATTGGAATAACTATTTCAGGTCTAATTACTCCTGCTCTAATTTGTGTTGCACCATTAATTGATGCTGGTTTTCCGTTATTTTCTTTTAACAAAGAAAAAGTTGCTTCACTCATTGGTATTGATCCATATCCTTCAGTAACAATCAATGCAGTATTTAACTTTTCAGTTCCAGTAATAGCAACACCCAAATTATAACCTAAAACCGCTTTTAAATCGTAATAATTAAAACCACCAACTACTATACCAGCCACTTTAACGCTTAAAGCTTTTTTATAAGCATCTAAGCTCAAAAATGATCCGCCAATTAAAATCTTTCCTTTCATATCAGGAGTGATTTGTTCTGCAGTAAGTTCTTCCAAAGGATTTGAAGAAATAAGGAGCAGGTCTCCTCTTTTTTCTCCAGCTATTCCAAAAATTCCTTGAATGAATGCAGCATTTGATTTAAGAATAATTCCCTCGTTTTCAATTACTTGATCAACTTTTCCACTAACATATGCATCTACCTCAACAGGAATTGGGGCTTCTCTAACAACCACTCTTCCAGTACTTTTTGAAATTGATTCAACGGTTCCATCAACAGGGCTTTCAACAGACGATTTAAACATTCCAAATATTCCTGATGTTTCAGCTATGATATCCCCTTTTTTAACGTCTTGTCCTTCTTTAACTTTAAGAGCGTCTACAACATCTTTTGGATCAATATTTAAAATATTACTTACTTTTAACATTTGAACATTTCCAGGAAGGTTTGTAGAAGCAACAATAGTTTCAGGATTAAGAGAATCTCCGCTTTTAACTAAAACCTCTCCTTTAAGAGGTAATATTCTCTCCTTTTTGAAGATTGTCTTTTTTAAAACTTTAAGTCCAGGTGTATATGAATGAGCCATTAAAACAATTCTCCCTTCGGATATTCATCTACTGCTTGAGACCAATTTAATAGACTGTTAATTCTTTTATCAGATTCTTTAGATAAAGAAATAGGACGATTTCTACCATCAAAAATTAATCCAACAACACCACCATAAATTACAGAATCTAATGTTTCTCCTTTACCAGCTCCAACATCAATTCCTCTAGCTGGAACAATTGAAACTTTAACTTCTTCATAAGGATAATCTATCATTTCAAGAGAACCTTCATTAATCTCTAAGTCCTTAACTGAACCATCATTAAATGTTAATTTTATGTCAGCCATTTTAGAATTTGGTTTTGCATTTCCAACAGGCGTAATACAAGTTCCAAGTCTAATTAAACAATCATTATCAAAAACTTCAAGAGCTGCTTGAGAAGCATCTTCTTTTAATTCATCTTTATCAATATTTGCCAATACGCCTAATTGAGGCATCATAAAAATTGAGTCTACTGCCAGCTGAGTAATACCTTCAGGCATAAATGCGTCTATCAACATTCTGGCTGACTGTTGCCTTCTTGGAGCATGAGAAAGAACCCCCCCAGATCCTACTAGTAGATCTAAATCCATCATATTTACAAGTGATTGTCCGCTTGAAGATTGTTCAAAAGCATCTGATATAGTTCTTTCTGATTGAACTCCTTTTAGGCTTGTAGCAAACTCTTTATGTTGAATAAATGACAACCTTAAAGCCTCTCTTGCTATAGCCTGCTCAATAACTAACTCTTCAAGAGACTGTGGCACAGTTGTTGGTCTAATCATTTTATTGCCAATTCTATTTGTTAATTCACTTCTATCAATATCAAAAGGTACCCAACGTAAAACATTATCTAATCCAGACTCTGCCAAAACATTACAAATAGAATAACTCATACCAAGATTAGCACTTACTGTTCTGTTAAATTTTCCTTCAAAAACCGAAAAGATATCAGTAGTTGCTCCACCAATATCTACTCCTACGACAGATATATTTTCTTTTTTGGCAATCATTTCAATTAAAGACCCTACTGCACCAGGAGTAGGCATAATTGGGGCATCAGTCCATGACATTAATTTTTTATAACCTGGGGCTTGTGCCATTACATGTTCCATAAATAGATCATGAATTTTATCTCTGGATGGTTCTAAATTTTCTTTTTCTAAAACTGGTCTGATATTGTCTACAATATCTAAATCAGAAATATTACCAAGAGTCTCTCTAATAGAATCTTGGGCTTTATTATTTCCAGCATAAATTACAGGAAGCTTATAATTTTGACCTAAGCGGGGTCTCGGATTTGCAGCAGCAAGAATTTCTGCAAGCTCCATTACATGGGTAGTTGTACCACCATCTGTACCTCCTGAAAGGAGTATCATATCTGGCCTCAACTGTCTAATTCTTGTAATTTTTTCATGAGGAAGCCTACCATCATTAGAAGCAAGAACATCCATAACTATAGATCCAGCTCCTAATGCTGCTCTTTCTGCGCTCTCTCCAGACATAGATTTAACTACACCAGCAACCATCATTTGAAGACCTCCACCTGCGGAACTTGTAGAAACATAGATATCAACACCTTTAGAACCATCATCTGGAGTAATAATCTTATCTCCATCTAATATTGTTCTTCCAGATAATTCTTCAACTTCCATTACTGCATTTAATACACCTTTAGTAACATCTTCAAATGGAGCCTCAACAGTTGTAGGAGCTTCCCCTCTAAAAGTCAAACGATATCTATCTTCTTTCCATTCAATTAAGATAGCCTTAGTTGTAGTACTACCACAATCGGTAGCTAAAATTGATTTGATTTTCTTGCTCATAAATAATACGCAATAACATAAAACATTGTTACTGGAGTTGTCAATATTAAAGAGTCTAATCGATCTAACATACCACCGTGACCTAAAAGCAACCCAGATGAATCTTTAATTTGAGCTTTTCTTTTTATATATGATTCAAAACTATCGCCAAAAAATCCAACAATATTAAATACAAAAACTAAAAAGATTTTGTCCATATCTGTGAGTGAAAAATTTGAAAATCCATTAAGAAAAAATTTATCACTCAGATATATAAATATTATAGAACCAACTAACCCACCAATTAAACCAGCATATGTTTTTTTTGGACTTATTTTGGGAAGAATTTTAGGACCACCAATAATTTTTCCAGCAATGAAAGCCATTGAATCGTTAATCATAACCCCAGCGAATAACAAAAAAGTAAAAGGAGAATCTAATTCAATATCTATAGTTCTTAAATAAACCAAAGAAATCATGCTTCCAAAAATGTAGAAAATTCCAAAAAATAACCAAAACATTCTATTAGAAAACTTTTTTATAATTTTCTCAAACTCTATAAATGCTAGAATAAAACAAATAATTACAATGGCATTAAAAAGCATTACATGATTAAAGATGATATAAATAACAGAGGGAAATCCAATTAATCCTATTAAAATTCTTGATTGAAGCGCAGACATTTGTCAAACTAATTATATTTTCTTTATATCAAAAGATTAATTGCCTCTGGAATAACTTTAACACTGGCCTTCTGACTTTTTACAATATCACCATCAATGTTATAAAAACTATCTTTTCCAGGATCAATAGAAAAAGAATCAACTTTAATATTTTCTACAAAAGGGAGATGTATATGTGTTCCTTTATAAACTTTTTGAAATACTTCGTAAACTTGAAATCTGTTAACATTTTTACCTAAAGTAACTAGATCAATCTTTCTATCAAAAAAACCACCCTTAGGAGCAACAATCATTCCTTTCCCAGTATAAATACTATTACATCCAACTATAAAAGCGCATTCAAGCGATTTTTTATCCCCATCTAGTTCAATTTCAGCTTTATGTATTTTTTTCTCTAATAACGTTATTATCGAAGCAACGTCGTATCGCACCGGTCCAAGAAATCTTAACTTTTCAGCACGAATATTCCCATAGGAAAACATTCCCCACCCTAAAACACTTACGCTAAGTCTGGAAAATGAATCAAAATCCACTAGATTAACGTCCATTTTCATTGTTTTATCTCCAACACACTTCCCGATAGCAATATCTAATTCTAATGCACTAATATCATGAGCGACTGAATTACCAGATCCTGTTGGCATAATCCCAATTTTAAAACTATGAAGATTGTTTGAACTATATAGTCCGTTTACAACTTCATTAATGGTACCATCTCCGCCAAAAATTATAATCTTTTCAAATGCATTTTTGTTTATTTTTGAAACATAGTTTTGAATGTGATTTGAAGATTTTGATACAAATAATTCTAGATTAATATTTGATTCTTTAAGCTTACTTTCAACTTCATAAAATACTTTAAGTGATTTCTTTAAACCGCTTACTGGATTAACTATACATAAGATATTTTTCATTTATAATACTTATTATCACCCAGTCTAATAACATCTATTCTTACCTTTGTTGTACCTTGATTTACAAAGTCTAATTTTCTGGCAGCTCTATATGATAAATCAATAATTCTACCCTTTACAAATGGCCCTCTATCATTGATAACAAGCTTAATAGACTTTCCATTGTCAAGGTTTGTAACTCTTACTTTTGTTCCTAATGGATAAGACTTATGAGCTGCACTCACTTTATACATGTTAAAAATTTCACCATTTGCAGTTCGTTTTTTATGAAACTTTTTACCATAATATGACGCAATACCAATCTGAGTTTTTGGATGGTTTTTTATAGATTCAATCTGCTTTCTCGACCAGCCAGTTGTATCTACATAATCTCCATAAACAATATTTGAGCTACATGAGACAATAAAAATGGATGATATTAGAATAAGCCTAATCATTTCGATAGTTTTTGGTTTATTAAGGGTATTTGAAATGGATCAGTGACTAAAAGGGTTGCAACACCTATTAATGAGGCTCCATTATCGAGAAGCTCTCTCACATTTTCATACGAAGATATTCCTCCTGTTGCGATAATTGGAATATCGCACTTTGAAGAAACTAGCTGAACCATTCTTAAAGTATTATCATAAAGATTTTTTCCGCTAAGGCCTCCTCCTTCTTTCGAGAACGATTTACTTGATAAACCTACTTCATCAGCTCTAACATACTTAGAATTTCCAATATTGATTGCAGTCTTGGATATTTCAGCTAAAATATTACAAATTTTAATGATATCATTATCAGAGCTATCAGGAGATACTTTTACCACAATTACTCTTGATGATATGCTTCTAAACTTTAACAATAACTCCTTAAGATTGTTTAAATCATCACTCAAGCATTTTCCATCATCTGTATTTGGACAGCTAATATTTATTTCATAAAAAAACTGTTTATAATCAAGAGAATTTAAATGATCATCTATCTCTTTAAAAACGACAAAATACTCTTCGGGAGAATTACCTCCGATACTTATTCCAATTGGGCGATTAAAATCTGTCATTTTTTTATTATCTAGTGAAGCAATGAATTTTCTTACACCTTTCGTAGGTAATCCTAATGAATTGAGAATTGCATAGTCTCCTTTATAATTAACCTCCTGGATTCTAGGCCTTAAATTGCCCTCAGAAGGAGATTTAAGTACAGTTTTATAGGTGATACCACCTATACCTACTAATTGCCACTGTAAAAGCGAACTAACGTCATCTTTAAAAGATGCTGAAATTAATGGGCTATCAAACTGTAAATCATATAAAGTTGCTTTAATATTTGGTGGAATAGAAAATTTAAATAAATACTTTAATGGCGATATCATTAATAAATGATTTAAAGCATCGCCAAAAATTATAGCTCTTTCCAAATCTCTTGGAATTCTAGATAAAATTAGAATAACAAATCTTCTAATTGATTTAAATTGCAAAGAGAGAGCTCTTGCTCTAATATTACTGAGCATTAATTACCTCCAACCTTTTCTTTGCTGTTTCAGCTTGCAAGCTGTTTGGGTATTGAGTAGTAACTAATTCATAATAAACTTTTGCACTATCTAATTGAGATATTTCATAGTCGTAGTATATGCCTAAAAAATATGCTGCAATCTTTGATGATTCAGTTGATTTATCAATATTTAAAACTTTTTTATATAGTTCTATGGATTTAGAAAGATTTTTACCTTTCATCTCTTCTGCTTGCAATAAAGTCTTTGTTGGTAAATGTTGAATATTTTCGTTCTCTGATCCAATAATATACTTTGCAAAATCTGAGTTTGAAAATTGCGTTAAAATTACTTCTTTGAATTCATTATATTTTTTATCCCCGAGCTTTTTATTAATAATATAAAGAGCAAAAAGAGATTGTAGGTAGAAATCACTTTCCTTATGATTATCAACTATGTTATTAAAGTAAAGTTTAGATTCCTCATAACTAGCTAGATTAAAAGCTAAAATTTGTCCAGAAATAAATAGATTTTCAGCTTTAACATTTCCATCAAGCTCCTCTAAAGCTAAATCAAGCTGAATTAACTTTTCAATGTCCTCCCTTTTTTTATTTATCAACACTTTAAAGGGAGAATTGCTATTCTGTTTCATTGACTCATTCATAAAAAATTTGGCTTTTTCAAAATCAATATTTGGTGAACTCAAATAAATTTCAGAAAGTAAATAATATGATTCGATTGCAGTCTGCGTATTTGGATAATCTTTTCCAATTCTATCAAAATTTTCTATAGCAAAGTCAATTTTTCCTCGACTTAACTCAATTTTAGTTAACTCAAGATCTAAATCAGATTTAATTGAGGTAAAATCTTCATCAAGAATCAACTCTTGAATTTTGCTTGCAGATTTATCTAATTCTCCTCTTAATCTATAAATTTGTACTATTTTTAAATTTGAATCCTGAATTCTATTCAATGAAATGGTATTAGTTAAAACTTTTTGATAACTATCTAATGCTTTTTCTAAATCATTTTGATTAAACGAAATTTCAGCAATTTGAAAATAAACCTGTTCTCTTAAAATTCTATTATTACTAAGATTTGCCCCTTTATCAAAATTATCGTATGCGTTAATAGAATCATCTATACTTAAATATATTTCTCCCAATGAAAGGAAAATTTTTGATTTAAACTCTTTAGAATCAACCTCTTCAGAAAGTATTTTAAGATCGTTGATTGCTGGTTGGGGTTTAAGATCTTTCCATTTGCATAATGCCAACCAATACTTTGCTTCCTGCTCAAATCCTTCTTCTAAGATAAGCTGATTAAAAATTGATACAGAACTATCATATTCTCTTCTAAAATAATGCGATTTCCCTTTTAATAATCTTGCATCTTTAACATATCTGCTGTCTGAATACTCTCTAAGAACCTTTTCAGATTTTTCTATAGCCTTACCATACTCTTGAATAGATCTTGAAGGAATTTGACCGCCTAGATTTTCTATTCGAATTCGTTCAGCAGTTTCAAAGTGCTCTTCCGCATTATAAAATGTATTAAAATAAGCGCAGCCTTTTAAAAAGAGTAAAAGACATAAGTATTTTATGAATTTTGAATTAAATTCAGACATCACGTTACGAATTTACAATGAAGCTTGAAGAATTACAGAACATAATTTCTAAAAAAATCTCAGATGTGATATCTGTTGACCACATTCACGTTTATGATTACACAGCTCAACATGAAAATCATGCAACTTTTGAAGGTAATTATCATCTTAGTATGACTTTAGTGAGCCCAGACTTCAATGAAATGAGTTTAATTGAGAGACATCAACTTGTTTATAAAGCACTGAACGAGTATATGGATGGAGAAATTCACGCTTTAACTATGAAAACTCTTACTCCTGAAGAGTATAAAAACATTCAAAAATAAATGAAATCGCTACTGATTGTTTTAGGAAATCAATTATTTGATAAAAATCATCATCCAAATGAAGTAACAGATATTTTCATGTGTGAAGATTTCAATCTTTTTTTGCATGGAAAACATCACAAAAAAAAGATGTCATTTTTTCTCGCTTCGATGAGAGAATATAGAGATAAAATGACTGAAAAAGGCTATAACCTACATTATAAAGATTTCAATAACGATTTTGAATCAAATTATGTATCTAAACTTGAAAGAACAATTTCGAAAATCAATCCCAAAAAAATCTTTATTTATGAAGTTGAAGACAAAGAATTCGAATCTACCCTTTTAACTTTTCTAGAAAATCAATCCATTGATTTTGAAGTTCTTCAGTCTCCTATGTTCATACATGATAGAAGCTATTTTAAGGATTATCAAGAAGGTAAAAGAACTTTATTGCTTGAAAATTTTTATAGAAAAACGCGAAAAGAATTAAACATCTTAATGGATAATGGAAAACCTTTAGGTGGTCAATGGAATTATGATGAATTAAATAGAAAAAAAATACCCAAAGGACTTGAAATTCCCAAAATCAAAAAATATTCAAGCAGCCATCTCGAGAATGTTAATGAATTTATTGAAACTAATTATTCTGATCATCCAGGTCATACATCTGAAGAATTTTGGATTCCTTTTTCAAGAGAAGGTGCCTT
>CESD01035688.1_pt1 | contig 10168 bp, 8 predicted proteins | sample 531191 | NCBI WGS metagenome assembly CESD01 (sample SAMEA2622021, study PRJEB7988) | marine metagenome | biome: marine biome (ENVO:00000447); feature: deep chlorophyll maximum layer (ENVO:xxxxxxxx); material: "saline water (ENVO:00002010), including plankton (ENVO:xxxxxxxx)" | depth 188 m
GTTGCGGTTTATCAGTTGATCAAAATGGTTTTATTTCAGTAAATGATTTTTGCGAAACACCAATAAAAAATATTTGGGCGGTTGGAGATGTAGTCAGAGGTCCAATGTTGGCTCATAAAGCTTCCGAGGAGGGCATTATGGTTGCTGAAAGAATTGCAGGAAATCAAGTTGAAATGGAATACAATTTAGTGCCATCTGTAATCTATACACATCCAGAGGTTGCATGGGTGGGAAAAAATGAAAAAGAGCTCAAGGATGCTGGAGTCGAATTTAAAACTGGCTCTTTCCCATTTGCTGCGAGTGGAAGAGCCTTGGCTACGGGCGAAAACACCGGTTTTGTAAAAGTAATAGCTGATAAGAGAACAGATACGATATTGGGAGTTCATGTTTTCGGTCCAGCTGCTGCTGATATCGTTCAGCAAGGAGTAGTTGCAATGGAATTTGGTGCCAGTGCCGAGGACCTCGGCTTAACTATTTTTAGTCATCCAACAGTTTCTGAGGCATTGCATGAGGCTGCGCTTGCAGTAAATGAGCAAGCTATACACATAGGAAATAATAAAAAATGAATCTCCATGAGTATCAAGGTAAAGAGCTTTTCGCAAAATTTGGTTTGCCAGTTTCAAGAAATGCAGTTATTACATCTCCAGATGATATTTTGAGTGCCTGTAGGGATATTGGTGGAGATAAATGGGTAGTAAAAGCACAGGCACATGCCGGAGGAAGAGGTAAGGCAGGAGGCGTAAAGTTAGTTGATACGCCTGAAGAGGCAATAGAATTTGCAAATCATTGGCTTGGCAATAGACTAGTCACTTATCAGACTGATTCTAATGGGCAGCTAGTTAGCTCCATCTTAGTAGAAGAGTGCACAGATATTGCAAAAGAGCTATATCTTAGCGCTGTCATCGATAGAGGTACTCAGAGAATTGTTTTTATTGGCTCGAGTGAGGGTGGAGTCAACATTGAAGAGGTTGCTGAAAAAACACCTGAGAAAATAATTTATGAACCCATTGATCCTCTTACAGGGCCAATGGGTTTTCAAGCAAGAAAAATTTCAAAAGTATTAGGTTTAGATAATGAACAGTCAAAACAGTTTTCAAAAATGCTTTCGCAATTAACTGAGTTATTTATTTCTTATGATCTCAGCTTGCTTGAAATCAATCCATTAGTAATAACTCAAGGAGGAAAGCTTCATTGTTTAGATGCAAAAATTAATATCGATTCTAACGCAATATATAGACAGCCAGAAATTCAGGCAATGCATGATCCATCTCAAGAGGATCCTAGAGAGGCTGAAGCTGCTAAAAGTGACTTAAGCTATGTTTCATTAGATGGAAATATAGGATGTATGGTAAATGGTGCTGGATTAGCAATGGGAACTATGGACACTATTAAATATTTCGGTGGCTCGCCAGCAAATTTTCTTGATGTTGGTGGAACTGCTACTCAGGAAAGAGTCTCCAAAGCTTTTAAATTAATACTAGCTGATCCTGAAGTAAAAGTAGTTCTAGTGAATATTTTTGGAGGTATAGTTAGATGTGATTTGATTGCTGAAGGTATCTTGGCAGCAATTGAAGAGGTTGGAGTTTCTATTCCAGTGGTTGTAAGACTGGAAGGAAATAATGCAGATATTGGTAGTGATATTCTTGCTAAATCTAATGCTGGAATTGAGAGTTTAAATAATCTTGAGGAAGCTTCAAAAAAAGCAGTGGAGCTTAGTAGATGAGTATATTGGTTGATAAAGAAACACGCCTTTTAGTTCAAGGTTTTACTGGCTCTCAAGCAACTTTGCATTCTGAGCAGTCTATCGAATATGGAACCAATATTGTTGGAGGTGTTACTCCAGGAAAGGGTGGGCAGAAACATTTAGATATACCAGTTTTTAATTCTGTTCATGAGGCTGTTGAGGAAGTAGAACCCAATGCATCAATTATTTTTGTTCCAGCACAATTCTGCAAAGATTCAATTTTAGAAGCCGCTGATGCAGGAATAAAATTAATTATTTGTATCACTGAAGGTGTTCCAACTTTAGATATGTTGATTGTTAAAAAGAAAATTGATGAGCTAGGTGTAACTTTAATAGGACCAAATTGCCCGGGAATAATAACCCCTGGTGAGGCAAAGTTAGGTATTATGCCTGGCAGCATTCATATGAAAGGTTCAGTTGGTATCATTTCCAGATCTGGTACTTTAACTTACGAAGCTGTCAAACAAACTTCAGATTTAGGCTTGGGTCAAAGCACATGTATTGGTATTGGAGGAGACCCAATTCCAGGTACTTCTTTTATTGATGTATTAAAAATGTTGGAGGCTGATGTTCAAACTAAAGCTATAGTTATGGTCGGCGAAATTGGAGGTACAGCCGAAGAAGAAGCTGCTGAATACATAAAAGATAACGTTTCTAAACCAGTTATTTCATATATAGCTGGTCAAACAGCTCCGGCTGGAAAGAGGATGGGCCATGCTGGAGCAATTATTGCTGGCGGCAAGGGGACAGCTGCTGACAAAATTAAAAAGTTAGAGGAATGTGGTGTGCATATTGCAGAAAATTTGCTTCAAATTGGAACTAAGACTAAGGAAGTTCTCGGATAGGTCTACTTACAAACTTATTAGCAATATAATTCAGTCTTGGAATTATCATGCTTGCAAATACAGTCAATCCAGTAATCATACCTATCCATATACCTGAAGGACCCATTGGATTACCAAGAATTCCAAAATAAGTTAAATAATATCCTGCCGGTAGGGCAATAAACCAATAAGTTAAAATTATCATTAGCATAGGAGTAAAGGTATCTTTGTAACCTCTTAGACTGCCCAATGCTCCCATTTGCATTCCATCGGGAATCTGAAAAATTGCTCCAAAAAGTAGAAGATTAATTGCGATTGAAATAACAGCAACATCAGAGGAGTAAATTGAAACAAGGCTTTCTCTAAATATTAAGATAACGCCCATATTTATTATTGCTCCACTTAAACAGATTAAAATAGCAACATGAGAAGCATATTTAGCTTTTTCAAATTCTACTTCTCCAACTAGATTTCCTATTCTTGTAGCGGCTGCCAGACCGAAAGATAATGGTAAAATAAATAAAACACTCACTATATTAATTGCTACCGTATGGCCACTAATGACTGTTGATCCAAGTGACCCAAGCATTAAAGCAGCACCAGAAAACATACTTAATTCTACAAAGACTCCAAATCCAATAGGCATTCCGAGCTTTAAAGCTTCTTTGGTAGTTTCAGAATTAGGAGGTGAAAAACTTGAAAATATTTTTGTTGGCGTATATTCCTTCTTTTTGAGAATAACGAGCACCAAAACAATGACCCCAATAAATATATTGATAGATGTTGCAATTCCACAGCCAATTCCACCCATTGGAGGGATTCCAAAATAACCGTATACAAAAATAATATCGAGTGGAATATTAAGAAGCATTCCAATGAAAGCAACCCAAAAAACAGGAAGAGTTAGGCCCATACCTTCGCTGTAACAACGAAGGCAGGTGAAAATCATATTCGCAATAAAACCATATGACATAGCTTTTAAATAGCCATCTGAAATTAGTGCAATATTTTCATCAATATCAAAAAAGGGAATAAAAAAACTTAAATTTCTGTAGAGAATAAATCCAATAAGACCAAGAGCTATACTTACCCAAAGAATCTCTCTAACTTTTTGTCCAATTTCTTCGTATTTTTTTGCTCCAAAAAGCTGAGCTACTATCGGAGTAACAGCAAATAGACATCCGCCGAGTAAAAAATAAAAGGGCATTGAAAGAGCGTTCCCAATTGCTAATCCAGATAAATCTAGAGCGCTTGCTCTTCCAGCAACAATGGTATCGGTTACTCCCATTCCCATGTAAGAGATTTGTGAACCATAGATTGGAACACCTATCTTAAGCAATTGTTTTAATTCTTTTAATAAATTTTTCAAAAAAATAAGCCCAGAAATTTCTCGGTACTTTATCATACAAGGATCAAATTTAAATCGGAGATAAAAAATTAGAAAAGATAGTCGCCCATATTGGTTAAAAAAAATTGCCTCTAAATTGAATGTAAGATATGTCAACAGATTTGTTCGACCTCAATTTAAAAATCTAGGAAAGGGACCAGTTTTTTTTAAGCCAAGATATATTAAGCTTTTTGGTTCAAATATTTCTGTTGGTAATTTTCCTACATTTATTTCTGCTCCAGATGACTATATACAAATAACTAGTTGGGACACTGGTGATTGGAATGGAGAGGTCGAAATTGGGAATTACGTTTTAATCTCTCCTGGTGTAAGAATTATGGCTGCTGACAGGGTAGTAATTGGAGACTCTTGTATGTTTGGGCATGGAGCGTGTATAACTGATGCTGACTGGCATGGAATTTATGATAGAACAAAAGTTGTTGGAGATCCAAAGCCGGTAACTCTTGAAGAAAATGTTTGGATTGGAGAAGATGCAATGATATGTAAGGGAGTAAAAATTGGTAAAAACAGTATTGTCGGAGCCAGATCGGTAGTTACAAAAGATATTCCTAAAAATAAGATATATGCAGGTAATCCGGCAATTTTTATCAGAGATTTAGAGGAAGACGAATTTATAACCCGCAAAGATTTTTTTAAGAATCCAGTTAAGCTTGCCAAAGATTTTGACCTACTTGATCGCTATACACTTGGTAAAAATTCATTATTTGGTTGGATAAAAAGTATTATATTTAGGGATAAATCCCATTGATTAACATAGCAGCTGATTTACAAATTCCTGAAATTAAAGCTAGATTAGATGATCTACTAGATGCTGAGTACTCATTAAAATTTTTTGACTCAAGCACTGTCTCTGCTTTTGATCTTCAAAATATTGATGCTTTGTTGGTTCGCTCAACACTCTCCGTAAATCGAGAGCTTTGTAAGGGTACAGGAATTAGTTTTATTGCCTCAGCAACTGCTGGAGTTAATCATTTAGATATAGATTTTTTAGAAAGTGAGCGTATTGCTTGGTCATATGCTCCTGGTTGCAATGCTTATAGTGTTATTCATTATGTATTAGCGGTAATAGGAGAGTTGATTAAAGACAAACTTTTTCAAGAAAAGCAGAGCATTGGCATCCTTGGATATGGCAACATCGGGAAAAGGCTATATAAAATTCTAAGAGCCTTAAACTTTGATGTTTATGTATGCGATCCATTTATTTCAAAACCTGAGCTAGTCGATTTAGACAGTTTGCTTGAATGTGATTTGGTGACAGTGCATGTACCTCTCACTTTTCATGATTTCTACCCAACAATTAATTTACTAAATGAATCTCACATAAAAAAATTAACTAATAAAATTATTATTAATACTTCTAGAGGTGAAGTTGTATCAGAAGCTTTATTAATGAATGTAAAAGACTTAATTTATATTTCCGATGTTTGGATCAATGAGCCTTCACCATCTCGAGAACTGATACAAAAATCTTACATCGCAACACCACATATTGCAGGTTATAGTATCGAAGGAAAACTTAATGGCACTGAGATAATTGCTGAGAGCTGCGCAAAACAATTTCAATGCTTGAAAACTAAAAGAAATGAATCTGAGAAACTGCCTGATTGGCCTCATGAGATCAATAAAATCATTCAAGATGTTCATGATATGTCATTTCCAATGGCGCTCTTTAATAGTGAGCTAGATCTCAAATCTATTTCAGCATCATTAAAAGCCCTTTCCATAAAAGAAATAGAGAGAGGATTTAGATCTCTCAGAGAAAATCATCCGCCAAGGCATGACTTCAATTCATTTTCGTTTAAAAATATTGTTCATTTGGATAAAAAATTAGATACTGAATTTTTTTATGGGTTAGGAAGAGCAGGATATTTCTAAATCTTTTGCCCATGCTGGCGACTTTTCTGCATAGTGTTTATATTCATCTAACTCATCAAACGGATTTGTAATGACTTCTATTAATTTCTCAATTACAGTGAAATCTGACTCCTCTGCTGCCTCAATTGCTTCCTGTGCCATATAGTTTCTAAGAATAAATTTAGGATTATTTTCATTGAGCAAGTTTATTTTTTTTTCAGAAGAAGTAACCTCAATTTTCTGACGTTTTTGATAGGATTTGATCCATGCTTTAGCAACATCTGAACTAAGTTCAGAAGTATGATCTTTAATAATTGCTGTCGCAAGATTTCTAAATGTATTTGTGTAATCTAGTTTTTCAGATTCCATAATATCCAATAAACCTTGAATTAAATGAGCATCACCACTCTTAGATTTTCTTAATCCTAGTTTTTTTCTATACAACTCTGCAAGACAATCTTGAAAAGTAGATTCATAAGTTTTTAGAATTTCATCTTGGCATTCTTCAGAAATCAAAGAAGATAAGGCATGGCCAAGAGCTGAGCAATTCCATAGACCTATATATGGCTGATTCTTAAATGCATATCTTCCCTGATGATCTGAATGATTACATACATAAGTAGGTAGGTAATCTTCCATAAATCCAAAGGGACCATAATCAAAAGTTTCTCCTAAAATACTCATGTTGTCAGTATTCATAACACCATGATTAAAACCACAAGCTTGCCATTGCGCAATTAAGCTTGCTGTTTGATCAACAACTGACTTAAAGAAATCTTCATAAACATTTTTAGTTTTAGAGAAATAATTAGAATAATTATTAATACAAAAATCAGCTAAAGCTCTAACATGCTCTGGTTTATTGTTGTAATGAAAATATTCAAAATTACCAAATCGAATATGAGTTTTGGAGGTTCTTGCAAGCATTGCAGCTGTTTCACTTTTTTCTCTTATAACTATTTCGTCACTTCCAATGATCATCAATGCTCTTGAAGTTGGGATCGAAAGAGCATGCATTGCTTCTCCACATAAATATTCTCTTATCACAGAACGCAAAACAGCTCTACCATCGCCAAATCTAGAGTAAGGAGTTTTACCTGCTCCTTTTAAATGAATATCAATTACTCCTTCAGAAGAATCTGTCTGTCCAAGCAATAATCCTCGTCCGTCACCTAATTGCTCAACATATTGCCCAAATTGATGGCCTGAATAAACCATAGATAATGGTTTCAATAATTTGATTTTAAATGAGCCATTAAAGATTTCTAAGAGTTTCTGCGTTTCAACATCTTGAAACCCCAATTCTTTTTTTAACTGAGCATTTTGGGTAACCAATAAAGGGTTTTTAAATCCCTGCCAAATTTGACGAGTATGAAATTCATCAGGAAGCTCAGCATAAGCATGAGGCTTAATTGGGATCATTTAGCCTTTTGCAATTTGTATTAAATTACTAACATGATCATCTCTTGAATGATCAACTCCTAAATGCTCAACTTCATTCCACATCGCAGCACTGCATATGGGACTTAAATTATCTTTTAGGGCATTTGCTACTTCTTCACCAGTTCCACAGAAACCAAGAGTTTCGACCATTTCGTCAGTAACAAGAGAAAACATCTCCTCCCATTTTCCTTCAACAGAAAGCTTATGAAGAGCTTCATTAATATCTTCCCACCCATGAAACTCTAATGCTGGTCTATATGTTCTAGTTGAAGCATAAAAACTAATTCTTGCAGCAACGTTTCTTTTTGCTGTTTGGAGATCTTCCTCAGACTCACCAGTAGCAATAAAACCACCCCAAAGTAACTCACATTCTTTTGGGTCTCTTCCTGATTTTTTCGTTCCCTCAATTACTGCTGGCAGAATAATATCATTGATATATTTTGGTGAGCACATGGGATGAAGCAGCAACCCATCAGCAACCTCTCCAGCAATTCTTGCCATACCAGGCCCAAGTCCAGAAACATAAATTGGGGGTACCTCAAAATCCATTGGTGGCGGAGTAAACATAGGTGTCATGAGAGTATGAGTATAATGTTCGCCTTGAAAATCTAGTTTTTCTCCTGTTTTCCAGGTATTCCAAATTGCTTTAACCGCTAATATGTATTCACGCATTCTGGGTGCAGGAGGGGACCAAGGCACGCTAAATCTTCTTTCATTATGTCCTTTTACTTGAGTTCCCAATCCAAGTTGAAAGCGGCCATCACCAAAAGATTGCAGGTCCCAGCCCATATTTGCAACGGTCATAGGACTTCTTGGGAAAGCAATTGCCAATCCAGTTCTAACTATCATTTTTTTTGAATGTTCTAAACCAAGCAAAACTGGAAGAAAGGGCTCATTGTTAAGCTCGCCTGAAACCAAAGCATCATATCCAAGTGATTCGGCATGCTTGACAATTTCAATTGTATTTTTTGAGAGGCCAGGTATGTACGTTTCAATTCTCATATTATTTTATGTTAAGTTTTGAGTCTGCATAATTTTGAGCCCATTGATAATTGGGTTTTCCAGATGGCGCTCTTTCAATTATGTCAGAAAAGACAATTTCTTTTGGCATTTTATATTTAGCAATATACTTAGAAGCACTTTCTTTTAAATCTTCAAGAAATAGATCCTTCTCATCTCTTCTTTGAATCACAGCAACTACTTTTTGTCCCCATTTTTCATCTTTTACTCCTACAACCAAACAGTCAAAAACATTTGGATGTGATTTTAGTGCCATCTCAACTTCTTCTGGAAATATTTTTTCACCTCCTGAATTAATTGAAACACTCCCTCTGCCAAGAAGAGTCATTTGACCATCTTCTTCATATTTTGCCATATCTCCAGGTATTGAATACTTTTCACCATTGACCTCAATAAACGTTTTTTTAGATTTCTCATCATCTTTGTAATATGCCATTGGAACATGACCTTTTCTTGCTAGATAACCAATAGTTTCTGTGTCATCTGACTTAATTACTTCCAGTGTATCAAGATTTAAAATTTCACTAAAATTTGGCTTGGTGAATTTAGGACCTCCACCAGAATCTTTTAATTTTCCGTCTTTAGTATGAATATTTACTCCAGTTGCTCCAGTTTCAGATGAACCAACGGCATCGATCAGGAATAAATTAGGTAGATATTCTAAGATGGTGTCTTTGATAGAGGGACTAAAAACAGAAGCTGTACTTGAAAAAACAAATAGTGACGATAGGTCTAAGCCTTTTTCAAGTGCAGCTGGAAGGGCATCGCAAAGCGGACGTCCCATTGCATCTCCCATGATGGTAAGATTCATTACTTTCTCTTTTGCAACAATTTCCCAAATATAATCTGCGTCAAATGAAGCTTGATCATTAATTACTAATTTCCAGCCTGAAAAGAATGAATTAAAAGACTGCCATTGAGCTCCTCCATGCATGAAAGGAGCTAATGCAAGAGCTATAGTTTGATCTTGTAAGCATTTATCTGCGAAAGCTTCAGGTGTTGGGTATTTTTCACCAGTTACAGCGTCAATTCCCCCACCAAGAGTCATTAGTACATCCTCCATGCGCCAAACAACTCCTTTTGGCATTCCTGTGGTTCCACCTGTATAAAGTATGTATTGGTCATCACCAGATCTTTCAACAATTAATCTTGATTCGCTTTCATTTGCTATTAAGCCTTCGAAATCTAAATTATTTTCAACAATATCGCCTCCATCATTTCCATCATTCATACAGACAAAGTTTTTCAATAATGGTAAATCATCTTTAATGTTATTGAGCTTTGTAGAAAATTGTTTCTGATAAAAAATAGCTTCTATGTCAGCATTATCAATTAAATACTTTAGTTCCTCTTCAACATACCGATAATTTATATTTATTGGAATTGCGCAGAGCTTATATGCACCAAGCATAATTTCGAGCCATTCAATGCAATTAAAAGCATATATTCCAATGTGACTTCCTTTTTTTATACCAAGTTTTTTTAGAGCATTTGCTGCTTTATTGCTACGAGCATCTAATTCCTTATAAGTTAATCGAGTAGAACCATAAACAACTGCTTCTCTTTCAGGAACTCTATCAACAACTCCTTCAAATATGTCGGCAGCGTTAAATTCCATCAGACTTGTGTTGATTGATTTTCCCAGTAAGGATCTCTAAGCCTTCTTTTATACAACTTACCATTTTCATCTCTTGGAAGTTTTTTGATGAAATCTATACTTCTGGGTAATTTCATTTTTGCAAGATTTTCTTGAGCAAAACTCATTAATTCACTAAGCAGCTCATCAGAAGATTTCTGATCGGAATTTAGCTCTATAACTGCTTTTACTTCTTCGCCCCATTCTTCATTAGGGATTCCAAAAACAGCTACATCTGC
>CESD01005557.1_pt1 | contig 10164 bp, 8 predicted proteins | sample 531191 | NCBI WGS metagenome assembly CESD01 (sample SAMEA2622021, study PRJEB7988) | marine metagenome | biome: marine biome (ENVO:00000447); feature: deep chlorophyll maximum layer (ENVO:xxxxxxxx); material: "saline water (ENVO:00002010), including plankton (ENVO:xxxxxxxx)" | depth 188 m
AAGGATGATGCAAGACGTTATGTTCGCATCAAGTACACAATTGGCGGTTCATCAGGTCAGTCATTTACATTTTCTGTAAATGCGTTTGGCTTGAAGAAGTACGGCTAATTTATTTATGGCCCCCTTACGTCTGCGAGGGGGCTTTTTCTTATGGCATTTACTGAAGACATAGATATTTTCTTTGAGGATTTCCAAGATACTGTCGTGTATTCAAGTTCGACATACAAGGGGATTCTTGATCAACCTGACGAGGTTGTAGCGGATGGTGTCGTCTTAACAACTGATTATCAATTAACAGCTAAAACAAGTGATCTTGGAGCTTTGGTTTACGGAGCAAGTCTGACTGTTAATGGAGCCGCTTATACGATTCGTAGCGTGAGAAAAATAGATGATGGTGTTTTATGCATAGTTTCTCTCACCAAGACTTAAATAACGATGGCTACTAAACGAGAGCAAATTCTTGCAGCACTAAAAACATCGTTAACAGGAACTACTGGGGCCGGAACAAGAATTTATAGATCTCGTGTAGAGCCTTTTGTAAGAGGAGAAAGTATTGCCGTAGTTTTAGAGCCTGTTTCAGATACTCCAACAGATCAAACAATATATGAAAAAATTACATGGGATTTCCGTGTAAGAATTTCAGTAATAGTTAGAGGAAGTATTCCTGATAGTAACGCTGACAGTACGATTGAAAGTCTTCACACCAAAGTGATGACAGATACTACTATTGGAGGTCTAGCTATTGATATAAGGCCATCTACAACGACTTTTGAAATAGTTGAAGCCGATCAACCTGCTGGTGTTATTTCGTGTGAGTACGACATAGAATATCGAACAAGCTTTAACGATCTATCAACCTGATTTAGTAATGAAGTTTAAGCCTAACAACCTGTTTCATTTACTATGACTAATGAAAATCCAACTGAAGGTGGGAGCTACTCGCTTGATCCTGAAACAGGCGAACGCACTTTAATCAAGCGCACAGCATCATCAACTCAAAATGAGGAAACAGTAAATGGCACTTCTGGACAGAAAAAGAGTAATTCTGCTGGAACTGGAAAGCAGTTACGGAACAGATCCAACACCAACAGGGGCAGACGCTCTACAAGTAAGTGATCTTTCAATAGTTCCACAATCTAGCGATCTTGTCTCTAGAGATTTAATTAGACCTTTCCTAGGTGCATCTCGTCAGCTTTTGGCTAACACAAAAGTTGAATGTAGTTTTAGCGTAGAATGGTCAGGATCTGGAGCGGCTGGGACGGCTCCTAGAGTGGGAAAAGCCTTACGTGCGTGTGGGTTTAGTGAGACAATTGCTGCTAATACAAGTGTTACTTACGCACCTGTCTCTGGTTCCTTTGAATCAGCAACTATTTATTACAACGTAGATGGTGTCTTACACAAGACAACAGGGTGTCGAGGAAGTTTTGTTCTTGAAACGGAAGTAGGTGATTTGCCAAAATTAAATTTTACATTTACTGGCATTTATATTCCTCCAACTGACGTTGCACTTCCAGCAATTACTTATGGGCAGCAAAGCACTCCATTGGTTGTGAAAAACGGAAATACATCTGGTTTCCAATTGCTTTCTTATTCAGGTGCGATGCAAGCTTTGTCTATAGATGCAGGAATAGAAACCGAGTATATGGAGCTTGTGGGCGGCACAAAAGAAGTGCATTTAGTTAATCGTGCTACTAGCGGTACTGTGACTTTGGAAGCTGTAAAAATGGCAACCAAAGATTATTTTGCTGCTGCTTTGCTTGATACAAGTTTGGGTAATTTAACTTTGACTCATGGCACTGTTGCCGGAAATATTGTTCAGTTTTCTTCTTCAAATATAGATATAGGTGATGTTGCATATACTGAGACAAATGGCGTTGTGATGGCTGAAATACCTTTCACAGCAGTACCTTCAACTAGTGGTAACGACGAGTTTTCATTGATATATCGGTAAAGTCGTAAAAAGACGTAAAAAACATATTTGCGACTGTTCTTATATGCACTAAGCTTAAAAGACTTACTTTTGTAATCAATGGCTTTTGTACGTAAAAAAAATAAGCATTTCAAATGGCCTGTTGTGGTTAGAGAACCTAGCGAAGAGAATGCTGGTGAATACGCAGAAAATACATTTGTTGCTATTTTTGCAAGATTAACAAGAACTGAATATGCAAAGCTTGGAGAAACAAACGATGAGTTGGAGTCGTTAAAAAAAATTCTTAAAGGTTGGGAGCAACTAGAAGAAGAAGATGGAACACCTGTAAAGTATTCGACTAATAATTTAAAAGCTTTATTAGAAGATCCTTTTTGGACTACTGCTGTTTTAGATAGTTATGGAAAAGCGTTAGAAGAAAGTAAGTTAAAAAACTAAAAGAGGCAGTTCAATACTGGGCAGCAGGAGGTGAAGACACAAGTTTGCAAGCCCATGAAGACGCAAAGATTTTTGGAATTGAATTGCCACCAAGTAAATCAAAGATAGATGAAGATTTTGTTGTATACCAAGAAAATTGGGACGCAGTTCAGATGTTCATGAGAGGTCAAACTCAATGGAATGTAGGAATGTCTGGTTTAATTGGATTGAGATATGAGATCTTTATTCTGGCTGGAGGATTATTTGACGTATATGATGTAGAAGATAAAAGAAATACATTGGAGGGCTTACAAGTTATGGAAGCTGCTGCGATGTCTCTTCTAAACAAGAAAGATTCTTAAAATGGCAAATAAAATTGGTGAAATTCTTGTAGATTTTAAAGTTGATGGAAATCAAAATGTAGAGGCTGCGTTTGATCGTTTAGGAGGAAGATTAAGAAATTTCAAGCAAGATGTTAGTGAAAGTGTTGCTACGTCAAAAGGGCTTAAAGCTATTGGAAATGAATTTAAAAAGCTTGGGAAGACTGGTGCTAATAGTATTAATTCTTTTAAAAGTCAAATAGCTGTTTTTGAAGGATTAAGAAATCAAGCCGATATTACTAGTGCTGAATTTAGAGAATTTAGTCGAGAGATAGAAAGACTGACGAACAAGATGAACAAAGCCACCGCAAAAGCTGGTGGTTTTCAAAAGAAATTAAAAGGTTTAGGTCGCTCTGCTGCAACTGTTGTTGGTGCTTCAACTAGTGCTGGGATATTTAGTGGACCAATTGCTGGCGCAAGTACTTTCTTAGGAGGAAGTATAGGCGCATTGTTAGGTGGACCGGGTGGTGCATTAGGTGGTGTTGCTGTTGGTACTGCTGTTGGTATCGCTGGAGAACAATTCCAACAATTTGCTGGAGGAATAGCAGAAAATGTCGCTGCGTTTAGAGGATATCAAATTGCATTAGCTGGTATCAGTACTGATCAAGCTGATTTTGAAAAAAGTATGAAAGGAATGACAGAAATATCTAAAACATTTTTAATACCTCAAAAGGATGCAATTAAACAATTTACAAGATTAAAAGCAAGTATTACAGGAGCAGGATTTACAACTGAAGATACAATTAAAGTATTCAAAGGTATGGGTGCTGCGATATTAGCTACAGGCGGTAATACGAATGATTTAAATAGTGCTTTGATAGCGGCCAGCCAGGTATTTTCAAAAGGGAAAGTATCAGCCGAAGAGCTTCGTCAACAAATCGGTGAGAGACTGCCAGGTGCTTTTACAACCTTTGCAAACGCAATGGGCATCAGCACTAAAGAGCTAGATAAGATGTTAGAAAGAGGTGAAGTTAGGCTAGATAATTTCTTAGTATTCTCCGAAGATTTGTTTGCAAAGTATTCAGAAATATCTGAACAATTAGCAACATCTCCAGAAAAAGCAGGGATGAGATTAGCTTTAGCTTTAAGTATAGCTGAACAAAAATTTGGAGGATATTTTCAAGTTGTAGGAGCTAAATTTCAAGATAATATGACAGATTTAGTAAACTGGGCAAATGAAAATGAAGACGAATTAAAAAGGAATATTGCTCAATTTGCTATTTGGGCAGAAGATGTTGTTTATATATTTAAAGAAGTAGGTAAAACAATAATGGGTATCTTTAGACCGATTTTTAAATTTATAGCTGCTGAATTAAATAAACTTACTGCTGAGTTAAAAATTGATGTACTAGAAGGCCAATTTAAAGCTTTTGAAAGAAAACAACCTGGTTTTAATAGATTTAAAGGTACTGATCTTTTTGAAATAAAGAAACAAGCTAGAGATGACGCATTAGCAATGAAAGAAGCTGATGAGATTCCTGAAGATTCAAGTTTTATAGAAGAATTTAGAAAAAAATATACTAAAGCTTTAATGGAAAGAATGGGTATAGCGGAAGAAGAGGTAGATAAACTTGCAGCTACGTATGAGGAAAGAGTTAATAAAAAACTTGAAGAGTTATTTAGTTTACCTAATCTTAAATATGGTACTGCAAATAAAGGTGACACCCAAGGTGGTACTGGTGAGGACGGTGGTGAAGGCCCTCTTGGCCCTCTTAAGAAATTCGCAGCAGAAGGCTTTAAGGTTGCAGAGCAACTTGAAACTGCTGTAGTTGGTGCATTCACCAAAATGGAAGATGCACTTGTTAAGTTTGCTCAGACAGGAAAACTTGAGTTTCAATCTTTAGTATCAAGCATTCTTGCTGACTTGCTGAAGATCGCAATTAGGGCATCAATTACTGCACCTCTAATGAAAGCATTGGGATTCCCTGTTAGTTTCAATGCAAACGGCAATGCTTTTGCAGCTAATGGAATTGTTCCTTATAGGAAAGGTGGTGTTGTTGATAAACCAACGATGTTCCAATATGGTGGTTCAAAATTAGGTATCGCCGGGGAGGCAGGCCCGGAAGCGATATTACCTCTCAAGAGAGGATCGAGCGGAAAACTTGGAGTTGAAATGCACGGAGGCAGAGGTGGCGGTGGGGTCACAACTGTTAATTACACAGGCCCAACATTGAACTTTAATGGTGATGAATATGTTCCTAAGTCTGCTGTGGGTAGCATTATTAATTCAGCAGCAAACAAAGGTGCTGCAATGGGAGAGACAAAAACAATGAGATCATTGCAAAATAGTCGCTCATCTAGATCACGGATTGGTATCTAATGTCAGGTTTAGTTCCTATAGCTGTTTTTATTGATCTTTATGATCCAAAAACAAACTCTATAGAAGAAAGGTTTCAGAATGCAGATCCAATCAATACAATTTCTTTTGCCAGTCCTATCTTTGGAACTGATGTTTATAAATATCTAAGTTTTCTTTATTCAGGTGCAACACAATCTAAAAGTGGAGATAATCTTGAAGCGTCTTTAGTTTTAGCAAATACAAGTACGTTAAGAAATGGAAGTACGACTACCAATAAGTTATCTATGAATTACGCACATGATGCTGTTGATAAAGGTTGGAATGTTCATATTCATATTTGCAAAATGAATACAGCGTTTACAACTGTTGAAGATAGGATTTCTACTGATAGTTGGACTGTTACTTCAATGGGATATGACGCAACAAATATAGAAGTAATGCTTTCTACAGGTGTTGATGCTGTTGGTGGAAATATTGGAAGATTTTTATCAAGTGCATTAGTTGGTCATTTACCTATAACAGGAAATATAAGAACGAAATGAAAACTGAATTGCTTTTGGGTTTGCCTTATCGTTTAGGCGCAACACCTGATAAGCATAAAGCAGCAGATTGTTTGACTTTAGCTAGAGAAGTATTGAAAAATTATGGGATTGAAAGTCCTGAACCACCAAGGTCTTGGTACAGGCGTTTAAGAAAAAAAGACTATAAAGTGTTTTCTGATGAATTAAAAAAGTGGGGAAGACAGACAACAACCGCTAATATTGGTGTTGTAGCTCTGTGTAAAGCAGAAAAAGGCTATGGTATGGCTGTTTACTGGAAAGGCGGTTGGCTATCATTCGTAGAGAAGACGGTTCGATGGAGTCCTCTAACCTTTTTGGAGGTTTTAGAACTTTATTACCCTATGAAATAGAATTATGTAATGCACTTGGTATAACTGATAAAGAGTATTTACAGTTTTTAGATTTAACTTATAAATATCATAAAGATTCAAGAAAAGGATATGAATTAATTCCAGATATTAGATGTGATCCAGTTTCAATTGGTGCATGGTATATAGCGCAGGCATGGTATGTAAAACTCGCAATTACCGTTGCGATTGCTGCCGCTACATATTTACTTTCCCCTAAACCTAAACAACCATCAGAAGCACCAAGTCTTCAAATAGGTGGTGTTCAAGGCAGAAGTAGGTTTAATCCTGTTAGTGGATTTGAATCTGCACAAGATCTAGCTGTTTTAGGATCTTTTATTCCTTTGGTTTATGCAAGGTTAGGTGTAAGAGTATCTAGCCAATTACTCTGGTCGCAAATTCGTGATAAAAAATATGGTCAAGAGATTAATGCTATTTGTTTGTTTTCTCATGGTGAAATAGGTTCAACGCCAGAATTTAAAACTTTTGCTTTAGGTGAAACTTTTTTAGATACTTTTCCAGAATCAAAATTAAAACTTTATTTTTCTAAAGGTGGTCGTGCCAATACAAGAATGCAGGCTACTACACAACAACCAGAACTTAATAAACAAAATCGTTTAAAGCCATCTGATTTTGTTGGAGGTGCTGCTGTTAATACTCATAATCTTGGTAAACGTGGAAACAGAGAGTATGACGATGATGATCCTTTTATGGTTAAGTTGCTAGATGGTAATGGTAATTGGGTATGGCAACCAAGTTTTTCAAGCGTAAAAACCCCTTCTTCTAATGTCAAATTTGGAGTTTATTCTCCCATGCCTAATGGGAATGCTTACAAAATCAATTGGGAGTTATTGTTATTTCCAAAAGATATGTCATCAACACTTAGAGATGATACAGAAAAGAAAAGACAAAAAATAGTTCATTTTTATCCAAGATATGTTTGTTTGAAAAGTAGTCAGTATGGAGGAAACTCAGACCATAGATATTTAAGTAAAGGGCATGATTTTGATTTAATTATTGAAAAGCAAGAAAATGAATTAGCTTTTATTGCTGATGCTAGTGATATAAATCCTGATCGTTCTAAAAGATGGGATAAATTTTCACCTTGGGGTAGCTCAGATGCTAAATCTGCTGCTGATTCAACAAGAGAAGACGTTGATACCAACATGGCACTAGGTGAGCAATATATGGTCGGTTCAGCATTGGCAACGGTTTATCAAGAAACGGATGCAAATATTTGGACTCCTTTTCCTGTAAACGGACAGTTTCAAGGGAAAAGATACAAGATGAAAACAGATGAAGATGGTTGGATGAGTTTTGCAAATGAAACTGATGCAAGAATGCCTTATGAATCTTTAGTCATTCAAAAGTGTGCAATTGCTACTTTTGCAAATACTAAAGAATGTGATGTAACACAAATAGGTATTAAAAGTATTGTATGGAGACAAATTAGTGGTAACGCAAATCTAAATGAAGTACCTAGTAGAGAAAGAATTGTTAGTTATGAAAAAGAACAAGGAAATATTGGTGTTGGATCAGTTAATAAATATGTTAATCGTTTAAGTTTCTTTAAACTACAAGTAAAAGTTTTAAATACTAATACTGATTGGACAGACGCATGTAGTCGAGTCTTTTGTGTAAGAGGTTCCACAAATCAACCTCAGTACAACACAATTAATATAAAACATATTGATTCAAAACCACTTGAATATCGTTTTTTTCCTGTGCCTGGGAATGTTCTTTTAAATAATGCATCAGATAGACAATTTTATATTTTAAGTTATTCAGCAGACTTATATAGTCATGCTTTTGATTTGTTTTATGACAATGGAGTAAAAGCTGTAACAGCATATGTTTATTTTCATGCTGAGATTGGAACTCTTCCTAGTAAAAATTCATCAGATATAAATCGTGGAAATAGGTTTACTAATAATATTGAATGGGTTAGAGGAGGTTTAGGTTCTGGTTACGATTCAGAAGGTAATCCAATAGGAGATGGTAGCGATGCTGTTAGTGATTTTTCTCCAAAACTTAATCCTCATAGTGCAACTTGGACTTTACCTTCATTTAGTTGGTTGCAAACAGAATTTGCTCCTGCTGTAATAACACCTGCTATTAATAATGTTAGAAGTGAGCCTTGGTGTAGAGGAGGAACAAATCCCCAATTAAATGATTATGTTTACTTTGGGACTGGGCCAGGAAATCAATATAACAACTGGGGAAGAACAGGTACTCCTAGTCCTAGCATAAGAAACTTTAAAGGAACTCCTAGTTATGGTGCGGGAAGTAATGCATATTTTAGTCATTATCACGGTGTTGAATTAACTGAAACTGAAATAGGTGGTGGGCAAGTGCGTTGGCAATATTGGTTTGGTGGAACATTAATTCCTTCTGGTTCTTTGGCTGTGATGTTTGCAAATAAAGGTGATTATTCGCAAGTTGAAAATTGGTCTGCGGCAGTAGAGGCAAATGATGTTAATGGGAACCCTACTGGTGTATGGCATCGGTTCAAAATAGGTAGAAATCCAAGTTCTCTAAGTGGTGGGCATGATTGGAGATATTCAAAAACATCTAATGGGGTTAAGACAAATTATTATTCAATTTCAGTTCAAGTTCAAGATAGAAATCTTCCTACACCTACTGTTCAAAACCTTACTGTAGTTAATCAAGGAGATGCAACTGGGACTGGCCTTCAAATTACTAGAAGTTCAAGTTCATGGACAAATGCTAATGGTCAGACCGTTGCCAACGTAACTTATGCAAAACGAGATGGTTATTCAGGAACAGGTTATTTTACAGGTGATCAAGTTAAATTAGCTAGTAATGTTGATCCACATGTAACTTTCAATTTAATTGCAGGTACACCGTTTGTAGATCCTGATGAAACTTTTGATGATGGTCAAAACTATGATTTATCAAAGTTTCCTTCTCATACAACATATTTCTATGATCAAAGAGATACAAATCCTAACAATGCTATAGCTGATTATTTTATGTATGACACAGAAGACTCTAGTCATAGCAACTCACCTGAGCATGAAATAACTCATGTAAATGAAATAATAGATGAAGGGACAAGCAGTGCAAATGCACGTATTAATTATGAAAAACTTGCAATCGGAGGCTTAAGAATTGGTGCAAGTCAAAACTTTAATCAGTTTACTTCTTTATCTTGTTTTATAGAAGAAGGCATAAAAGTTCAAAGATTAATTAATGATTCAGGTACGAATAGAACTATTAATCCTGTGACAGGTAAAAGTAATCTTTTTGCTTCTACCGATAATATTGTTGAAATAGTTTATGACTTATTAACTAATACTGATTATGGGGCTGGTGATATTGCAGGTATAAAAGCTGTAAATGTAAGTGATATGCAAAAAGGTGCAAGATATTGTTTAGTTAATCAATTTAAGTGGAACGGTATTATTGATAAAGAAATAAATTTAAGAGAGTTTATTTTTGAAAATGCTGGTTATTGTTTCTTAGATTTTTGTATTGTTGGTGGGCAATTTAGTTTAAGACCAGGTTTACCTACACATCCTGATGGAAGAATAAAATATAATATCACCAGAACTCAATTAGAGACTGAAGTAAAGGGATTGTTTACTGATGGAAATATGAAAGATGTACAAGTTACTTTTTTAACTCCAGAAGAAAGAAGAATGTTTAAAGCAACTGTTATTTATAGACAAAATGAAAAAGATGGTTTCCCAGAAACAAAAGCAAAAACTATTGCTTATAGAAAGGAAAATCAAGGGAATGACGCTTTTTTAAGAGCAGCAGAAGCGTTGCCTGAAGAGGTGTTTGATATGAGTTCATGGTGTGTTGATGAAAATCATGCCAAAAAATTTGCTGCTTATGCTTTGGCTACAAGAAAAGATGTTGATCATGGTATTACGTTTGAAACAACGCCAATTTCTGTTTTAAATTTGATGGCTGGTGATTATATTCGAGTAATGACTGAAGCTACTCATACAAGTCGATTTAAAAATGGCAGTGTTGATAGTGATGGAAATATTATTAGTAGAGAGACAATAAGTGGTAGTCAGAAAATTTATTTTTGGAAGCCAGGTGAAAATAATGTTGTAAATGACGATACTTTTGTTTTTGCTGGGAATGGAAAAGCTCCAAGTAATGTTTTAAAAAACACCATATTTACAGTAATTGATGAAACTAATGAAGATCGATTATATAAAATTGAATCAATTACTCATGGAGAGGAGGGTTTTATTAA
>CESD01098931.1_pt1 | contig 10156 bp, 8 predicted proteins | sample 531191 | NCBI WGS metagenome assembly CESD01 (sample SAMEA2622021, study PRJEB7988) | marine metagenome | biome: marine biome (ENVO:00000447); feature: deep chlorophyll maximum layer (ENVO:xxxxxxxx); material: "saline water (ENVO:00002010), including plankton (ENVO:xxxxxxxx)" | depth 188 m
TATTGGAAAATTGATAAAAGAAAAACCTAGAGTTTGGACTATAACTTCATTCTCTGATTCTGGTGTCAGACTTAAATTTGTTGGTGTTACTCAGCCTGGGAAGCAATGGGAAGTTAGAACTCAATTGATAAGGCAGATAAAAATCGCTTTCGATGATAAGGGAATAAAGATCCCTTATAACCAAATAAGAGTTATTAACTAAAGAAGTCTGGTAGCCATTCTTTTTTCATTTCTAATCCGAATCCAGGGGCAGCCGACGGTATAATTGTTCCATTTTTTGGTACTGGAGTTCCAGGAAATCTGTCCTTTTCTTCTAAAGGTACTCCTATTGGCGTAATAACAGGGCCAGAACATTCGATCATTGAAATTCCTGTCAGACCGTATGAAGCGTGTTGCCCAAAAGCAGATCCTCCACCTCCGTGTAAAATGACATCAATCCCAACTGATTCTGCTATATGAACAATCTTAATTATTGCCGATAATCCTCCAACCCAAGTTATATCCGGTTGTAATATATCTATTATGCCTTTTGATGCTGCATGAGAAAATGGGTGTACCCCATACCAATGTTCTCCTGTAGCCAAAGTTTGTTGTGGGATTCTGTTTCTCAAAACCTCATATTGAGTAATACTTTCAGATAATAATGCATCTTCTATCCATTTTAATTTATAAGGTTTTAATTGTTCAGATACTCTTACAGTGGTCTCTATGTCCATGCTTAGCCAGCAGTCAAGCATTAATTCTGATTCATAACCAATTAGATCTCTGGTATCAGCAATTTCTTTCTCTACCTTGTTAATGCCGGATAATTGATCCCTTGGCCCCCAAGAAATAAACCTTTTAAAATTTTTAAAACCCAACTCCTTTAGCCACTCAGTGTTATTAGAACTAGCATATAATGGAAGTTTCTCTGTAGTGGATCCGCCTAAAATTTCATATACTGGCCTGCCCAGTAATTTTCCTTTTAAATCCCAAAGAGCCAGATCAACCGCACTAATAGCTCTTGTAGAAAAAGAATTTGACCCAATAGGGGAGAGGATTCTAGTCATCATGTCATAAATCTTTTCGGTCTCAAAAACATTTCTCCCAATTAAATTAGGGGCAATATAATCGTCAATTATTGACGCAGTAACCCTTCCTCGATCTGAAAACCCAAATCCCCAACTTCCATCTTCACATTCGACTATGCATCCAACATCTCTTTCAATTCCTGCGCCAACCCCTTTCATTAAAGCATTGTCCCACCAGCCTTCTTTATGAAAATATCTACCGCCTAATGATGTAGACATTGGGCTTCCTGTGGCTATTCTGCCTGCATACTTGTCTACTTTTCTGGGCTTTGTTTTCTGAAGCATCCTCGGGTATTCAGTTCTTACCGCTTTAACTTTAGTAATTTTCACTATTTATGCTTCCTCTTGCATAAACCAACTTTATGTCTTGTTCCATTTTCATGGTAACAATATCCATCATTACCATTTTTACCAGTGCACTTACCGTTACACTCATGATGTTGCTCAGGATCTTGAATAATTTTTAAATTTAATGGTTTAGTTTTCATCTTGTAACAATACTTCCTCTTAAGTAATCAGCATCATCACTAACAATAAATGCTACGATTTTTGCAACTCCATCTGGATTACCTAATCCTTTAGTATTAGCCTCAAAAACTTCAGTATCTCCTGTATTTTTTAGAGCCTCACTAAGTTGACCTTCTTTCAGAGGAGATCTTATATTTCCAGGAAGTATGTCATGAATTCTGACACCATTTTCTGATAGATACTGCTGAAGATGAAGTGTTAATCCATGAGTTCCTCCTTTGCTTGAACTGTAAGGTGCAGAAGATCCTGGTCCTAAAACACCTGCCCCAGAAGAAGTTAGAAGAATAACGCCGCTTTCCCTTTTTTTCATGAATTTGGCAACCGACCTTGTTACATTATATGTACCATTGAGGTTTATATTTATTATTCTATGCCATGTCTCAGGAGAAAGTTCATCTATATCCACAACAGAGCCTTCAAGAGCGCCTGCAAAATGCACTAAACAATTTATTCCTCCGTCAAACCATTTCTCTATTTCGCCTATCTTTTTTTCGGTTTCATCAATAGAAGTTACGTCAATTAGGTAAGACTTGTAATTTGCATTTAATTTTATGAGTTCTTTTGATACTTCCTCTAGCCCTCCTGAGTTAACATCTACGATAGCTATATTTGCTCCATGTTTGGCAGTTTCTATTGCTGACGCCCTTCCCATGCCTGTTGCTGCGCCAGTAATCAATATATTTTTGTTTGATAAATCTAATTTCATTTATTCCCCCTTGTACTTATCCCATTCTATACTAGCTTTTTTAGAAAATTCTAATGTATGAGCATATGAAGGTTTGAACTTATCTCTTGGAATATGTTCAATTAGAACATGACCATTAGGACATATATCCTGCATCCTTTTTAAGAAATAAACTTGATCCATCATTCCATAACCCAAATACTCTTCTTCAAATCGCAACAACAGAGCATCGATAACCTTAAAATCTTTTAAGTGTGCCCCGAGGGTATGATTTCCTAATAGGGTAAAAAAATCTTCTAGAAATTCTTTTGTGTTATATGCCTCATTCAAGTTTGAAATGAAGTTCACAGGATCCTGATTGAACCCTAAATTCTTAGATCCAACAGCATCAATAAAATCCTTAGTTCTTCTTGCAGAATATATTGGTGAAACATATCCGCCTTCTAAAGAAAGCATAACTCCTTCATCTTCTGCAACTGAACATATCTTTTTTGTTGAATCAACAAGTCTATCAAAAACTTTGTCAGAATGGTTTTCGGGATGTGGTAACCATGGACCATCTGGATTTACACTTCCAGGTCTTAAATATGTATTTGGAGCTTCTAGTTTAGAAGTAATTAAGCACATATTTTGTACAAATGATATTGCTTCTTCTCTAATTTTTTCATCTGGACTAACTAAACCCCCACCATACCTTCCATTTGTTTGACCTACAATTAGGGAGTTATTATGAAAATCTTCTTTTACCTTTTTTATATTATCTTCGGTGAATGACTTTGGATTATTAACTACTAAATTATGAACTGTGAAGCCTACTGATGAAACTTCATTAAGATCTGAAGAAGTGAAAGTTAGTACATCAAAATCTTCAGGAATACCATTATCCGAACCATTAGACCCGGTTGCTCCCAACATAGATGCTGCACCAAGATGCATAAAACCTCCTATCTATTTGATAAGGCCTTTAGTATAACAGATGGCTTCATAGGTAAACTATTTAATCGAACTCCAATAGCATCTTCAATAGCATTTGTTATGGCTCCAAGAGGAGGGCATATCGGAACCTCCCCTACTCCTCTAACTCCAAATGGTTGTTCTGGATTCTCATTTTCAACAAGTATTGTGTCAATCATGGGTAAGTCAAGAGAAGTTGGCATTCTATAATCTAAATAACTAGAATTTAACATCTTTCCGTCATCATTAATATAATATTCTTCATTAAGTGCCCAACCTATTCCTTGTGCAGCGCCCCCCTGTATTTGCCCTTCAACATATGATGGATGAATAGCCTTGCCAACATCTTGAACAGCTGTATATTTTAAAATGTCTGTTTTACCTGTTTCTGGATCTATTTGAAGATCTACTATATGGGTACCGAAGCCATGACTACTAGAATCAAGGTCAACCGAACCAACAGCGCTTACAGGCCCTCCTGTTCCATCCAGTTTTTTAGCAAGATCTTTAAATTTCATTTTTAATTCAGAATCGGATTTAGAAGAAAAAATTCCTTTACTAAAGTCAATTTCATTTTTATCTATTTCCCAAATCATAGATAATCTGTTTTTAAGTTCATCAATTAGATTATTTGCGGCATTAACTGCAGCCCAACCAGTAGCAAAAGTTGTTCTGCTTCCTCCAGTCATTCCGGTATAACCAACCCCATCAGTATCAGGGATCCTAGGAAACATATCTTCTGCAGATAGACCTAATATTTCTGCTGCTTGCATAGCAATACTAGGCCTTGTCCCTCCAATGTCAGCACTTCCTTCTAATAAAGTTACAGTTCCGTCATCATTAATTGATAATGTTACTGAAGATTTTCCTCCGCCGTTCATCCAGTACCCACTAGCAATCCCTCTACCAATTAATTTGCCAGATTTAGGATTAGATTTCTTACTATTCCAATGCTCAGATTTTTTTACGGCCTCAAGAACATCTAAATTTCCGATTTTTGGGAATTTAGGTCCATCGCCTCTTCTTGTTCCTTCTTTTGAAGCATTTAAAATTCTGAATTCTAGCGGATCCCAACCCTGACCTTTGCATATTTCATCTATAGCAACTTCAATTGCATAGGAGACTTGTGGAGATCCAGGGGCACGGTATGCTGCAGATTTTGGCTTATTAACTACTAAGTCATAACCATCTATTCTAGTATTTTCAATATCATAGCAGGCAAACACGCATTTAGCTGAAGCGCCAACCGCTGAGCCTCCAAATGCTCCTCCCTCTAATTTAATATCTGCATATCCAGAATTTAATTTCTTATTTGAATTGACCCCTAATTTTATTTTTATTTTTCCACCTGGTGCTGGGCCTGAGGCATCAAATACAGAAATCCTATCCATGACTATCTTAACTGGTCTATTTGATTTTTTTGATAATACTGCTGCCAATGGAGTTAGATATACTCTAGTTTTTCCTCCAAAACCTCCTCCAATTTCTGCAGGCATTACCCTAACTCTTGATTCAGGCATCCCAAGAATTCCCGCTGTCTGTGTTCTAACAGGAAACGCGCCCTGGGTAGACGTCCATAAAGTTAATCTACCGTCTTCTCCCCACTGGGCTACTGCCACATGAGGTTCTATGTATCCCTGATGAACCATTGGCATAGTGAACTCTTTTTCAATAACAATGTCCGAAGACTTAAATCCTTTTTCAATATCTCCAAAATTGAATTGAAAATAGTCAGCAACATTCTTTGAAGATTTTTCACCGTTAATATCTACTCCAGCAAAATCCTCTTGAATGACGGGAGAGTCCTTATCAATTGCTCTATCTACTGTTAGTACAGGCTCTAATACATCATATTCAACCTTAATTTTCTTTAGCGCTTCGAGAGCAGTGTTTTTATCTTTGGCAGTGACAGCTGCAACTGCATGGCCAACATATCCAACTTTATCTCTAGCCATTATGTTCATACTGTCGTATTTAAAATTAGCTATTCCTTCTCCAATTTCAATGTCTTTATCAATTCCTGTTTCAAAATCATTTCCAGTTATAACAGCAAACACACCTGCTAATTTCTCAGCTTCTGAAGTATCTATTGAAATTATTTTTGCATGAGCATGAGGGCTTCTTAAAACAGCACCGTGGGACATGTTGGGCAGTTGAACATCTGCTCCATACACAGCTCTACCAGTTACCTTTTCCATCCCGTCATGTCTTATAGGCCTCGTCCCTATGACATTGTATTTACTATCTTTAAGCGTCATTGTTCTCCAATATCCATAAAATAATCTATATTATTTTATAACAAAAATTGAATTTAATCATTACGATTTAGTTAAAAAAAGGTATAGTTATAGGACCTTCGGGCAGCACACATCCTTTAAGATTTGGATTTTCATTCATTAATTTTGTTATTAGATCAATTGGGTCTTTTTCATGATCAAGAAAAGCCTTATTGATTTCTTCTGTATTTAATCCTTCTGTGAAAAGACTTACATTATGTTTTTGTGTAATTGCGGCCAACATTTGAACTTGCCATTGATCTTGGCAGTGAAAATTTGAATCACTCAATTTACTTTCTACTTCTTTAGGCCCCTTAAATGAAGATAATAATTTATAGAATTCTCCATGATCTGGAATTCCATCTGAACATTCAGAAAAGCAAAGTATATTTCCATTATTTTTTGTTATTTGAGCGGCAGCAGAAATACCTTTTACAGTCTGGTACAAATTCTGATCAAGAGGATATCCAGAGTTAGAAGTTATTACTAGATCATATGGCTCTTCTACCTCAATCATTGCCGTTTCTTTTGCAAAGACGCATGCCTTATCATGAGCGCTAATTATCTCACCTGAAAAAACTCCTGTTATTTCTTGATTTTTATTCAAAGTCACATCTAATGTAAAACTCACATCTGATTCCACAGCAATTTTTCTTACATCTTGTTGTATAGGATTATTATTTATCTCTGCCCAAGTTGAATATTTATTTTTTAACCTTTTATAGTTATGTAATTTAAGAATAGTTTTTAAGCCTGCCAGCCCAGGTGCAACCATTTTAGATCCTCCTGAGAATCCAGCAAAAAAGTGAGGCTCTACAAAGCCTGTTGTAATTCTAACATCAGCCTCTACCCAGTTTTTATTAAGAAACACATCGATATCACTAATTGATGAAATCATTTTTATGAGAGAATTTTCATCTCTAGAATCATGATTGATAATTTCAACTGTGGAGACTATTTCTTCTCCAAGCATTGATATCAGTTCTTTTTTTGTATTAGTTCTGTGAGTTCCAGTGGCTATTAGAATTTTTATATTAGATTTGGGAACAATATCAGCAATATGTTCAATAATAGTTTCTAGTACTATTTTTCTTGGTTGTGCTCTTGTTATATCACATACTGATATTGCTATTTTTGAATCACTATTAACAATATCTCTTAAGGGTTTGGAATTGATGGGATTTTTCAATCCATTTTCTATACTGAGTTTAGGATCACTAACCTCTTTTAAAAATTTTGGTTCAATCACATCAAAATTTGAAGGCACATTCAATTTTATTCTAGATTTGCCGTAAGCAATTTCTACGGTTTTATTATCGTTCTTTTGAAAATTAGTTGTCATAACTTTTCATAATTGATTTTAATTGATATCCTCTTTTGGTTACATAAATGACTCTAACCAATTATTATATATTTTAAAAGAATTTTAAAAGAGAAAATCATGAACATAAGAGAAAAATTAGGTTTACCTCCAAAGGCTATACCTCAGTTTGGACAAAGTCGAAGCCATGCAATGAACTCATCTAAGAAAACATTCAAACCTAATATTCAAAACAAAACAGTTGTACTAGACGGGAAGAAATATAAGGTTAAGTTGACCACTAGAGAAATTAGAACTTTAGACAAAAAAGGTGTTAACTTACTTTAATTCTTGCTTAGCACGAATATTGCTGTATCTGCATTAAGATTTGGGTTTTCTTTAATTAGTTCATCTTTTTCAGAGTCAATGTAAAAAGATTCCTTAATTATAATTTTCTTATAAGTGCAATATTCTTGAAAATCAAGAATTGTAGGAAATCTTCTATTAGGAGTGTTATACCAATTATACCCATAAAGACCCTCTAATTTTGGGGCCTTGCCTTGATTGTATAGCATCTCTCTGAGAGGTTTGAAGGCAAAATTTGGAAAAGATATAATAGCTTTTTTAGAAATCCTAAGTATTTCCTCTATTGTCTTCTCTACATTCTTAATGGACTGGAGAGTTTGTGAAAGAATTGTTATATCAAATTGATCATCATTAAACCTTTTAAGCCCCGTATTAATATCAGAATTGATTACTTCTAAACCCTTATTTGAGCTCATTATTACTTTTTTAGAATCCAATTCAACTCCTAATAATTTGGAACATTTTTTCTTTTTTAACTCATCCAATAATTTCCCATCTTCGCATCCAAGATCTAATACTCGATCATTTTTTTCTATCAAACTACAAATAAAATCTAGATCAAGTCGGTTATTAAAAAATATATTTGTCGAAGTTGGGCTAGAATTTTTTATCTGATCATTTTTTTCTTTTCCTGAAAGTTTTTTTAAGAAGGAAGAGGTCAATAATCCATAATCTTCCACTTCATTTTCTAATAAAAATGCATCGTGGCCAGCCTCACTTTTAATGGAACAATATGATACAGATTTATCAAGACTTACCAATGCATCTACTATCTCTTCAGATTGAAATGGAGGGTATAGCCAGTCGCTTGAGAAACTAACTAATAACCATTCACATTTTGTCTTTTTTAGGTTATTTTTTATTTCATTTATTGTGCCGCCTAAATCAAAATAATCTACAGCAGTAGATAGGGTTATATAACTATTTGCATCAAATCTATCTACAAATTTAGTTCCTTGATATGCAAGGTAAGTCCCTACCGAGAATCGTTTCTCAAATTCAGTGGTAATTTCCTTGGGCTCATACCTAGTATTGTCAAATTTGTTTTTCATTGAATCCTTTGAAACATACGTAATGTGAGCCAACATTCTTGCTATAGCTAAACCATCTTCAGGTTTTTCTTCAGCATCATAATAGTTACCTTCTTTAAATCGTGGATCTTTTTTTATTGCATTTCTTCCTACAATATCGAAAGCTAAAGCCTGATTAGTAAGTCTTGCTGAAGTAGCTAAACCTATTACACTTTTAATTTTATCTGGAAATTGTCTTGCCCATTGAATTGACTGAAATCCACCCATAGATCCACCTGTTACACAAAGAATAGATTTTATTCCTAGGTGATCTATAAGAAGATTTTGGGCATTTACCATATCTTCTACAGTTATATTAGGAAAATCAGGTCCGTATGGATTTCCGGTGCTAGGATTAATTGAGTTAGGGCCTGTGGATCCTTTGCAGCCACCTATTACATTACTGCAGATTACAAAGTAATTATTAGTATCAATTGGTCTGCCTGGTCCAACCATGATGTCCCACCAACCTGGAATATCATCTTCACTATGTTTCGCAACATGAGAGTCTCCGCTTATTGCATGACATACAAGAACAACATTTGATTTATCTTTGCTTAACTCTCCATAAGTTTCATAAGCTATGTTTAATTTATCAAGAATATCACCTGATTGAAGTTTAAACTTTCCATCATATAGAAAATTTTTAAGATACTTAGACGTATCTCCTGTCCTATACAAATCTGAATTATAATTTTCTTTTACCACTTACAAACCTTTTTAGGGCCAGATGATATTTATCTGGCCCTATTTTATTAACTTTTCTTTAACGCTTGATCCAAATCATCTATTATGTCATCTACATCTTCAATCCCAACCGAAATCCTAATGTATTCTGGATTAACACCGGCTTCTATTTGCTCATCTTCAGAAAGTTGGCTATGAGTGGTAGAGGCAGGGTGTATAACTAATGTTTTTGCATCACCTATATTAGCAAGATGACTTGCAAGTTTCACATTATTTATAAACTTGACTGCTGAATCTTTACCTCCTTTAATACCAAACCCTAAAATTGCTCCAGCCCCATCAGGTAAGTATTTCTTTGTATTTTTATAATGAGAATGACTTTTTAGCCCAGGATAGTTTACCCATTCGACATCTTTATGGTTTTCAAGATATTTAGCTACCTTGAGAGCATTTTCGCAATGTCTTGGAATCCTTAGATGCAAAGTTTCTAGTCCCAATAAAGTGGCCCAAGCCCCAAATGGACTCATTGTTCCGCCTGTGTCTCTAAGCCAATGTACTCTTATATGAAGATTATAAGCAATGTTTCCAGCAGGCCTCAAAGCTTCTTCCAAGACTGCACCATGGTATGATTCTGACGGTCCACAAAACTCTGGCCATTTATCCGGATTATCTGCCCATTTAAAGTTTCCGCTATCAACAATAACACCTCCGATATGTACTCCGTGTCCTCCTAGAAACTTTGTTGTTGAGTGAAGAACTATATCTACACCATGCTCAATTGGTCTAAACAAAGATGGGGTAAGAACAGTGTTATCACAAATTGTTGGCAATCCATGTTTATGACTGATTTTTGTTATTTCAGAAAAATCAGGAACATCATTTTTAGGATTTCCTATACTTTCAAAATAAACACATCTAGTATTCTCATCAACAAGATCATTTATTTCTTCAGGGTTGTCTGGGTTAAAGAACCTTACTTCTATGCCCAATTTTTTAAATGTTTGGGTAAATAGTGTCCATGTTCCACCATACAAACTTGTTGATGAAATAAAATTTTGTCCACTATGAGTAATAGTTAGAATGGCAGCATTAATTGCTGCTTGTCCTGATGAAAAAGCAAGCCCTGTCACTCCTCCATCAAGCGCTGCAACTCTCTGTTCTAGAACATCAGTCGTAGGATTTTGCAATCTAGTGTAAATATTTCCAAATTCACCTAGTGC
>CESD01011601.1_pt1 | contig 10142 bp, 10 predicted proteins | sample 531191 | NCBI WGS metagenome assembly CESD01 (sample SAMEA2622021, study PRJEB7988) | marine metagenome | biome: marine biome (ENVO:00000447); feature: deep chlorophyll maximum layer (ENVO:xxxxxxxx); material: "saline water (ENVO:00002010), including plankton (ENVO:xxxxxxxx)" | depth 188 m
ATCAGATGAGTTTTTTCCTCTTACAACCTCAAGTAACCGCATTATGTTTGCTGGACTAAAAAAGTGAGTACCTACTACCTTTTCAGGCCTTTTCGTTGATGATGCTATAGAATCGATATCTAATCCTGAAGTATTAGAGGCAAGGATAGCCTCCATCTTTGTTACATCGTCTAAAGTTTTAAATATTTCTTTTTTTAAATCAAGATTTTCGTATACTGCTTCTATAGCGATGTCCACATCAGACAAATCTTCATATGAGAGAGTTGGAGTAATTAATCCCATTACTGTATTTTTTTGATCTGCTGACATTCTTCCACGATCCACCATCATCTGATAATTTTTTTCAATAACACCGATACCTCTGTCTAAATTCTCTTTATCTTGGTCGAGGACTAATACAGGTATACCTGCATTTGCAAAATTCATAGCTATTCCTCCACCCATAGTTCCAGATCCAATTATTCCAGCTTTATTAATAGATATAAGATTAGTATCTTTAGGAATATCGGAAATTTTTGTTGCAGCGCGTTCGCCAAAGAAAATATGAATCATAGCTTCTCTTTGGGGGTTCATTAAACACTCAAGGAAATACTCTGACTCTTTCTTGAGCCCAACATCAAAATCATCCTCATTAATAGCAGCCTCAACACAAGCTATTATTTGGCCTGGAGCAAATTGGCCTCTTCTAGTTTTTGCAGCCAATGCCTTTGCTTCTGCAAGAACATTTTCGACTCCCCTGGCTTCTAATAATTTTTCATTTTTATCTCTTACTTTAGGATGTTCATTTAAACCAATTTTTTCTTGAAGAAATGCAATTGCATCATCCATAAGTGATTTTTCAGAAATAGCGTCTATGATGCCTTGATCAAGAGCCTTTTTCGCTGAAATTGGTGCACCAGTTATCATCATTTTAAGTGCTTGAGATGGGCCTATAAGCCTAGGAAGCCTCTGTGTTCCACCTGCACCAGGTAACAAACCTAAATTTACCTCAGGTAAGCCTACAATTGCTTTTTGTGTGCCCATACGATAATTGCACACTAGAGCAGTTTCTAGGCCTCCCCCGAGAGCAGTGCCATTGATTGCCGCTAAAACAGGCTTTTTGCTAAATTCAACTTCTCTAAGAGCAGTATGGAAATCAGGACCATCTGACTTTTGACCAAATTCTGATATGTCAGCTCCAGCTATAAAAGATCTTCCTGCTCCTGTAAGGATTATTCCTTCAATTGAATCATCATTATTTGCTTTAGCTATATTGTCAAATAATCCTGCTCTAACACCACTACTTAGAGGATTTACAGGAGGATTGTCAACTTCGAGTATAGCTATATTTCCAGACACGCTGTAATTTACTTTGCCTTTTAATTCATTCGCCATAGTTTTTTAATAGGTTTAATTGTTAAGTTAAAATTATATATTTTTTTAAGGCATAAGGCTTCAATTTGTCAATTCTATGAGTTAGCGGCAGAATATTCAAAATATATATATATTAAAATAATTGAAATTAATTTATAAAAAATATTGATATTTTAATATAAATTAATATAATAATAAGACCAACATATCTCTCCCCCCTATGAATTGTTGGTAATTCTCTGGAATAGTGGAGGGTTTCATACCCTCCACGCTTTAAAAGTTAGTATATGAATAGAAAAATAATAGATAGATTGGAGCTTTTAGCCCTTGTTACCATATTTGTATCATCTGTTTACGCTATTTCACCTGTAGTGTAAAATCAAATTGATGAAAAAATTTTTAATTTTATCAATTACAATAATTTCTTCTAGTGCATTTTCTTGCTCAGATATTCTTAACACAAATTTGAGAGTTCTTGATTCAGATGATGAGAAAAATCTTTGTGAATATTCTGGCAATGTTCTATTAGTAGTCAACGTTGCTAGTAGGTGTGGATATACTCCACAATATGCAGGTTTACAAAGACTTTATAGTAAATATAAAGATGATGGTTTAATGATAATCGGAATTCCATCAAGAGATTTCTTTCAAGAATTTTCAGCTGAATCTAAGGTCGCTGAATTTTGTAGTACTGAGTATGGAGTTGAATTTCCTATGTTTGCAACAGCAAAGGTTAAAGGAAAAAAAGCTCATCCATTCTATAAAAAACTTAAAGCTGCTTCTGGTAAGGAGCCCAAATGGAATTTTGCTAAGTATCTTATTGGAAGAGATGGAGAGGTTATTGAACATTATAAGTCAAGTGTAACTCCTGAGTCTGAAAGGTTAGTTTCCGCAATTAAAGCTGTTCTCTAATCTTTACCTATTACTAGCTTATCTGGCTTTCGATTTGCAAAAATCCCATTTTCAACTACACCAGGAATTAAGTTTATTTTTTGCTCTAGTTCGTCAGGATGATCTATTATTAAATTAGTAACATCCAGTATCTGATTGCCTTGATCAGTTACAAAATCATCTCTTAAAACAGGTGTGCCACCAAGCTTTATTATTTCCCGAGCTACATAGCTTTTTGCCCTAATTAATACCTCTATTGGCAAAGGAAAATTGCCAAGAACTTCAACCAACTTTGATTGATCAATTATGCATATAAATTCATTGGAGGCAGCTGCAACAATTTTTTCACGTGTATGAGCACCTCCACCACCTTTAATTAGATTATGTTTTTTGTCAACCTCATCAGCACCATCAATATAAACGAGGACCTCATTTACATCATTAAGTTCAAATACCTTAATGCCAAATTTATTTAGTAGTTTTGTTGAAGCATCAGAACTAGAAACTGCTCCCTTAAAATAATGCTTGATTTTTGATAATTCTTCGATGAAAAAGTTCACTGTAGATCCTGTGCCAACACCAATTATTGAATCTGAAAGAATTTTTGGTTTTATATATTCAATAGCTTCAATTGAAGCATTTAATTTTGCATTGCTCATTATAGGTATAATACTTAAATTATTATGCGACTTAAAATAAAAAAAACAGGTTCTTTTAAATTTTCAAAGCGATACATAGACTTAATTGCTAAATCTAAAGTATATGATGTTGCTAAAAATACTCCAATTAGTTTAGCTGCAAACCTATCTTCAAAATTGAATAACGAAGTTTTCTTAAAGCGTGAGGACATGCAACCAATCTTCTCATTTAAAATCAGAGGAGCATATAACAAAATAGCTAACTTAAGTTTGGATCAGCAAAAGAGAGGAGTAATCACAGCTTCTGCTGGAAATCATGCTCAAGGTGTTGCAAATGCATGTAAAAAATTAAAGGTCCCATGTTTCATTGTAATGCCAGTTACGGCACCTGAGATAAAAGTAAAATCTGTTAAAAGATTCGGTTCTAAAGTTTTTCTCCATGGAGACAATTTTGATCAAGCTTCAAAAAAAGCAAGACATATGGCAAAAGAGCAGAAACTTGAATTTATTGAAGCCTTTGATGATCCATTGACTATAGCTGGGCAGGGCACTGTTGGAAAAGAAATTTTAGATGAAGATAATAATTTAGATGTTATTTTCGTCCCTGTGGGTGGTGGAGGCCTATTGGCTGGTGTAAGCGCATGGATAGCTCAAACTCAAACAAATACAAAAATATATGGCGTTGAAGTAGAAGACTCTGCTTGTTTAGCTGAAGCAATCAAAGCTGACAAAAGAGTTAGATTGAGAGAAGTAGGCCTTTTTGCAGACGGGGTTGCTGTAGAGCGTGTGGGCAAAAATAACTTTGACGTTATCAAGGAGTGTGTGGACGGAGTAATAACTGTAAGTATTGATGAGTTATGTGCCGCAGTGAAAGATATTTTTGAAGATACAAGAGTTCTTTCTGAACCTGCCGGTGCACTTGCTTTGGCAGGGTTAAAAAAATATGCTAAAAAAATTTCAAATAAACGTTTGCTTGCTGTAAGCAGCGGGGCAAATGTTAATTTTGAAAGACTGAGTTATATCGTTGAAAGATCTGAGGTTGGGGAAAACAGAGAAAAACTTCTTAGTATCCAAATCCCAGAAAAGCCTGGAAGTTTCTTAAGACTCTGCAAAGTCTTTGGCCGATCACAAATTACAGAGTTTAACTATAGATTTGCCAGTAAAATAGATGCCCATGTTCTTGTAGGAATTAAAACTGAAAATGAAAATGCTTTCAAAAAAATTAAAAGCAAGCTTTTAAAGAGTAAGTTTAAATTTACTGACTTAACAAAAAATCAAATTTCAAATGACCATCTTCGACATATGGTAGGAGGACATAAGAGCATTATTTCAGAAAGAGATTCTGAGAGACTGTTTAGATGTCAATTTCCAGTAAGGCCAGGTGCTTTAATGGGATTCTTAAAAGATTTTGGCTCAAAATGGAACATTTCTTTATTTCATTATAGGAATCTAGGAGCTGCATTTGCCAATGTATTAATTGGTATAGAAGACAAAAGTAAGTCTAAGGATGCCCTTGAAAAGCATCTAAAATCCTTGGATTATAGTTTCGTTGAGGAAACAGAAAACACTGCTTATAAAGAATTCTTAAGATAATGATAAAAGAATTTGAAATTTTTATTCCTGATAAAAAAATTGAAATTTTAAATCAAAAAATTGACTTAACTAGGTGGCCTGATGAAATTAATGATGAAAGATGGACTCTAGGTACAAAAAAGTCTTATTTAAAAGGAGCAGTTGAAACTTGGAGAAATAATTTTGACTGGAGAAAGCATGAAGCGAAACTAAATGAAGCTGGCAGTTTTAAATTTAAAACTAAATCAGGGCTTGAACTTCACTATTTGCACAAAAAATCAGGCTCCAAAAATGCTATTCCGTTATTGTTGACACATGGTTGGCCAGGAAGTGTTCAGGAATTTCTCAAAATTATACCTTTATTATTGAATGGTAAGAATGGAATAGAATTCGATGTAGTCTGTCCAGCTATTCCGGGGTATGGATTTTCAGATAAACCAAGTGAGCAAGGAATGAATGCTCAAGAGGTTGCCAAACTTGAAAATGAGTTAATGCTTGGCTTGGGATACAAAAAATATATAGCTCAAGGAGGGGATTGGGGCTCAATGATAACAAAGTGGATTGCAGAACTTTATCCAGAAAATTGTCTAGGCATTCACTTGAATTTAGTCATAGCTTTTCCACCTGATGGACAAGATCCTATGGAGGGAGTAACAGCTGAAGAAGCTGAGGGCATGAAAAATATAGAAAAATATCAAGCAACTGGATATGGATATTTTGCAATTCAAAGTACTAAGCCCCAAACAGTTGGATATGGTTTAAACGATTCTCCTGTTGGCTTGGCCGCCTGGATTATTGAGAAATTTCATGGCTGGACAAAAGATGACACAGACAAACTTGTTGTTTCGCTGGATGAGATTCTAGCCATCGTATCTCTATACTGGTATACAGAATCCATTACATCTTCAGCAAGATTTTATTATGAGAATGGGCCGTTAGGATTTACTTTTAATCCCGTATCTCAGCCAATGGCTGGAGCTATTTTCAAAAATGAAATCGCTAGACCGCCAAAAGTTTGGGCAGAAAAAATCTATAATATTGTCCAATGGAATCAATATCCAGGTGGTCATTTCGCTGCATTGGAGAATCCAAAAATTCTTTCAGATGATATTTTTAGCTTTGCTGCCAAATTAGAAATTTAAAGTAGAAATTGTTTAATCAAAAAAATTTTTTACTTTGTTGCTCGGAAAAGACTATATCTAATTTAATATCGTGTAATTCATTGAAAGAGTCATCAATAAATTGAAAATCATAAATTAAACCAATCAGCAGAGGCCTGTTGCTTCTTTGTTTAACAGATTCCAAAAATCTGTCATAGTAACCTCCGCCATATCCAAGCCTATAGCCGTTTTTATCTACACCAACCGTTGGAATAATAATGATTTCGTGATCAATCGGATGTATTTCATCACCGTCTAATGGCTCAAAGATATTATATTTATTCCTACCGAGCTTCTTAAAATTTTTGGGAGAAATTAAACTCATTGAATGATTTGGCTTAACCCTTGGGAAGGTGGTTAAGAGATTTTTTTTCAATCTACTGCTGGTAAGAGCTTCTAGATCAACTTCATTATTTGAAGAAAGGTAACTTCCTAGTGTTTTGATGGCACTCAGGCTCAACTCTAAGTCAGCATTTTTTAAAATTATTTTCGATAAGTTTGAGACCTCAGCTGAGCCTAAAGAATTTCTTTTTTGGAGGATAGATTGTCTGTATTTGGTTTTCACATTTGTGTTAACTAAAAAACCAATTCACCGCTACTCATCGTTACCTGAACCGAAAGCTCAGGTGGTGAAGCTCGTACTGCATCAGGCTTCCCTCAGTGGTAATGCACAACAACAGCAGTGGAAAATCACCTTTAAATATATTATCGGTTCAAAGAATCTCGATAAGTTAGCGAATGAACCAGTCAATTTGATTATAAATCAGTTGATATTAAAAAGAGAAGACTATTTTAATTAAGGGATTGCTCGATCTTTGAAACAAGATCGTTTATATTTTTTTCTTCGCCCTTTGAGAGGGCGGTGCCTTCTTGAGGAAGTTGACTTTTAAAAGCCAAATCTAGGCTTGTCAAAATTAATGCATTTGATTTATCTGGAATTGAATCTATTTGCTCATTTAATATTTCAGCTGCTTTGATTAATCCTTCTTTGTCTTTTGGAGGGCAAGCAATTGATATCTTTTTACCCATAATCATTAGTTCTAAAACTTCTTTATTGCTCATGCGATTTAATAACTTTTGTTAGCTTTGAATTAACCTTTTCAAGTTTTTTGATTTCATTAACTTGAGCAAGCTTATTTTTTTTCCATTCTCTTTCTTTTTTAATATAGGCATCAATAATACCTTTTTGCTCATTAAATCTTTTTAAGAGCTTTTCAGTGCTTTTGATTAAATTATTTACAGAACTTTTTGAATCTTCACTCATATGAATATACTTAGTTTAAGTCTTAGAATGTAAATAGGGAAGTTTGAAAAAGAAAAGAGTAGAATGAGCACATGAAAAACAGATATTTAGAACGAAGAAATAAATTGGGTTCAATGTTACCTAAAAACTCTGCTGTGGTTATCGCAGGCGCTTCAACACAATACAGAAATGCAGATTCATCACATGCTTTTAGGCAAGATAGCAATTTTTGGTATTTAAGTGGTTTTAATGAAGCTGAATCAACATTAGTGCTTTTAGTTAATGAAAAAAATAATGTTCGATCTATTGCTTTTGTTCCAGAAAAAGATGAACTAAAAGAAATTTGGGATGGTTACCGAGCTGGGCCAGAAGGCGCTATGAAAGATCATGGCTTTGATCTTGCCTTCAACAACACCGAAATTGATCAAAGATTACCTGACTTATTGGCCGGCCACAATCAAGTTTTTTATCCTGTTGGAAAGAGCAAGACATTGGATGCTGACATTATTGAATGGATTAAATCTGCTAAATCAAAAGATAGACACAGTTCAGCCATTGATATTGCTGATGCATCATCCAAAGTTGGTAACCAAAGGCTTATAAAGGATGAAGATGAAATCAAAATAATGAAAAAGGCTTGCCAAATTTCTGCTGAAGCTCATGTCGAGGCGATGAAGTTTGTTAAGCCAGGTATGACTGAGCAAGAAATGGAGGCATTTTATCAGTACGAATTTTCAAAAAGAGGGGGGCGTTTTTCTGCTTATACACCAATTGTAGCTGGCGGTGAAAATGCTTGCGTTCTTCATTATGTAGAAAACTCAAAACCATTAATAGGCGGTGAGTTACTGCTGGTTGATGCTGGTTGTGAATTTGAATTGTATGCATCAGATATTACTAGAACTTTTCCAATAAATGGTAAATTTACCGCTCCTCAACTTGCTATTTATGAAGTTGTTTTAGAGGCTCAAATGAAAAGCATTGAAGCAATTTCTACAAATAATAACGTTATGGATGCACAAACAATTTCTGAAAAGGTAATCACACAGGGACTAATTGATCTTGGGATATTGCAAGGCTCAATGGAAGAACTTCATGGGACTGGAGCTTTTAAGGATTTTTATATGCATAAAATAGGCCATTGGTTAGGCATAGATGTTCATGATGCTGGTGACTATATGGAAGATGGCGAATTCATGAAGTTTAAGCCTGGTATGGTTACCACGGTCGAGCCAGGTATTTATATTTCATCGTCTTCAAATGTTGATGATAAATGGAAAGGAATAGGCATTAGGATTGAAGATGATATTTTAGTTACTGACGATGGTAATGAAAATCTGACTGCCTTTGTTCCCTCTAATCCTCAAGAGATCGAAGCGTTAATGGCTTAAAGGTTTTATGTCACGATCTGTATTGATTTCTGGGGGAGGGATTGTAGGATCCTTTCTAGGCCTTGAGCTTGCCGCAAGAGAAATACCTTTTAAGGTTATCGAAAAAAAACCTTTTGCTTCATCAAAAAATGATCACGTAAGATCTTTGACCTTGAACTTAAGCGCCTGCGAAAGACTTGAAGACCTCGGGGTTACAACAGAATCATCACTCATTCAAACAATGAAGATATTTGATGGTTCTGGATCTGGGAAACTATCGTTTAATTGTGATGAGGCTAATATCGATTATTTAGCAAAGGTTTTTAGTTTTAATGATTTAAGAGAGGCTTTGATTAAAAAGGTTGAAAGCTCAGTATCTATTGGAGATGAAATTACTTCTTTTAAAATAATAGAATCAGGCATTCAAGCATCACTAAGCAATGGCTCAACCTTAGAAAGTGATCTGCTTGTAATTGCCGAAGGTAGAAATTCCACTTTAGCCAAGTCCATAGCATCAGAAAATTTTTCTAAAGATTATGAGCAGGTAGCTAAAACATTCTTAGTTAAAATTCCAGAACTGAATGCTGAAGAGGCAATTCAAGTTTTTCATGAAAAAGAGATTTTTGCATTAATGCCATACAAGAATGGCACTAAAATGAATCAATTTTCAGTTGTTTGGTCTATGCCAAAAGAGCTTGCTCATGATTTAACATTAGATAATCTTCCTACTCACTTACAAAAGTTTGAAAAGAAGCTGTCTTGTAAAATACAAGCAACTAGTGAATTACTCTCATTCCCGCTCTCAGCTCATCATCTTGATGAATATTGTGATCATGGCGTTTGTGTAATCGCTGATGCAGCTCATTCCATTCACCCTTTAGCAGGCCAAGGCATTAATTTGGGGATTTCGGATGCGATTATTCTTGCTGAAGAAATTGAGCGAGCAATTAAATCAGATAAAGATATCGGACAATTAGCTTTTTTAAAGAAATATGAACTTAGAAGGAAAACACTGAATGCATCAATGATTAAGGGAGTCGATTTCCTATTTAATCTTTTCCAACAAGATAATCCCTATCTTAGATTAGGCCGCAATTCTGGATTAAAGTTAGTGGATAAGTTTAGTTTTTTAAAGAAAAATTTTATTTTGCATGCATCTGGTGTTCAAAAAATTTAAAAAAAAGCTATTTTTTATTCCAATAAGAAATCCCCAATTTTTTCAAAAGTTTAACAACTTCATGTATGGGTAAACCCACAATATTGGAGTAACTACCATTTATTTTTTTGATAAAAGCAGATCCGTAGCCTTGAATTCCATAGCCACCTGCTTTATCGAAAGGCTCTTTGGTTTTGCAATATTCTATACAATCATTCTCAGTTAAACTTGCAAACTCAACATTTGATGAAACGTTGATGGTGTGAAACTGAGCCTGCTCTTTATTTATAATCCCAACAGTCACGGCAGTCATTACTGTGTGAGTCTTTCTGGAGAGTGATAAAAGCATGGCGATAGCATCAGATTCCGATTCTGGCTTCCCAAAAATCTTATCTCCTAAAACAACAATAGTATCAGCAGCAAGCACAGGAAAAGAATGCATGTTTTCAGTTATAATCTTGCGAACACCTTCCTGACATTTCAAAACTGACAATGCTCTGACATTTTCTTGGGGAGAATTAGAGTTATTAATGTTTTCGTCAACCTCGATTTCAATGATTTTATGTTCGACACCAACTTGCTGCAAAAGCTCAGTTCGTCGAGGCGATTTGGAGGCAAGGTAGATCATCCATTACAATTTTAACAGGAGAACAATATGACCAATCAAAATAAAAGAGTGATTTTAGTAACAGGAGCTAGCAGGGGAGTAGGCAAAGGTATTGCAGAAGGAATGGCCAGAAAGGGAGATATTATTATTTGTGC
>CESD01069861.1_pt1 | contig 10134 bp, 10 predicted proteins | sample 531191 | NCBI WGS metagenome assembly CESD01 (sample SAMEA2622021, study PRJEB7988) | marine metagenome | biome: marine biome (ENVO:00000447); feature: deep chlorophyll maximum layer (ENVO:xxxxxxxx); material: "saline water (ENVO:00002010), including plankton (ENVO:xxxxxxxx)" | depth 188 m
ACTTTAACTTTTGGTCGTAACTGGAAATTAGGCCTAATTACTACTTTACCAGTTGTATGGGTTGTTTCTTTAGAGCCACTAACTTTTGTCGTATTAGGTCAACCTCTCAGCTTGGTGACAGTTATGATAGGTTCAATTGTTATTGGTGTGGGTATAGATTTTTCTATACATATAACTCAGCGTGTTATTGAGGGAGGAATGAATATGCCAAGCGTATACAATGCTACAGCTAAAACTGCTCAGACATTGGCAGAGGCTACAACAGTAACTTTGGTTGGTTTAACTGCAGCTTTTGCTATAAAAATAAGTGCTTTGTGGTGGTTTGTTTTTATTATAGTTGTTCTCCTTATAGCATCCATGATATCTGCTATGTTTTTGCTTCCAGCTATGTATTCTCAAATAGTTAAATCTGGCGGTACATTATCTAATGATTAAGACGATAATAGGTGCTCAATGGGGTGATGAAGGCAAAGGTAAGGTTACTGATTATCTAGCTGAAGATTCAAATTTAGTTGTAAGATCTCAAGGAGGAAACAATGCAGGACATACTATTGTTGTTGATGGTAAAAAACACAAGCTACACTTACTTCCTTCGGGTATTCTACGTAAGGATATGGTAAATGTAATTGGTAATGGTGTTGTTGTTAATCCAGATGTCTTACTAAGAGAACTAGACAATCTTGGTGATGAACGCGGCCAACTTTTCATTTCAGATAGAGCTCACATTATCATGCCTTATCACACAATGTTAGATGGAGGGGAGGAAAATTCCAAAGGTAAGTCAAAGATAGGGACTACGGGTAATGGAATAGGTCCTTGTTATTCAGATAAAGCTTCTAGACTTGGGGTCAGAATGGGTGATCTCTTAGATGATGCCACTATTTTAGAAAGATTGAACAAAGCACTACCTCGAAACAAAGCTTTGTTGTCTCATTATGGCGTCGAGAATGACTTGACTGTTGATATTTTGTTTGATATGTGTAAGAGCTGGAGAAACAAGTTGAAAGACATGATTACAGACACATCCCTTTTGATAAATAATCATATAGTTGACGGAGCCAATGTTCTATTAGAAGGAGCTCAAGGAGTACACATTGATATAGAATATGGGACCTACCCTTTCGTTACTTCATCTAGTCCTACTACTTCAGGCGCTGCATTGGGTTCAGGCATTGCTCCAAATAAAATATCTGAAGTTGTTGGTGTAACTAAGGCATATCTGACGAGGGTTGGTTCAGGACCTTTTCCTACAGAGTTAGAGGACGATGTAGGTGAGCTAATTAGAGACAAAGGTCAAGAATTTGGAACAACAACTGGTCGTCCTAGAAGGTGTGGCTGGCTAGACTTGGTAATGCTCGAATTATCCAATCGTATATGTGGATTTACATCCTTAGCAATTATGAAATTGGATATTTTGTCAGATATGGATGAAGTGAAAGTTTGTGTGGCCTATAAGGATAGTAAAGGTTTAGCAGTCAAACACTTCCCATCTTCATTATCTTACCTTGCAGATTGTTCTCCGGTGTACAAAACGTTTCCAGGTTGGTCTTCTTCAGAAATAGATATTTCGAAGGGAATTATACCAGAGGAGATGAAAAACTTCTTAGATTTTGTCTCTGGAAGTTTGGAGCTTCCAATAAGTATTGTTTCTCTTGGTCCAGGTAGAGAAGAAACGATAATTTTTTAGTTTCTCCATTAGTGAATTACTAGCCATATGGCTACTATGAAAAGAGAAATTCCCATAATTCTGTTGAGGAAAGTTGCAGATTTAGGGGTGCTAAATATTCTGCGAAGTACAGTACCAAAAGCAGTCCATGAAAGTATTGCAGGCAGGCAAAGAATTATTGACAGTATAATCAATATGAATTTAGAAGAAAATCCAGAACCGAATGCAGTTCCGAAAGAACCCAACAGGACAATATCATGGATCCATGCCTTACCATTCACAAATTGCAAAGTTAGACCAGTACCCGGTCCTAGTATGTTGCTATCTTTTTCAGAATCAGTAAGAGGTTTAGCCGTAGCGATTTTAAAAGACAGATATGCAATATAAAGTGCGCCAACAACAGTCAAGGATTCGAGGACTCCCCTATTCTTTTCAATAATATCTAAAGTTATGGCAACAAAAAGGCCCATTATCAGCCATCCAAGTGCCATTCCTGAGATAAGAGGAATAGTTGCCTTGACGCCGTATTTAGATCCGTGAAATGCACATAATATGTTATTCGGACCAGGAGTTATGTACATCGTAATCATAAATGTTAATGCTGCTATGATTAGTGCAATGTCCATTATTAGCTGTATTTTATTCTTTGAACATTTTCTTTGCAGACTTTATTGTTTCACCAGCAGAAATTAGAATATCTCCTGTTGATTCCACAACGTTTCCCATTTTATCAGTTGCACCCTCAGCCTGGTCTGCAGCCTTTTTCAATAAATCTTTAGACATATCAGATACTTTTTGGGCTAAAAATTTGAAATCATCTAAAGCCTCATCCAAACCTAAAGAATCAATTTTCTCTTTATCTTCATTTGACATTAGTAGCTAAATAGTAAGGGTTCTAATTAAATCTTTTTAATATTTATAGAAACCTTCGCCACTCTTGTTACCTAACTTTCCGTCCTCGACCATTTTCTTTAGCAAGGGACATGGCCTGTATTTATCGTCGTTAAAATCTCGATGTAAAACTTCCATAATAGCTAAACATGTATCTAATCCGATAAAATCAGCCAATCTCAGAGGCCCCATTGGGTGACTCATTCCTAGTTTCATGACTGTATCTATGGCTTCAGGTTCAGCTACACCTTCCATAACACAAAACATAGCTTCGTTAAGCATAGGTAACAATATTCTGTTGCTAACAAAGCCGGGAAAATCATTGACAAGAACAGGAATTTTACCTAATTCTTCAGCGAGTTTGAACGTAGTTTCAAAAGTCATATCATCCGTAGCTTTTGCACGTATTACTTCCACAAGTTTCATTATAGGCACTGGATTCATGAAATGCATTCCTACAACGTTATGAGGTCTTCCACTAACCTCAGCAAGTATTCCTATTGGAATGCTGGATGTATTCGAAGCCAAAATTGTACTTTCTTTACATATTTTCCCTAGTTCTTCAAACAATTGTTTCTTAATATTTACATCTTCAACAATGGCCTCAATTACGATATCACAATTTTCTAGTTCTTTATTGTCAATGCTGGTGGAAATATTTGACAAAGTCATGTCCATCTTATCTTGCGATATTTTTTCTTTACCGACAGCTCTATTAAGATTTTTTTTAATTGATTGTACACCCTTTTCTACAAATTCTTTTTTTATATCACAAAGAATAACTTTCTTGCCTATAGAGGCACAAACCTGAGCAATACCTGCACCCATTTGACCAGCACCAATTACGCCAACATTTTCTACTTTCATTTTAGCCCAATTTAACCATAATTGCATTCTGCATATGTAGTCTATTCTCCGCTTGGTCAAAGACTATTGAATATTTTGCTTCAACAACTTTATCAGTAACTTCTCTACCTCTCTCAGCAGGTAAGCAATGCATGAATAATGTTTTTTTGCCTGTTTTCTTAATCAATTCGGAGTTGACTTGAAATGGTTGAAATACTTTCTCACGTTCTTCAGCTTCGTCCTTTTGACCCATTGATGCCCATACGTCTGTATAAATTACATCAGCGTCTTTGACAGCTTCCTTTGGACTATGGGAGATTTCAATCTTCGATATTTTAGCTTTTTTTGCCATTTTGACAGTCTTTTCATCAGGTTCATAGCTCTCTGGGCAACAGCATACAAAGTGTATAGGGAATCTCATTGCTAAATGTAGCCAAGAATTCACTATGTTATTTCCATCACCAACGTAAACAATTTTGATATTTTCTATATCGCCTAAATGTTCCCAAATGGTAAAAATATCAGTCATTATTTGACATGGATGATTATAGTCCGTAAGTCCGTTAATAATAGGTATAGTTGAGTACTCAGCAAGTTCAATAATATGCTTATGATCAAATAAGCGTGCCATAATCATATCATTATATCTGCTAAAAACTCTTGATATATCCTTAATAGCTTCTCTTTTCCCTATTCCAATATCGTTTGGTCCCAAAAATAAGGCGTGCCCTCCCATCCATTCAAATCCAGTTTCAAATGACACCCTTGTTCTTGCAGAGGGTTTGGCGAAGATCATGGCTAGAGATTTATTTTTGAAATGAGGGTAGTCAGCCTTTTGGTGAAATTTCCCCTTAACTACTTTGGCTAAGTCCATAATCTCCCAAAGCTCTTCTGTGTTGTAGTCAGAAATGTGCAAGAAATGCTTGTTCATACTCAATCACGATCAATACGAGGCGCTAAAAGGAACTTAACATTACCTTGTGCCCCGGTCATATCATCAACAGCTAAATCTGCGTCTATCTTGACAGGTAAATCAGTTCCAAGGTTAATATGCAATATTCTATCAGCAGGCAAAGAATTAACCATAAGTGAAAAATACTCTAGAGAAAAAAGAGATGTAGCTTCATCAGGCGAATCTAATTTTTCTAATTGTTCTTTACCGAGAGATAAATCTACACTATTTTGGTTATCGCCCTCACAGACTAGTCTAAAACTATTCTTATCTGTGGACAAGGCAATATGATCTGAAACACTTTTTGAAGCCTTAAGGCCTTGTGCAATCTCATTAACTACAACATTAACGGTAGATGGCAAATCTAAGGATGGAACTTTAGGATCTGGCATGCCAGATGTGTCAAGTAATGGCATTGCTCTAGTTAGGTTTCCAATATTCACAACTAGGCGATTTAGGTCATCATCTTTTTCCAAATCAACCATTTCATCTTTACCAGCAACTGTTAATACGTTTTTGAATTTATCAATATCCATACCCATTTCCATTGACTTAGCTTCGTAACTATCAAAAGCAGACTTCACTAAATTTGCTTCAATCATTGCAACATGCGATGGATCTACTGCTTTAATTTGCATACCATCTTCATTCACATTGACTTTAGCTTCGTCTACTAAAGAACCAACAGCACCAATAAATTCCTTTAAGCTTTCTGCTTTAATTCGAGCTTTTAACACTATTAACCTCTTAGCTCGATTGGTGACCGATATTTAACTTTTGTTTATGATATAAAATCAGGATTAATCTAATATACTTACCTCCGATGAATACTTACTTTATTTCCTGGAGGGAATTTTTGGCAGAGAAAAATTTAAAGAAAGGTACGACAACCGTAGGATTGGTTTGTAAAGATGGAGTAGTAATGGCCACTGAAATGAGGGCCACTATGGGTAATCTAATAGGTCATAAGACTACACAAAAGTTGTTCAAAATTTCAGATAATATGGCGTTAACTGTTGCAGGTTTAGTAGGTGACGCTCAAATGCTTGCAAGGTGGTTATCTGCTGAGGTCAATCTCTATGAGCTAAAAACAGGATCGCAGATGTCATTGAAGGCATCATCAACACTGATGGCGAATATAATGAACGGAAGAAGATACATGCCATTCTGGGTTCAACTGCTCTTGGGAGGAATTGATTCAGAAGGAGGTCATGTTTATTCTTTGGATGCTGCAGGTGGTTCAATACCAGATAAATTTCAAACAACAGGCTCAGGCTCACCATTTGTTTATGGTGTTCTTGAGGATAGATTTAAGGAAAATATGACTGTTAAAGAGGGTAAAGAGTTGGGAGTTAGAGCCCTCGTGGCAGCAATGAAAAGAGATTCAGCATCAGGTGATGGAATCTCGATGTGTGTGATTGACTCAGGCGGTTATCATAAGGTAGAGCCTGAAGAGATAGAAAAAATTCAGAATAATCTGTCAGCTTAAGTTGACAATTATAAGCAGGAAGGCCTCATGGCTGTAGAAGACGTAATAAATTTAGTCAAAGAAGTCGCAACAGAAGTAATACCAGACAATATAACCTTCACAAATGTAAAGGTCGAATCTTCTAACGTCGTACTTTATACACCTAATTTAGAGATTTTTAATGAAAACAATGATTACATAAGAAAGCTGGCACAGAAAGTGAGAAAAAGAATTGTTATCAAGGCAGATTCAAGTGTTCGCAAGCCAATAATCTCTGCTCGTCAAAAGCTTGACGAAATACTTCCTGAAGAAGCAGACATTAAAGAAATTAAATTTGATGAAATTAATGGAGACGTCATAATTGAAGCTGCAAACCCTGGCAGGGCAATAGGGAAACATGGAGTAGTACTCAATAAAGTTAGGAGAGAAATTGGGTGGAATCCAGTTGTGATAAGAGCTGCACCTATGGAGTCTAGAACGCTTAAAGATATCAGAAATTATATGATGGAAACTAAGGTTGCAGAGGGTCGTAAAAAATTCTTAGACAAAGTTGGTAAGAAAGTTTTCAGAGACACAATTGATGGTGAGCAGCACGTTAGGGTTACGGCATTAGGTGGATATCGAGAGGTTGGCCGTTCTTGCCACTTATTGATGACTAAGGATAGTAAAGTTTTGATTGACTGCGGCTTTAATCCCGGTAATGACAAAGAACCTAGCCCTTTCTTGAGTGCTCCTGAAGTCACTCCACTTGAAGGTATAGATGCAGTAGTCTTGACTCATGCACATTTAGATCACTCAGCATTACTGCCAATGCTTTTCGTTTATGGCTATGATGGACCAATATATTGTACCCCTCCAACTAGAGAGTTGTCTTCTCTGTTACAGAATGATTTTATCAAGATTCATAATGCAGAGGGCAAGAAAGTACCTTATAATACAGAACACATACGCCAAGCTATTCGTAATACAATCCCGTTGAATTATGGGGATACTACTGATGTTTCGCCAGATCTTAAATTAACATTTCACAATTCAGGCCATATTCTTGGTTCTGCAGCAGCTCATTTTCATGTTGGTGATGGTCAATATAATCTAGTTTTCTCAGGTGATATTAAATTCGAAAACACTTGGTTATTTGATAGAGCTGTAAATCATTTCCCTAGACTTGAAGCACTAATTATGGAATCTACTTATGGTGGTTACAAGGATTTTCAGCCACCAAGGGAGGAAGGTACAAGGAACTTAACTGATATAATTAATAGAACAGTTGAGAGGCGAGGTAAGATTTTGATTCCAGTTTTTGCTGTTGGTAGATCCCAAGAGGTGATGCTAGTTCTTGAAAAAGTACATTCTGAAGGTAAATTGAAGGATATGCCAGTGTATTTAGATGGTATGATTTGGGAGGCTACAGCTTTGCATTCAGCTTATCCTGAATATTTGAATAACAATCTACGTAATAAGATATACCAAAATCAAGATAATCCCTTTAGGTCTGAGATATTTAATCGTGTTGAGAATGCTGAAATGCGGCAAGAAATTTGCGGACGAGACGAACCAGCTATTGTTCTAGCTACTTCAGGTATGGTAAATGGTGGTCCTGTTATGGAATACTTGAGACATTGGGCCCCAGATAAGAACAATAGTATGGTTTTTGTTGGTTATCAAGCAGCAGGAACTTTAGGACAAAGACTACAGCAAGGTGCAGATGAAGTCCATCTTCATGATAGGGAAAATGGAGGTATGGTCCCAGTCAAGGTGAATATGAATATAGAGACATGTGAAGGTTTCTCTGGGCATAGTGACAAGAGACAGCTCATGCGTTATCTAAGAACTATAAGACCTAGACCAAAAATTGTCCTTTTAAATCACGGAGATTCCCAGAAATGCGAGCAATTTGCAAATGATATTAAGAGAAAGGTTAGACTGGATGCGCGTGTCCCTCACAATCTTGAAACTATAAGGTTTTTATGATTAAAGAAGTCGAAGAGAAAATTTTGGAAGCTATAAGAGAATTGGAACGTTGGGAGTCTCGTAAAGAAAAAGTCAAAGCACGTCTGGAAAGACAGGATGCAGATATTTCTGAATTAGAAAGGATTAATGAACAAATTAATCATTACAAAAGTCTGCTTAAGGATATGAAGACTGAAATGTCATCTACAGATGTTACTAGAACAATTATGCGTTCTGGTAATCAATAATTAATATAGAGATATACGTTTACCAAAAAACAGGGTGAGGTGGCAGAGCCCGGCTATGCACGCGACTGCAGATCGCGACCACGGGAGTTCGAATCTCTCCCTCACCACCACTGTTTCACATTATTTTTGGAGCTATTATTCCTAAGATTCCTAAACCATCATGCATTATCTTCTGCGAGCATATAACTAAATTTATTCTAAAGTTTCCATTCTTATCGTTAATCACAGGACAATCTCTGTAGAATTGGTTAAAATCTGAGGCGATTTTATGCACATAATTTGGAATTTTATGTATGTTCAGGTTATTAGATGTTTCTTCCACAATTTTAGGCCATTTTGCTAATGTTCGGAGGAGTTCTATCTCTGATGCTTCCAATTTACTCGTCAGTTTAGGTAAGGTAATTTCATTTTTATATTTCTCGAGTATCGATGAAGCCCGTGCGTGTGCATACATTACAAACGGAGCAGAGTCACCTTGCAGATTTAGTGCTTCATCTATATTAAATGTAAATCCTTTTTCGGGTTGTACTTTTAGTACATTATATCTTAAAGATCCAATACCTATCAATTCAGCTAGTTCTTTTTTTTCAGTAGTGGAAGTATCTGCTTTCCAATTTTTCCCTTCATCGGAATCTGAATCTAATTTTTGATAAGAGAGATCAACAATCTTTTGCATTATGTCATCTAGATATACAACTCTGCCAGCACGAGTAGACATTTTCCCGCCTGGAAGATTAACAAATGAATAGAACAGATTTTTTGGTTCCTTTGAATCTAACTCTCTAAGGGCAATACCGAGAAGTTTTCCTTGGAGTTTGTGATCTTCGCCGAGTATGTTTATTGCAGTATCACATCTCTGGAATTTGTCAAGATGATACGCAATATCCCTAGTTGTATACAAACTTAATCCATTTTGGCGTGTAAAGAAGAATTTTTGATTTCTACCAGCTACACCTTCATCTTTTAGATCTAGGAAATATGCACCGTCTTCTTCATTGCATAACTTACTTTCTTTGAGATTTTCAATAACTCCATTGACATTTCCGGATTCGATCAAATCAGACTCATAAAAGTATGAGTTAGCTTCAGCATTCAGACGCTTCAAAGACACTTTCATTCCTTTCATCATTTGTCTTGCTGCGTTCTTCACTTTTGCAAGTGTTTTCTTATCACCTTTTTCGATAAGTTCCATGTCATTGTAAATTTCATTCCTTGTCTCTTCGTCATTTTTGAGCTTTTCAGAAGCCAGACGGTAACAGTGAACCAATTGATGATCTTCCTTTCTTCCCTCAGCAGGATCAAAATTTTTTAAACCGTATGCTAAGGTTGCAGCCTGCCTTCCAGTATCATTAACGTAATATTCAGTTTTTACATTATATCCACTGTAATTCAATAGCCTGCCAATACTATCTCCAATTATTGGATTTCTTGCTCTTCCCATGTGGAATGGCCCTGTAGCGTTTGCTGAGGTGTGCTCTACCAATATTCTTTCCTTATTTCCCCCAATTTTAGCATAGCTTTCTTCTTGTATTTCCTTGACTAATTCAGATGCAAATTTATCCCATTTTAAGGATACATTACAGTATCCTTTTTCTACACTAGCTTCTTGAACATAATTCAATATCTCTAAGTCTGTAACTAGTTCTTTAGCTATTTCTTCAGGACTTTTTTTCAGGATTGGCGCAGCTGGAAAACAGATAATTGAAAAGTCACCTAGTGGTGATTCCATATCAAAAGGTAAATCTGGCCAGCCTTTCTTTTTAATAATCTTGTGACATTCATTTACTGCGTTTTTGGCTTGTGAATCCACTACCTTACTCACGTGCGTATTGTAATGTAAGGGTGTTTAAGGTTATCCAATATATCTTGGTGTTGATGAAGAAACTTCAGATGGAGCTTGATCTCTAACCATTTTAACTTCATCTTCCAAAGCCTCGGCCTCCTTTAGCAAGGGCTCAGGGTCTAGGTCAATTGCAAGTAGTAATTCATCAATAGCTTTAATCACATTTGCAGCAGCTCTTGCATCAGGTAGGTCTTCACTTACTTCAGCAAGTAAGCCCAGAACATTCATATTCTTAATTTTCCCTTCATTAAGCATACATCCTGTAACCCC
>CESD01099459.1_pt1 | contig 10128 bp, 9 predicted proteins | sample 531191 | NCBI WGS metagenome assembly CESD01 (sample SAMEA2622021, study PRJEB7988) | marine metagenome | biome: marine biome (ENVO:00000447); feature: deep chlorophyll maximum layer (ENVO:xxxxxxxx); material: "saline water (ENVO:00002010), including plankton (ENVO:xxxxxxxx)" | depth 188 m
TACATCGGGAAAAAATGGAAGTACTATTGTTACTCAAGATGAAATAATAAGTAGTGTAGGGCAAAAAATTATAGCAATAGATACTAACGGAGCAGGAGATATGTTTGCTGGCAGCTTTCTATTTGCATTGCTTGAAAATAAAGATTTACAAAGCTGTGCAGACTTCGCTAATTTTGCAGCTTCAAAAGTTGTTGAGACATTTGGTCCCCGACTCTCGAAGGATGAATACATTAAAGTTATAAATAATTACAAAAAAAGCTAGCTTATTGTTCGCGTTTCTGATAATTTCATGCGCCTAAAAAATTTTTATATATAAAATATGCCAAAAAAAGCAGCTACAAAAAAAGCTCCTACTGAAAAAACAAAAGAAAAAAAGCCTCAAGTAAAGGCAAAAGCTTCTGTAAAGAAAATGCCTGCTAAGTCAAAGAGGTCTGACAAAAAAATCTCGCCTAAAATAAATAAATCCCTCAAGAAAGTCGCTGCTAAAACTAAAAAATCTGTCAAGAAAACAACAACTAAGGCCAAAAAAAATACAAGAAGCACGCGAAAGAATGTTGTTAAAACAAAGAAAAGAACTACTCCTATATCTTCGTATAAAGGTAGAAGGGGTGAAAAATATATGAGTGCAGCTATGAAAAAACATTTCAATTCTGTTCTATTAGAATGGCGTAAACACTTGCAAGAAGAGATGCAAAAAACCTTTGATCATCTTAAAAATAAAGGCGAATCATATGCAGACCCTATTGATAGAGCATCGCAAGAAGAAGAATTCGCTTTTGAACTTAGAACTCGAGATAGAGAAAGAAAGTTAATAAATAAGATTGCAGCATCATTGGAACAAATAAAACAAGATGACTATGGTTACTGTTATGCTTGTGGTATAGAAATCGGAGTGAAAAGATTAGAAGCAAGACCAACAGCAACCCATTGCATAGATTGCAAAACACTTGATGAAATTAAAGAAAAGCAATTTGGTGGGTAAGATTCTTTTGCAGTAGCAGGATTTTATTAAACTTTTGAATAAAAAAAATAATACATCCAATACTAATACTTCAAGAACACTTCAAAAAATTCAGTTTAGTCCTCTAGCACTTGAGATTATTAAAAAATTAAAAAAATCAGGTTTTAGAAGTTATTTGGTTGGCGGATGTGTAAGAGACTCTTTGGTTGGAATTAAAGCAAAGGATTTTGACGTTTCAACAAATGCAACACCTGAAGAAGTAAGAAAGTTATTTAAAGCCTCAAGAATCATTGGGAAAAGGTTCCGATTAGTTCATGTTTTTAGTAAAAATGAACTTGTTGAAGTTTCAACTTTTAGAGCTAATAGATCGATAACCAATGACTCTGGAGTCATTAAAGACTCGGAAGGTAAAATCTTGAGAGATAATGTTTGGGGAACGCTTGAAGAAGACTGTGATAGAAGAGATTTCTCACTAAATGCTTTATATTATGATCCCGTAGAGAATCATTTTTGTGATTTTCACAATGGTTTAAAACATATTCAAAAAAAAATTATTGTTTCTATAGGAGATCCATTAATTAGATTTGAGGAGGATCCAGTTAGAAGTCTTCGAGCAATTCGTTTTAGTTCAAAACTAAAATTTAAAATATCAAGCGAAATAAAAGAGGCGATATATCAAAAGGGTTATTTGCTTGAAAATATTTCTAACGCAAGAATGTTTGATGAGTTTTGTAAAATCTTTCTTGCTAGAGAGGCTTTGAATAATTTTAATAAATTAAATTCTTTCGGGATTCTAAAATATTTAGTAAAAACAAAAAATTATACAGAAAGTAGCTTTAATCATAAGTTTCAAAAAGGTGCATTAGTAAATACTGACAACAGATTAAAGGACTCTAAATCAGTGACCCCAGGTTTCCTTATTGCTGCATTACTTTGGCCTAGATTAATTGATGCTTGTAAAGAACAAGGCTTTCTAAATTTAAGAAAATTCTTTAGGAATATGGATAGCGTTTTGAGAGAACAACAAGAATTAACGGCTATCCCAAGAAAATTTCATGGATACATCAAGGATATTTGGTCGCTTCAATTAAAACTTGAAACTCGCTTGGGACATCAACCATATAAAATCTTAAATCATCCACGCTTTAGAGCAGCATATGACTTCTTGCTTCTTAGAGAGGAAGCTGCAAATGACATACAAGGTCTGGGTGATTGGTGGACAAAATTTCAAAAAATAAATAGAACTGGAAAGATCGATTTAATTAAAAAACTTAAAGAATCAAGAGCTAAGCCAATAGAGAAAAAATTTGGTTTCTATGAAGAGTTAAGCTAATCTTTACATAATAAATAAATAACCTATGGAACCAGCTTTACAGGAAGCTCCGCTTCCAAAATATATAGCAATCGAAGGGCCTATTGGTGTTGGCAAAACAACGCTTGCACATAAAATTGCTGAAACATTTAATTATGATGTTTTCTTAGAGCAACCTGCGGAAAACCCTTTTTTAAAAAATTTTTATAGAAATCCAAAACAATCTGCATTGGCAACTCAATTGTTCTTCTTATTTCAGCGAATGCAACAAATTGAGGATTTAAAACAAAGATCTTTATTTGAACCAGTACGTGTTGCAGATTTTTTAATTGAAAAAGACAGGCTTTTTGCAGAAGTCACTCTCTCTGAAGAAGAAATGAGTCTTTATGATAAAGTTTATGAGCATTTAACTTTAGATGCCCCCTCACCAGATTTGGTAATCTATCTGCAAGCTCCGGTTGAAGTTTTACTAGATAGAATAAACAAGCGAGGAAATCCTGATGAAAAATTTCTTACAATTGATTATTTAGAAAAACTTAATGATGCGTACTCTAAATTTTTTTTATACTTTGAAAATGCGCCATTATTAATTATCAATGCATCTGAAATTGATCTTGAGACAGATAGTTCTGATTATGAAATGCTAATAAATAAAATAATGTCTAATCCGAGGGGTAAAAATTTCATAAACCCTCAACCTTCGATAATTTAAAACTAGGATTATCCTTGTGCCTGAAAAAATTTATCAACCCCCGCAAGATCTTACAAATCCTCATATCAAAGATTTAAATCAATATTATAAGATGTATGAAGCATCTATAAATGATTCAGAAAACTTTTTTCGAGAGCAGGCTAAGAATAATCTTGACTGGATTGAACCATTTAAAAAAATACATAATAAAGAATTTGAGGGAACGAAATGGTTTGAAGATGGAAGAATTAATATTGCCTATAATTGTATTGATAGGCATTTGAAAAAAAATTCAAACAAAACTGCCCTTATATGGGAAGGTGATGATCATAATAATTCTAAAGAAATCAGTTTTGCGGATTTACATATAAATGTATGTAAATTTTCAAATATTTTAAAAAATTTAGGCGCTAAAAAAGGTACACGAATTTGTATATATATGCCAATGATTTTAGAGGCAGCATATGCAATGCTTGCCTGCGCAAGAATCGGTGCTATTCACTCTGTGGTATTTGGAGGATTTTCACCAGAATCATTAAAAGATAGAATTTTAGATGCAGATTGCAGTGTTGTTATTACTGCAGATGAAGCTATAAGAGGTGGTAAAAATATCCCATTAAAAGAAAATGTTGATATTGCATTATCTCAATGCCCAAATGTAAAAAGTTGCATTGTGGTCAGAAAAACACACTCTGTTATTAATTGGCATGAAGGAAGAGATGTTGATTATGAAGAATTATTTAATGATGCCTCTAGTGAATGTCCATGTGAGCCAATGAATTCTGAAGATCCTTTTTTCATATTATATACATCAGGTTCTACTGGTAAACCAAAGGGAGTAATGCATACTACTGCAGGTTATTTGTTAGGCGCTCATTTAAGCTTCAAATACTTATTTGGCTACAAAGAGGATGACAGATACTGGTGTACAGCTGATGTAGGATGGATTACTGGGCACACATATATCTTATATGGTCCCTTATCAAATGCAGCAACTAGCTTGATGTTTGAGGGAATTCCCACATATCCGAATCCATCAAGGTTTTGGGAAATCTGTGATAAGCATCAAATATCAATCTTTTATACAGCACCAACTGCTCTAAGATCATTAATGGCTCAGGGAGATCAACACGTTCTGAAAACAAATAGAAAAAGTCTAAGAATCCTTGGAACAGTTGGAGAGCCAATCAATCCAGAAGCATGGGAATGGTACTTTAAAGTTGTTGGTAATCAGGCCTGTCAAATAATTGATACTTGGTGGCAAACAGAAACTGGCTCAGTACTAATTTCACCTATTGCAGGTATCACACCAGTAAAGCCTGGCTCAGCTACTTTGCCCTTTTTTGGCGTGAAACCAGAGCTTGTAGATGAGAATGGTAAAATTTTAGAGGGAGAAAAATCTGGCAATTTAATCATTACACAATCATGGCCAAGTCAAATCAGAAGTGTTTATGGCGATCATCAAAGAATGATCAATACTTATTTTTCATCATACAAAAATGCTTATTTTACTGGGGATGGCGCCAGAAGAGATAGTGACGGTTATTTCTGGATTACTGGCAGAGTAGATGATGTATTAAATGTATCCGGACATAGACTGGGAACTGCTGAAATAGAGAGTGCTCTAGTTCTTCATGAAAAAGTTGCTGAAGCAGCAATAGTTGGTTTCGATCACCCAATTAAAGGTCAAGGAATTTACGCATATGTAACTCTAATGATTGGAGAAAAAGAAAGTGATGAGTTAAAAACAGAATTGCAAAAATTTGTTGCAATCGAAATTAGCCCAATTGCAAAACCTGATCTTATCCAGTGGGCTCCAGGATTGCCAAAAACTAGATCAGGGAAGATCATGAGAAGAATTCTAAGAAAAGTGGCTGAGGGTGAATTTAGCAATTTAGGAGATACTTCAACGCTAGCAGATCCAAATGTTGTTGAAAATTTAATAAAAAATAAACTTAATTTAGAAATAACTAATTAATAAAGATCCGACTCCTGCAACAGATGAAAATATTACTGCCACATTATTAAAATAATCTCTATCCATTAATTGCATTTCATCTTTTGATTGATAAAAGAATTCAGGTTTAATTATAAGTAAACTAGAATTTATAAAATGCATAAAAAATAATAGATATAAAAACCAATGAGCCTCTTCAACTATCGCTGCAAAACATATTAGTAAAAATGGAAAATCTAAAATAAGTAAAAATTTTTTATTTTTAGGGTTATATACGAATCCAAAAATATTAAATTTTTCTTTCATTAACCATAGGTAAATTAAAGAAAATAATAAATAGAAACAGCCAAGAAAGAAAGTAAACATTTAGCTTAAATAAACCAAAGCTTTTTTTCAGGATCGAAATTAACAATCCCATCATCAATGAGTTTATATAGGTGTGCCTCTAAGCTCCAAATTGCTATTGGATGCAATTTTGTATCAACATCATCGTACACAAGGGAAACTAACTCTTTGGATGTAACTTCTAAAAAGAGTTTTAACTTTGAAATAACCTTCTTCTCACGTTGAAGTCTGTGATCAATAATCCAGTCAACTACGTCCATTGGGTTATCAAGAAAATCACCATGTCCCGGCTCTATTAAATTAAAAGCATAATTTCGTAATAACTCCAGAGAACTTAAATAATCTCTCATAGAACCATCAGGATGGGCAATAACAACAGTTGATCCATTCATTATATGATCTCCAGTCAACATAACCTTTTCTTCTCTGATCAAATAACAAAGATGATTAGATGCATGTCCCGGGGTATGAATGGTTTCTATTGTATATTCATCAGTTTCAATTAAGTCTCCGTGGTTGAGAGTACGATTTGGTTTAAATGTTTTATCTTGAAGTCCATCATCCTCCATCAGCAATCTCCCCATAAGAGGGACATCAAGCATTTCTCCCAATACCTTGGCTGCTGGAGAATGATCTCGGTGCGTATGAGTTACAAGAATTCGTTTAATTTTGCCTTTGCCATGTTGGATCAAAGCATCGATATGCTCTTTAATTATTGGCCCGGGATCTACAAGAGTTATGTCATTTTTTCCTATCAGGTAAGAATTAGTGCCAGCACCAGTGAAAACACTTCCATTACTGGCAGTAATTTTGTTAATAAAATTTTTAGAGTTCATCATACCCTTCATCTCCTGGATAATATCCGATCCAAACTCCGTCCTTTTTAATAAACTTAGGCAATATTGGAGGAATATTTCCATTCCCAATATCAGCAAAAAAATTAAACGCATCATCAAACGATTTAAATTCATCAAGTTTTTTAATATTTTGAATTGTTGGAGGTAACATGTTCATTTCTCCATCTTTGAATTTCTTAATTGCATCAGCTGGTGAAATCCAGAAACTTTCTGTAAGCTCAAAACCATCATGAAATCCTAATTGCTCTGACTTTACTTTTGCAAGAAAAAATCTTGTATCGAACCTCTTAGGTTCAACTGTTGGAGTAATCCAGTGGGAACATGGAACAATGCTGCTAGCTCTTAAACTTAATTTTTCTCTTATACAAATATCTTTAAAAGTGATTTTGCCAGAATTTAGTTTATTACGATATGAATTCAATCTAACATCATTATGAATTAAATCATCGTGTTTGCTTGTAAGCAGTATGCCAACCTCTTCAAAGCACTCTCTAATACAAGCCAACCAATACGCCAAACCATTCTCAGTCAAACCAAGCTTTTTTGAGGCTGAAATTTCATCTATGCCATAGCAAAATTGATGCAAATCTTCATCATAGTCTGCCTCATCTAGCTTGCCGCCGGGAAAAACATACACATCACCGAAGGTTGATTTGCTATTTCTTTTGGCCAAAAAAATTTCAAATCCATTTTTTGCTGCGCGCATTAAAATAATAGTTGCTGCTGGTATTAATGGTGTATTCATAATTAGTATGGGTCTCTATTATCCATTAGAATAATCCTTAATGGAAATTACAAAATTACTTTCAAAAGATATAAAAGATGCACCAAATTGGTTTATCAATGCCCTTAATGAAAAAGCAAGAGAGGCTTCATTAAATCATTCTTTAGGTAAAGTAAGTTATCAAGTTTGGGATAGAAATAAAAATAATAATGTTGTTTTATTGATTCATGGAACAGGAGCTCATAAAAAATGGTGGGATCCTATCGCTCCTCTAATTAATAATAAATATACAATTATCGCTCCTGACTTACCTGGGATGGGAGAATCTGAGCATAGATCAAAATATAACTTCAAAGGATTTGCAGAGGCATTAATTGAGATTCTAAAAAAAGAAAAATTTCTTAAAGAAAATAAAAAAATTATCCTGATTGGGCATTCTCTTGGTGGACATATTGCTGGTTATATTGCTACCGAAATGCCTAATTATGTGGATGGTCTTATCATGATTGACTCTCCGATTCGTCCTCCTGATTATGATTACAATAAACATATAAGCACTGGGCCATTAAGAAAAATTAAATACTATGACAATAAGGTTTCAATTTTAGAAAGATTTAGACTAATGCCTCCGCAAGACTGCAAAAACGAATGGTTTATTAGATATATTGCTGAGTACTCTATTTATTATGATAAAAAAGGATGGCGATGGAGATTTGATGATAAGCTTTTTGTGACATTAACTCGGTTGAATAATTATGAGTTTAAATTTCAATGCCCTGCCCTTTTTATTGCTGGTGGAAAAAGCCTATTATTAGAATCAAAAATAATGAAATACATTAAAGAAGCGTTTAAGGACTCAATGATTGTTGAAGTAATTGAAGATGCTGCTCATCATGTTCCAGTTGATTCACCCAAAGAGCTTACTTCTTTGATAAATAATTATTTGAAAATGTGGAGCTAAACAAAAATGAAAAATTTTTTAATATTCTTGTTATTGATACTAAGTATAATTCTTATATTTACTATACTCATAAATTCTGAACCTTTAGAACCCTTACAAAATTGTGATAACAGTGAAGAACTAAATGTTTATTGCGATTTTATGAATCCCGAAGATTTAGCTCTTACCCCAGATGGCAAATTCCTCATAATAGCTGAATTTGGAGGAATGGCTCCCTTGGTTGAGATAAAGCCTGGTAAATTGAGTTTTTTTAACATAAAAGAAAAAGTAAGAACTGAGGCAGAAATTCTTTTCAAAGAAAATGAGTGGGGTTCATCAAATTGCTCAAGAGCGTCAGGAACTGAATTTGGTCCCCATGGTATCGATTTAATTAAAAGAAATGATGGTAAATTTCAGCTTGCAGTTGTAAGTCACTATCCAGAAGAAACCATAGAAATGTTTGAATTAAAACAAAATAATGGATGGATGCTTGAATGGAAAGGCTGTATAAAAGTTGAAAATAAATATTACTTTAATGATGTTTCATTAGATAAAGCTGGAAATTTTTATGCCACTCATATGTTTGATTCAGATTTTTCATTAGCAGAAGTAGTTTGGAATATTGTTATTAAATCAAACACAGGTTTGGTAGTTAAATGGAATAATGGTGATTTCTTTGAGGAACTTCCATTTACAGCCGGATCTTTTCCAAATGGAATTGCATTAGATAAAGAAAATAATAATCTTGTAGTTAATTATAATCTTGGGGATAAATCTGTCCTTTTTGATCTCGATTCTCAAAAAATAATTGGAACTTATACACACAATTCACCTGATAATGTTGTGATTAAAGATAAGTATGTTTGGGTAACCAATCATGATCATGCTGCAACTGATACGTTCAAGTGTAGTGAGGTTAGAAATTGCACTTTGCCATTTTCTGTTAATAAGTTATCCCTGGAAGATCTTTCATTAATTTCATCATATAAATTTCAGAGCGAGAATATGGGAACAGGAACTGTTGGCCTTCCTCATAACGGATCTCTATGGATTGGCTCCTACCACTCAGACAGATTAGCAGAAGCAAGTCTATCTATTAGTGAATAATATTTATTCAACTCAGCAGGTAAAAGATTTTGAAGAAAAGTCTTTTATACAAAAAGACGATGATCTTCATGCCATGATAAGTGCTGCAGAGCATTCTATTGAAATTTTAGTTAATGCTTATCCATCATCTGACTTTTTAATACTTTGCGGGCCTGGCAATAATGGAGGGGATGGATATTTTATTGGTCTAGGACTAGAAAAACTACAAAAGAGTGTTAAATTAGTTGATGTATTTAAAGATCACAAAAAATCACGCCTATGTGATCATGCATTTGAACAGGCAAAATACTTGCAATTCATCTCTCCAGATAAAATCAAAAATATTTCCAAAAAAACAGTAGTAGTTGATGCAATATTTGGGATAGGAGGACGAATTAACTTTGAAGAAAAACTTAAAAATATCTTATTTCTTTGTAATAAATTTGAATCTAGAGTTGCAGTTGATTTACCAACCGGAGTAGAAGGAAATACTGGAGAAATAGCTAAGGCATGTTTTAATGCAGATATAACAATAACTTTTATAGGTTTTAAGCTTGGCCAAAAAATAAATAAAGGAAAAAGTTATTGTGGAGAAATTATATTAAAAGATCTTGGACTAAATATGAGTAAAAATGTAAATGCAACATTGAAGGAGTTCGCTTACGAAGATATAAAAGATAAGCTTCCTAAAAGAAAAGAAGACTCTCACAAAGGAAATCATGGCAAGCTTTTAGTTATTGCTGGGGATGAAGGTCTTGGAGGTGCAGGTATTTTGTCTTCAGAATCAGGGATAAAAACTGGAGCAGGATTAGTAAGACTTCTTACAAGAAAATCCAATATTTCTTCAAGCCTTTCAAGAAATCCTGAGGTCATGGTTTCTGGTGGAGATAATGCTCAAGATCTGGACACCTATTTCGCGTGGCCTGACATTATTGTTGCTGGCCCAGGAATGTTCGAGAACTTCTGGTCTGAACAAATGTTATATAGGCTACTTGAATCCTCAAAAAATAACTCTATTCCCATCCTTTTAGATGCTGGAGCTCTAAGACTATTAACTCATAAATCTTTTACTAAGATAAAACTTAATAAGCAAACTGTGCTTACGCCTCATCCAGGTGAGGCAGCTGAAATGTTAAAAATAAGTACAAATGAAATTCAAAAAAACAGAATTCAATCCGCAAAAGAAATACAGAAGAAATATGGTTGTATTGTTGTTCTTAAAGGCCATGGGACAATAATATGTGATAAAAAAAAT
>CESD01011505.1_pt1 | contig 10114 bp, 13 predicted proteins | sample 531191 | NCBI WGS metagenome assembly CESD01 (sample SAMEA2622021, study PRJEB7988) | marine metagenome | biome: marine biome (ENVO:00000447); feature: deep chlorophyll maximum layer (ENVO:xxxxxxxx); material: "saline water (ENVO:00002010), including plankton (ENVO:xxxxxxxx)" | depth 188 m
AATATATTGATACTGATAACGATCCATACCAAAGATAGGTGCATTATCTGTATTATAATTTCTTTTAAAATCTCTTGCTTTTTTGATACTACCGAATTGAATTGGTTTTAAATTTTGACCTGTTAGTGTTTTAAATTCTGTTTGTTGTTGTGAGATAGCATAAAGAGTAGGACTATAATCAATCTTCTCTTTAAATTCTTGTCCTTCGTGTATACCTCTAACAAGAAGTTTGCCGTGATGTTCTATTACACTTTTATAAAAGTTCATTATCTCTTAATCTCACCGTTAAATTATCTAATTCTTTTGTCAATTGTATCTGACAACTCAATCTACTTACACCTGGAATATAACCTCTTTCATATTCTAATAATGATTGTTCTAAACCATTTTCTTTTATAGGAAGAATATGTGTCCAAGCATTACTTAAATGTATATGACAAGTAGCACACGCCATATTACCACCACAATCAGCAGGGATTTCTTTTAATTCTGCCTGTTTTGCTGCCTGCATTAAAGTGGTTCCTTCTTCTACTTCAACACAGACTTTATCATTATTTGTCCGTATAAAGTTTACCGTTATCACTTTTTTAATGTAGGTATATTTGTTTCCGTTATTAAACTTGATTTAGGTGTTAATATCTTACTTGTATTTGCTTCGTAAGATTTTTGTATTTCATCTTTAGGCACAGACATAAAAACAATTTTATCTTTGTTCATTGTAACCGTATCTTTTTTGCCATACGCATTATACAATGACATCATTAATTGTACTGGTTGTCCTGGTGCTGCTTGTTGTGGAATAATAACGAAAGGATTTTTTAACTCAACCGTTTCGCCACTACCTTCATCTACTTTAGCAATTACATCTTCGCCAGTAGATAGTCTTAATATCTTAATTTCACTTGACATAATATTTCTCCTTATAATATAGTTATATCACACATTGACGCCAATGTCAATGTTATTTCTTTTCAAATCCAACTTTGTCTTGTTTTCCTTCTTTTTCAATAGGTCTTAATCGTTTACTTAATACAAAAGTTCTATTAGGATTAACAGCAACATTCATCTGTCGCATTAAATCTCTATTGACTAATAAATCTGAACCTGATCTAGGTCTACTATCTAATCCTACTTCAACATCTGGATATGTAAATCCATTAAATGTAAGTGCCATTTTTACGGTAGGTCTTGTTTCAGATGGTTCGTTAGTTGCATTTGATCTAAAAACTTCACTTGTACCAAATTTAGGTTTAGAATAAATTTTACCATCATATTTCCATTTTACAATTTTACCTTTTGATTCTATAATTTCATCTGCGTGTAAAGCACACGCTTGAGAACCATTACCTGTATCAAACTTAACTCTAACTTTTCCTATTTCATCTACGTCCATAGTTTCTAACCAACCACATTCTATAAGTGATTGTCTATCCCAATGAGTTCTATCTGAAACCCAATCAATTACATAAGACATCATAGTTTCACCATCTATTCTGCCTGATGGTTCTGGATCAGAATAATAATCTTTGTACTGATAACCTTCATAGTCAGCACCAGATCCTGGACTTCCGTTTATTTCTAATACGTATGGTTTATTTTTATAAACTATATGATCTACGCCACACATATATGCTCTGGATAATCTAGCAGTTTTTAAAACTAATTCTATTTCTTCTTCACTTAACTTATATGGTTCTGCCTCAGCACCTCTATGTGTATTTGATCTAAAGTCATAACTACTATGAGTTCTTTTTGTACTTGCAAATATTTTATTATCTACTACAAAAGTTCTTACATCAAAATCAGTTTTCATATATTCTTGTATTAACATTTCTGCTTCTAGTTTCCACATTGCCTGAACGGTTGCAACAAGACCTTCATAACTTTCAACTTTGATTACACCGACACCTTGTGTACCTGTTAATGTTTTTAATATGACAGGAAACTTACCACCGATTTTATCTAATGCAGTTTTTAAATTCTTTTCGTTTGATACATACGCTGTTCTAGGTGTAGGTATACCAAACTTTTCAAATAATAATGCTGAAGTTAATTTGTTATCACAAGTAAGCATTGCCGCTCTTGTGTTTAACATAAATGATTGTGAGTTTTGAAAAGCAGATATTAAAGATAAACCACCTTCATCTTGTAACGCACCACCTCTACAAATACAAACGGTATCTTTACCTATGAAAGTGTGTTTAGCACCTTCACCATCATAGTTATACACCGTTAATGTATTTTTATCTTCGTCTTTATCTGTTATGATTGAAGTTTTTGTATTTACTATAATACACTTTATGCCTTTTTTCTTACACGCTTTTGATATAAGATCAGCAGTTGTATTTTCTTTAGGGTCGTCTGAATCTGCTATTGTAATAATAGCAACCGTAATAGGTTTCTTCTTACGTTCTAAATCTTGTTCTACAAAAAATTCTTTAAACTTTGGTATTTGCATTTTCGCTATCTTCGTTTGTGACCTTTTTTCCTATGTTATATTTAGCAGATAAGTTCCATTCTTTTTTCTCTTTGAATGGTAAAACTTTTATCTGACTCAAAGGCGCCTTGTTATTTGCCTCGTCTTTTTTAACTATATCAATTAGGTTCCAGTCTTGTAATAAAATAGCGATTGTGTTTCTTCTTTGTATATCATTTTCAACTAAAGTTGCCTTCTTGCCATCTAAAGCAAAAAGTTCTTTAAAATGTACGATATAGTATTTACCTTGTTTGTGTAATATGTGGCAAGATTGAAATAACGTCTTATCTTTTCTACTTGCAACACCAATTCTTGTAAGGGTTTCTCTAACTTTTAGGAAATCGTCAGGTTGTTTTATGGTGACCTCTAACATACTCTCTGGCGACCATTGTATTTCTTCACTCATTTTCTTCTCCCACCTTTATATAAGGTTTCTTTAATATGTTCAATTTGTTTCTTTGTGAGTATGTTCAAAGCCTCTCTTGCTTTTTCATTACTATAACCAAAATACTCTTTAATATACTCTATGTCTTTCAATTTGGATTGTTTTAACCATTTGCCACCAAACCGTTTTTTTCTTCTAACACTATTTAGTAAAAACTGAAATTGGACCTGATTGTCTAGGAAGTGATAACCGTTCATTTCATTTGATTGTGGAAGAGTATCCCAAAACATAGATAAACAACGATTAATTATGTACGCTGGATATTTTTTTATCCAGGTTTCATCTGATTTCATCAAGTCTTGTTTAGACTCATTTATCGCTTTTAAGTAATCTTTTAATTCGTATGCCATTATTTATTGCGTCTGTTATGTCTGCCCATATACCAATCACCTGGTTCGTAATTGTATCGTTTACCGTGATGTCCTCTTATGTCAGCATACCACATTCGCAATTTGACTATGCAAGTTCGCCAAAATGTTCTTCGTGCCATTGTATCCTCTTTAATTATGTTATTTAAATTTGCAAGTCGCCATTATTTCAGTCAAACAAGCGACCATATTTATCTCCTGATCGGCGACAAAAGCGGATTTATATTGGTATCCTGCTAATAAAAGTATTGCCTGGGGTACTGATTGAGGTTGTAGATAATCTTTTAAAGACTCATAGATTATTCTAAACAAGTCTGATGGTTGAACATTAAGATTGTTGACTACCCATTTTCTAGTTTCGTTAAAGTCTTTTTTCTTCAAAGACGCAAATAAAGTCTTAATATCTGCCTCTTTTTGATTAAAGAATATACCACTATCAATCTTACCATTTACTGAATATCTTTGTAATTCATTGATAGTTTTTCTGAAATCTGGAAAATGCTTCTCAATTAGAGTTGCTAAGACTTTTTTATCATAAGGTATCTTATTATTATCTAATATAGAACCTAGTCTTTTCATCAACGCCTGACCTGCTTTTAGTCTTTGTCCGTTGACTATTTTAAAATCTATTTGAGTTAATCTGCTTCTTAATGGTTCAATCAACTTGTAAGGATAATTACAAGTCATAATAAATCTACAATTTTCAAAAAATGTTTCAATGAAATTACGCAAAGCAGGTTGAACAGACTCACCGTTCATATAGTCTGCCTCGTCAATTATGACTACTTTGTGTTTAGATTCAGCATTGAAAGATACGGTTGACGCAAAATTCTTAATCTTGTGTCGTAAAGTATCTATATGCCTACCTTCATCGGAACCATTTATGATAATGTAATCAGCGTTAAGTTCATCACATAAAGCACGAGCAACGGTAGTCTTACCTGTTCCTGCTGTACCTGATAACAACATATTAGGTATTTCTTTTTTCTTTAGAAATTCTAAAAATGTTTTCTTTTGCTGATCTGGTAGAATACAATCCTGTATTGTTCTAGGTCGGTATTGTTCAACCCATAAAAAATCTGCCATAGTCTAACTCCTTAAAATTCAGAGTCAGGTTCTAATGCGATCCAGTATTGTACAGGTTTGTTCCTGTTAACAAAATGACTTATCTTTTGTTGTGAGATTTCTACATCATAATCGTCACCAATAACTTTTAAGTTTTCTGCTTTAAAGTAAGCATTAAACTTCTTATCAGTTTCTCCTATGATTTCAGAATAGTCATTTGAAGATTTGTTTTTCTTATCAGTAGCAACTAACTTAATATTTTTACCATCACCTACTACGGCAACATCTGGTAAATTCAATGTAGTAATTGCTCTTTGTAATCTAGCAAAATCATCTTTCTTTAAAGTAAAAGATACATACTGATCTGGCATATTGATTGCTTTTGTTGGTGCAACAATAACTGATTTATCAGCAAAGAAATATTTGATTGCTTGTTTATTATTTGCGGATGCTATAGTTACATTTGATCCACCATTAAATTTTAATGCAGGTTTTTCAAATAACTCAACTGCTCTTAAAAATTCTGGCAAGTCATATATAGCAAACTCACTATCAAACTTCTCCGTCACCTCTGCTTCTGCCAAGATGTTTTTCATTGTAGAGATAGTCTGAATCTTATTTCCAGGTTTAACTAGAATATTCTGGTTAATATCTGAAAAGTTTTTTAACACCGATAAAGTGTCTGTACTTATGTTCATAATATATTCACTCCTTCATAATTTATATAGTGTCAGTATATACTAAAAAGGCGAGGAAGTCAATGCTGCCTCGCCTCTGGTCTCTTAAACTACTTAATTTTAATAGTTCTTGCCTTTTTGTGTTCTGGAATTACTCTCTCCATAGATACACATAAAAGACCATCTTTCAGTTCAGCACCTTTGATTTCTACCTCATCAGCGATTGTGAAAGACTTTGTAAACATACGTTTTGCAATACCTTTATGTAGTATTCCATCCTTATCATCTGTTTTTTCTTCTTCTTCTTTAACAGATTTAATAGTTAGTATGCTGTTTTCAAAAGACACATCTACGTCCTTTTTACCGTACCCTGCAAGTGCTACTTGTATATCATAAGTGTACTTACCTGTCTTAATGATATTGTATGGTGGGTAATTAGGAACATTAATAGAATCATATTGATGATTAAACATTGACTCAAAGTGGTCAAATACATCATCAAATCCTACTGATAATGGTCTTAATTGATTGAAAATTGAAATTGCTTTATTGGTCATTTAAACCTCCTTTGTTAAGCGAGTTTCATTTTGTAGAACCCATTATGGCGTTCTATTATTATTTATATAATCATTATTATATAAATGTCAAGCCACTTTTTTGTTCACGCAGTAAGTGGCAAACCTGCGTTTTGCGACACCGACTAATTCCTTAATCGGGTTTCTGCGTGGGGACTTACGAATAGCCCCAACATTATATATTTATCTATCACCAACGCAAAACTTTCAAACTTAATAACCTCTTAATCGTTCTAATTTTTTCTTTAATTTTTTACAATTTGCTATATTTTCTTTTCTTTTTCTTCTCTTTTTAGCAGATGGTTTTTCATAATATTGTCTTTGTCTTAACTCTTTTACTATGCCTTCCTTTTGTACTTTACGTTTTAGTACACGCATAGCCTGTTCAACATTTCCTCTTCTAACTTCTATTGTAATGCTCAACTCTTACACCTCCCTTCGTTTACCATTGAAATACATTCGCCATCATAATTAATATTAACATACCAGGTATTACTATACTCAACGGCCAGAAATCTAGTAATTCTTTCCAACCCATTTTATCTTGTTTACTTCTTTTTTTCACTTGTTTTTTTATCTCTCTCATTAAATTATTGATAGGTTCACCTTTTGCAAAATTTGGAAACCCTAATTCTTCACACATCATAACTTGATTATAAACTTGGTGTAATGTTTTCTTTTTTAGTTCTAGTGTTACCGTACCTTTTAGAGAGGCGACCGAAGTCGCCTCCTTTGGACTAACACTATGATTGATAGATTTAGATTGACTCAGACTCGTCCTCATCATCTTCCTCACTATCATTGGATTCTATTTGTGATTCAAGTTCTGCCTTTTTCTGTTGATCTATAATTTGATCAGCAGAAGCACCAGCGTCAACTTTAGTATATAACTCCACAAACGAATTTTTTGTATCATCATCAAATCTATTTGTACACATTTGAATTGCCTTCATCTTATTAGCAAAGATTGAATATGCCTGTGTAATATGTACAAGTCTTCTTGTAGATATAATTTCGTCAACACCACCATCAAAGTAGGTTTTTCTAATTACATCTGCCCAAGTAGTTAACTTGTCAATGAATTTAACATCTGATTTACCATAAGACTTTAAAGTATTATTTAAAATCTTTTTTTCTATAGCAACAGATGGATATTTCTGTTCAAAAGTTACTGGAAATCTTTCAAGGAATGCCTCGTTAAGAACATTAGTACCGATAAACTTACCGTCTTCGGATCCTTGACCTTTAGTATTTGCAGTAGCAATTACATTGAAACCAGATTTAGGTGTTACCCATTTGTTAATCTTCTTAACAAAGATACCTGAACCTTCAAGGACAGGTTGTAAACACATTATCTTATTACTTGCAAGGTCAATCTCGTCAAGTAAAAGAACAGCACCTCTCTCCATTGCCTCAATGATCGGACCATTAGACCAGACCGTTTGTCCGTCTTTAAGTCTGAAACCACCAAGCAAATCGTCCTCGTCTGTTTCAATTGTTATATTAACTCTAATTAATTCTCTTTTCAAATCAGCACACGCCTGAGTCACGGCAAGAGTTTTACCGTTACCAGAAAGACCTGTTATAAACACAGGATAAAATCTATTAGATTTAATAATTGATTTTACGTCTGGATAGTTACCAAAACTTACAAAGTTTTTATCCTTGTTAGGAACAACATTGTCCGTTAGAGTAGAAACGATATAAGCCGCCTCTTTTTCAGTTGTAGGTTTTACAACCTTCTCCATAGTATTTGGTTTTTCCACATCTGTATCTGAACCAGATGGCATTTTGAATAGACCTTTTTTTACTTTAAGGTCTTTATTAGACACTAACCATTGTGGAAAAGAAACTTTGTGTTTCTTCTCAACTTTCACAAGTTGTGCCCTAGTGATTTCTTTAATATCACCAAACTCTTTATAGCATAGTTCTATAAAGTTTCTTTGTTTTTCATTTAACAACATTATATTAGTCCTTTCTCAATTGTTGATATATATAGGCTATCATAGATTGACTCAAAAGTCAAGCAGTAATAACCCTTGTTTTTATTGATGTTTTTGTCCATATTATGCAACCTTCTCAATAAATTTGTTTAAAAGCACTCTGGAAGTGATTCTTCCTTTCATACTTTTACTGAATAAAGATTTAATCTTACCAGTTTTCATAGTATCATTAATGCCATCTAAATCAGTATTCTCAACTTTCATATCTTTAGCATTAACGATATAATAATCATCATAACCTTTTTGAGGTACGGTACATACCTTCTCTTTATTAAATTTACTTCTATTCTTTTGGTAGATTTCTTCTCTTTTAGAATAATCTCTTATATGTTGAGGTCTGAAATACATATCAGTTTCCCACCTTCTTATTCTTTTAACTAGATAGAAACCGATAGTTGTAATATTGTGGTAATCTCTTAACATATTTAATAGAGTACCTGTAATACCAGTTGATCTATAACCATAAAATTCATCTTTAACGGAATGATATTTCTTTTTATATATCATAACATCTGTACTACCTTGATTTTCTGGATGTGTACCTATAAGTTGTTTTGATTCTGAATCATATTGCATTGTTTCTGAACAACCATAGTTACCACCACCATCAGTTAAAGTAATTAAATTCATTTTTTCAATTTTATATTTGTTTTTAAATAAAGGTACTAATTTTAACATAACAATTAATGCCTCATTTAAAGGTGTAGAACCTAAAAAGTATTCACTAGGTATATGTACTGATTCAGGTCTATCATAAGCAAATGGATCTCTACTGCTTCTCCAACAATATCTATGTTCATAATACATTGCTAAGTGATATAGATACATTAGAGATTCATCTAATTTGTTTTTCTTTAACTTATGACTTGCAACATTAACTAGTTTAATTTTATCAATACCCATATCGCCAGGTTTATAATTAAAATTTTTACTTCTTTTGTGTGAATAGTCTTCATCTTTTTTATCCATTTCACTACTAAAGAAATATAACTCAAAAGGTATATTTGTTTTTTGACAAAATGATACTAACTGAATTGTTTGTTGTACCGTTTTAAAAATGGTATCACTCATACTACCTGACCAATCTAACAACATCATCATACCGTGGTTTTTAGCGTCTGGTAATATAGTTAATCTTTTAAATATATCTTCATTAAATTTATAACTATGTAATTTAAGAGGATCAATAGTTCCTGTTTTATCTAAAGTTGATCTCTTATAAGCAGTTGCCGCCTTTTTCATTTCAAATTCTTTAACTAGATACATTATAGTTTTTTTAGAATCATTCATAAACTTTTTATATTCTTTTTTAAGATAAGGTAAATACTTACTAGCAGTTCCTCTATCTGAAATAAAAGATTGTTTCATATCATTAATAAAATCTTTATTTGAATGGATAACTTTACTTAATATAGGATCTGGTATTGATCTATAATAATAACTATTATTAGTATCTAATAATTTTTCTTTGTGACCTTCAAACCAATTGTTAGTAATAGAAGTAAGTGGCATATCACCACCAGAACCTACAGCACCACCGCCACTAGAGTTTTCATCTTTGGCAGTCTTATCACCTACAGCAGGTTTATCTTGTTTTGATTCTGATTCTGTTTTACCTTCAGTTGCGTCTTGTTTATCTTTAGACTCACTATCTTTATTATCATCTTTGTTACCATCACCATCAATATCTTTACTATCTTTTGAATCGTTTTCATTATTTTTTAGATTGTAGTTTTCAACTAATATGTGATTGTCAAAATCAGGTAATTTTTTAAGTTTCTTAACTTCTTTTTTCTGCCAATCTAATAATTTTTTAGCAAGTTTAACTACATCATTAAAAGTTTTTAATGAGTCAACTTGTTTCAACCATAGATTGTCTGAATTAGAAAAGTTAAAATGTAATTTTTTTGAAGACTTATAGAATATATTAATTTTATCAATTAACATTAAGTCTTTATCATAGTCTTTATCTTTTAGACCAAAGAAATTTTGTCTGTTAAGTATTTCAAAACCATTCAAGTAGTTAGTAATAACACCTGGATATTTCTTTTGTACTTTTGCGTCAATTCTACAATCTTCTAATACATTAACATATGCTCTTAACTCATCATCATCAGCAATTCTTTTCCAACCATTAGTCGGTGTAAATAAAGCGTGAGCACATTCGTGTGCTACTAACATATCAGTTACGTCTTTTGAATCTGTTTTAAATATTGGTAATGTAAGTATTCTATTAACTACATCAAACGAAGCAGTTTTAACATTATTTTGTTGGACCGTAATGTTTTCAGTTGCAAGTAGTTTTGCTAGTTGTGATTTTGAATCTATATTAAGTGTATCTTTGTCCATATTCTATATGCTAGGACATTTTCACTTAAAAGTCAAGCGTTAATTTTCCTTGATTTTACTAGGTTTTTGAAGATAAATGTTCTCTTTTTGTTCTTATTTCGTAAAAATAAACGTAGGTTCAAACTTTCTTCCTGTTAGATTCGGTCTTTTAAACTT
>CESD01041997.1_pt1 | contig 10108 bp, 2 predicted proteins | sample 531191 | NCBI WGS metagenome assembly CESD01 (sample SAMEA2622021, study PRJEB7988) | marine metagenome | biome: marine biome (ENVO:00000447); feature: deep chlorophyll maximum layer (ENVO:xxxxxxxx); material: "saline water (ENVO:00002010), including plankton (ENVO:xxxxxxxx)" | depth 188 m
GTCTACACAGGTATGAATGATAAGGGTGATTTCTATATTGGAAACACCAAGATCTCTGCTGATAGTGGTGAACAGGTTACATTTGATATTCCAATCCCAACTGTAACGGGTGAAGATCCAAGTAAATTAAGTGTTATCTTTGATGAAGTTATTGTTAAAGAGAGAATACTTGTTGAAGGTGGAGCATCTAATCAGATACTCTCCCAGTTCAATGGTCCAGTTACCTTTAATGGAACAGTTAGATTTAGTAAAGATTTAACTATAACTCAAAAGTTAAAGGTAGAAGGTATTGTTGACTTTAAGAATCCTAAAGCTAACTCCTCAACAAACTGTGCTAGTGGTACTTTAGATGCTGCTTTCAATGTTGTTGGTGGTGTTGCTATTGGAGAGGATCTTTATGTATGTAAGGAGATTAAGACTTTCTCTTCTGAGCAATCAACTAGCACTACTTCAGGTGCATTAGTAGCTTCTGGTGGTGTTGGTATTGGTAAGAACGCTTACATTGGTGGACTTGTTGTTATAGCAGGTAATACAACTGTTGGTGGTGAATTATCCGTAACTGGTACTTCTACTCTTAAAGGTAATGTAGATTTAGGTGATGCTATTACTGATACTGTATCATTTACTGGTAGAGTTGATACAGATTTATTGCCATCAGCAGATGAAACTAAGAATCTTGGTAGTGTATCTAATAGTTGGGCTGAGATTCATTCTGCATCTCTTCAAACAAAGGCAATTGCCATAACAGGTAATACTGCTTCTACAAGTAAGCAAACTGGTGCTTTAACTGTAGGTGGTGGTGTTGGTATTCTTGGTGATTTACATGTTGGTGGAGACATTATTGCGTTTGCTTCTTCAGACGAAAACTTAAAAGAAAATATCACACCTATTGAGAATTCTCTTTCTAAGGTCTTATCAATTACTGGTAATACTTTCAGTTGGAACGCAAGTTCTTCTAGATCTGGTGAATTTGATACTGGTGTAATCGCACAAGAGGTTGAGAAACTTGGTCTTCCTGGTGTAACTACTACTAGAGATGATGGTACTAAGGCAGTTAGTTATGAAAAACTTGTTCCTCTATTAGTGGAAGCAGTTAGGGAACTTAATACTAAAGTTGAAACCTTACAGTCTTCGGTTGATGAATTATCTAATGTAGGTATCTCTACTAAATAACTAAAAATCATTATAAATGGCTAATATTACAAAATCATTCAATTTCCGTAATGGTGTCCAAGTTGATGATGACAATCTATTAGTAAATCCTTCGGGTCTGGTGGGTATAGGAACTACAGTTCCTACTGAGGCTTTGGATGTACGAGGAGATTGTGTAGTATCTGGACTTGTTAGTTCAACAACTGCTAAATTTACAGATCTTGAAGTAACAAATCTTACAACAGGTACGAATAATTTAGCAATAGGTATTGATAAGATAATTGGTGCTGGAGTTAGTATTAGAGCAGGTATAATTAGTGCAAATACGGCTCAAACTGGAGTAGTTACATATTATGGTGATGGTGGTAAGTTAAATAATATTCCAACTTCTCAATGGAAAGATTTAAATATTGGGTTAGGTTTTACAAGTATATACAATGAAGGTTTTGTAGGAATAGTTACTGGAGATCCAAGATTCGCCCTTCAAATTTCAGGATCAAACGATTTATCTAATTTTATTGATGGTGTAGGTATTACGTCTGAGGGTGGTATAGTTGCTACAGGTATAGTTACTGCTGGTGTTCTTGATTCTACTTATATTATAGGTAATGTTACTTCTGGTATTAGTACATTAGGAATTTCAACTGCTGATTCTCTTAGTGTTGCTGGTATTGTAACTGCTGGAATAGGATTTACTGGAGATGTAAGAGGTAATATTGTTAGTGGAATATCTACTATAATTCAGGTAGATTCAACTAATGTAAGTGTTTCTGGTGTTGTAACTGCTACTACATTTAAAGGTGATGTTGAGGGTGGTGTAACTGGTGATGTAACTGGAAATTTAACAGGTCACGTTGCTGGTAATATAGTTGGTCTTGCTGCTACAATTAATGGACCATTATCAGTAAGTGGTTCTATTACTGGTACTACTGAAGTAAATACTGTAAGATTAATTTCATCAAGTTCTACTCTAGGAATTTCAACTGCTAGTAAATTAAATATAACTGAGAAAATAGGTGTTGGTATTCAAAACCCTGCTAATAATGTTGACATATACAGTTTAGGGGATACTAAAACATTAATAGCTGGTTCAGATACTGCTTCTCTTCTTATAAGTCAAAGAACTGTTACAGGAATTGGAGAGAGTGTTTCTGCGATTAGATTTGGTGCTACCTCTAAGAGTCTTGAGATAATAAATGGAGATACTGGCGATTTCAGTAGTGTTATACATGGTGGCGGTTTTAGTGGAATTAATACTGGATCATTTAAATGGGTATATGGTAGAACTAATGCTGAGTTGATGCAACTTAGTTATGATGGTAAGTTAGGTATTGGAAAAGTACCAGAGACTACATTAGATGTTGTTGGTGTTGCTACATTCTCTAGTTCTGTTAGAGTTGATGGTTCTCTCACTGTTAATGGATCAATCTTTGGTAATGGTTCTGGAATATCAAATTTAAATCTTCCAAGTGTTGCTAATGGTACTAACATTAATGCTACAACTGGAATATCAACAGTTAATGAATTAGATGTTGCTAAAACTATTGGAGTTGCTACGGTAGCGATTGGTACTGCTAGAGAACATGTTGAAACAGGTATTGATATTGATGCTCAAAATAGTACGGCATTATTATTAAGAGTTGGTATTGGATCTACTCAACCTGGTACTACATTGGATGTAAAGGGTGGATTATTTGGTAATATGCCAGGTAATGTAAGCACAGAAACTCTTGTTGTTGGTAAAACATTAACATCATGTGCTGTTGACTTTTCTAATGCTGGTAAGGATCTTGCTGGAGTTAGTGCTAATAGATATTATATGTTACCGCCAAAAATAACTACGTCAGATCGAAATAATATACCAAGTGGTAATTTACAAGCTGGTGCGTTGATTTATAATACATCAACTAATAAAGTTCAAGTATATAACGGTAGTTCATGGGTTGACTTACACTAATGGCAAGAAAGAATTATCAGATCAAGGCTAAAACTGCTGAAGCGTGGCAGAGAATACATGATGAATTAATTCTAGATGGGTCTAGTGAGGTAAATGTACCATCGAGAAAATGTACTTGTAAGGAGGATAAGACCCATAGTCCAACTAGGGGAACATATCAATTATCTGCAGAAGAGGTTGCTGAATTAAGATCTCATCCTGATATTGATTATGTCGCATTAGATGATATCTATCATCCAGAAGAAAGAGCAGAAATTATACCCGATGGAACTAGATTTGCTAGTAGTGTCAAAAATTATAGATCTTTATATGATGTAACTCCTCCTGTAGAAGTTAAAAATTCTTTAATGGCTACTACTGGCCAACTTAATCAGGGAGTTACTAATTGGGTTCATGTTAGTGCTTTATCAGGATCTAGTCCTGCTATGAGTTATTGGGCATCACTACCATTATTAACAGAATATGGTGTCTATAAGTCGGTTCCTACTGATAAAACTCAAGAAGATCCTCATAAAGATGATACTTTAGAATGTGAGAATACTTTTGCTATATCTACAGCTGCATTCTATCAACTAGAAATTTCTATTGATGGTGAATTAGGTGAAGTTGAGTGGGCAAAATTTGGAGGTACTCCACAGTATTATCCTTTATCAAATAAATTTAATAGTTATGTTGGTGTTAATAATGATAGTGTCTCATTAAATCCAAGAGTCGATCAAAGTAATCCGAAGAACCATAAGTATCAAGTTATAAATTTAGGTTATCTTACTGCTGATACTTATACAATAAAAGCAAGGGTTAAGAATGGTGATTACCATGATCCAGCAACAGATAATTGGAATTATAATCCAGGCGGTATAGCATGGAGGTTAATGCAGTATAAGTCTAGTGAAGGAAGTAATACTTCACAAGCTTATTTGACTGGAGCTGATAGTGAAGTTACTCATATAATACCTAGAACAAGTCCAACAACATCTGAAAAGAATAGAACAGGTTATCAACTATTAAGATGTCAATCAGGTGCTAGTAATACTTGGACTGATTCTAAGGATGTAAAGACTTCAAATATTAATTATACTAATGATGGATATGATACTGATGTAATTGTTATTGATGATGGTACATGGCACGGACATCCTGAATTTTGTACTGACGATAGCGATCCATCACATTATATTCCAGGAAATGTTTTAGCAAGACATGGAACATCTGGTGCTTTGGATCTTTTCTTTGATGCTCCATATTACTTAGACCCAGATTGGTTTAATGCTGATAATAATAGATTAGAAGTTCGTTGGGATGGAACAAGGGTTCCCACTGATGCTGCAGCAAGATCTTGGTGGACTAGTTCTTCTAGTAGATCATCTACATTTTTAAGTAAATCTTCTGGAACTGGTTGGAATAGAACAGATACACTTGGATCTTCTAATTTTACAAATTATGCAAGATCAGCCGCTTGTGGTACTAAAACGACAACTCCTACAGACGGGGATCATGGAACTCCTGTTGCTTCTCTAATTTATGGAAAGAATTTTGGATGGGCATTTAATTGTAATAAATGGTCAATAGATTATAATAGAATGAATGCAGAAGGATACTGGGGTATTGTTAAATTATTTCATAATTTCAAACCAGATAATCCAAAGTTTGCAGATTCTGATTCACCATTTTATGATAATGGTAATTATAAAAAAGACCCAACAATAGTGAACTGTAGTTGGGGTAGACCACTTTGGTATACAAATCCAATAGGTCTTGATGCATCTGTGACAAGTTCGGCAGCTCCATACACTTATTTAAATAACGGGGGAACATATAATTATAGGGGAACTGCAGGAACATATCCTGCTCAAACAGTTGGACAAGGATTTAGTACTCCTAAATTTGCTCATAGAGGTTCTTCTAGAGGTCCTGCTAGAGTCCAAGATGGTAATACAAACCTGTCTAAGCAAAAACACACATATGTTAGTGGTGCTTATTGGGTAAACTATGGACAGCAGTATTTTGAACCAGTTGGAGGTAATGCTGCTAATCTATCAACTGGATCAGTTGGTCAAGGAGATCCTAATAGTGAAAATACAGATATAAGAGAAGTAATTGATGCAGGAGTTGTAGTTGTTTTTAGTACTGGTAATACTAGTAATTATTATGTAAGTCCAACGGATGAGGATTATAATAATACTGTGGATGGTTTTCATGTTAATAGATTAGCATTTCCACAGCAAATTTCATATGATAAACCAATGATTATTATTGGTGCTATAGGTGATAGTCTTCGAGATGATTGGGATTTAACGGGAGATGCACCTTTTAAGGAGCAAGCAAGTAGTCAGTTTGATGTAAAATCAGAAAGACTTCCTGCTGGAGATCCATATATGTCTCATGCAGAATGGGATGGTAATAATTCGGAATATGGTCCAAGTCAAAGAGACTATAGTTCTAGAGGATCTGCTATTGATTTTTATGCTCCTTCAGAGACATTAGCTGCATCTGTTAAAACTGATAGCAGCAATTTAACTACTAATGTTTGGATGAACATAAGGTATCAGAGATTAGAAACTCATCCAACTGGAGGAAAAACTTATCAGGATATGAATTTTGGTGGAACATCTGCTGCTGCCCCAGTTGCTTCTGGATTAATTGCTTGTGCATTACAGCAAAATAGAGGTTGGACTCCATCTCAAGTAAGATCAAATTTAAAATCTGCTATTAGTGCTGAAGGAACTAGTTTTTATAGAGGATACAGACCTGGTAATAGTCCTGATGATCCAAAATGGATGGGTACTTACAGTACTTTTGGGTCAGATGTAAGAATAATTAAAGAATATACGGGAGTTACGAGTAAATCAGCACATCCGTCTATTGTAGCTAATTCTGGATTAAATACTGCAGGACCTGATAATGAACAGTTTACAATAACTGAAAATAGTGCGTCAGTTTCTCATAAAGTAAAGATTCATGGTATAAGAGAGTTTACGGAAAGTGATACTTCTATAATTTTAAAATTAAAGAATGGATATTATCCAATTGAAGTTTCTACAGATGAAACAAATCATTTAGTTACAGGTCAATATCAACTTAGAGTTGATCCAACTTCCAATAAGAAATTACAGATTAGTGATAATTCTGGAGGTGCTTGGGATGATTTTGAAATTGAAGTTGTTAATGGTAGGTTTGTATGTCATGGTGTTTCAAAAGCATATTATGTTCAGGACGTTACTGCCACACAAGGATTGCCTAGTGGTGGAGGAAGTACTACAGCGACTTATTCGTTAACAGCTAATAGTTATAGTGTTAATGAAGGTGATACTATTATAACTGCTTGTCAAACAACTAATGTTTCTCAAGGAACTACGATATATTGGCAATTAACTGGTAGTATAACTGCTGCTGATTTCACAGGAGCAGCATTAACAGGATCATCTAATGTATCAGCTTCTGGATACTTCCAATTCCTTCATACTCTTAAGCAAGATACTTTAACTGAAGGCACAGAAAATATTACTATCAAGTTATATTCAGATTCAGCAAGAACAACGCAAGTAGGTAATAGTATATCCATTACTGTTGTTGATACTTCTACTACAAATACTGGAGGTGGGGGTGGATCATCTACTGCCCAATCAGGTGAATTCACTGTAACTAAAGCTGGACCTTTCTTTTCATCAGGTGATATACGCTGGAGTGCATTGAGATATAATTTTAAAGAGACTCAAAGTGGAGCAATTAAATGTTCGGAACTTTGGCAGAATACTAATATTAATGATACAGATCCTATAGTACCTCATTGTACTGAAAACGATCAGGTTAAAGATTCATTTACACTTTCTGGAGGTAAGTACACAGCTACTGGTACTGCTACTAATTGGAAAGCATCTTTGATGAGAGATTCTGTGAAGAGATACACTGGAACTTGTTCTGGAACTTATGTTGAACTAGATATGGGTTTATATACTGCTAGTGGTAATAAAGGTATTGATTGGGATGGGCAAGGTGTTGCTGATGCTGCTGGTTCAACAAACGGAAACTATACTAGAAATGTTCAAAAGATAATAAATTTAAAAGGTAGTTGTGTATCTACTGACACTGGTACTAATGGATTAGTTGGTGGTGGAGGTGTTGGTAATAATAAAAAACCAGCAGCTATGTTAGTATTGCCTAATCCAATGAAGGCAATTAATACTCGTATTAATAATACTGGATCTATAATTGGTGCTGGTGGTTTAGGTGGATTTTATTCTACACATCAAACTAATAGTGATCCAGGTAAAGATGGCGGTCCAGCATTACAATTATTCCATGAAGGAAATATAAATGGTGGTATAAAAGTACATAATACTGGTCAAATTTATGGTGGTGGTGGAAGTGGTGAGCAAGGAGAGATGGGATATCCTGGTGCTGCAGGTCAATGTACTTCATCTGGATCATCTACCAGTGTATCTATTGGAGGTTATTTCACGACATGTCCAGGTGGTGGTAGTGCTGGTTGTGGCGGTGCACAATTTATGGGAACAGTTTGTTTTTGGCAGATAGATTGTGATGGTGATGGAAGCTTTGATGGTAGTATTTGTGCAAGTGTTTGTGAAACAACATCATATTGGACTAATAACTATGGATCTAGTACAACTCCTGTACCAGGTATTGGTGGTGCTGGTGGAAATGGTGAAGGACATAATCAACCAAGACAAAATGGATTCCAAGGAACTAATCCAGTTCAAGCACAGTGTAATAATGGTGGTAGTTTAGAAGGTGGTCAAGTAGCAACTGGTGGTGGTGCTGGTGGTAATGGTGGTGCTTATGGTCAACCTGGAAGTTCTACATTAGGAATTCCTGGTGATGGTGGAAGAGGTGGATCTGCTATTTGTGGAAAGAATTATACTCTTACTGGATCAACTGGTAGTGCAAATATTAAAGGTGCTATTGATCTTTTATGTGATGGTGCTGCTGCTCCTAAACCACCAGCACAAGGACTACCAGTTCTTACTGTCACTATGACTAGAGGACAGCATGTTAGATTTAATAGACCAGCATCTCATTTACTTGTAACTAGCGTAGGTTCAAATGGTGTAAGTAATAATAATTCTGTTTCTTTCATTCTTCGAGATATATGTAATGACCAAGCAATGCGTGATTATGCATTACGAGATTTGATTATATATGATAAAGATAATACAACCACAGAGATAAAAAGATGTAGTTATAATCATCCTAGCACTACTGATCATACTATGGATCTCCTACCAGGAGTTTATCCTCTTAAATGGATTGGATTACATCCATATAATACTGCTACGGCTCCTTTTGGTTATGATATAAACAATGATACTTATGTTCCAGATGATAGGGGTGGATTTGGAAGCGATCCAACAGAATTTGGTCATAATCGTAGAAATCCTTCTGTAATAGTTAATAATGATCAGCAAATAGATCTGTGGGATACAACAAATCCTGATATTAATAGAAGATTTTTATTATTACCACCTGCAGGAGGATCTTCAAATATTACTCCTTGGGAAAGATCTTGGGATACAAATAGGGGTCATGATAATGCTACTGATTTCCCTGCCATTAATAATCTTTGGCATCAATATATGAGAGATCTAGCAGTCACTACAAGTAATATTGATACACAAACAAGTGCTTCATTTGGAAGTGACGATCATTTACAAGATGGTATATGGGAGTTTGATGTTGACCAAGGAAAGACTGGAATTTATACGATAAAAGCTAGATCAGATAATAATGCTAAGTTCTATTGGGGAACATCTCCAGATATAACACCTACCAATGCACTAGGTTTTATGGAAACTACACCATACGATAGTCATGGTGCTAATTTTGGTGTAGGTCAAGCACCTACAGGATTTACTGAACTAGGTCGTATTTGGCCATACGCAAGTGAAGGTGGAAATGGTCAGACAAATTGGTTTAATGGTTGGTCGAGACAATTAAACGGTTCTGGACAACCTATGCAGGGTTGTACTTATTGGCAATTAAATTTAACTACTGTAGGAAAAATATATTTGTTAGTTAGATTAGTTAATCAACCTATTAATAACCCATCTGATCCTGCTGATAATGATGCTTGGGCAACTAACCCTGCTGGTGTTGCTTTCGAGGTTTTTGATCCTAATCAGAATAGAGTTGCTAAATCTACTGATATAATAGGTAAATATGGTACTTTTGGTGTACCCGAAGCATCATGGAGTGTTACTAATATAAGAATTGATGCTCAAGGAACACCTGTTCCACCAGATTATATGCAGGCAACATCTAGTGCTTTAACTACAACAGGAACTAGATCTGAATTCCTTTCTGATAATCAGTTTAATGATAGTGTTCCTGAAGGTGTCCTTAGTGGCACATCAAAATTTAAACCACAGAGTGCTAATACTGGTTCAGGAGGTATGAAATATACCTATGTGGCAAATAATACATCTGGATCTGTCTCAAAAGACATTACAATAAATTGATGTAATTCTCAAATAATATACATACCTTTGTATGGATTGTACGAGAAGCTCTATAATTTCTTAAAGAACCAGTGGCAGAACTGGCACAAGACCCCCTCAAGGGGGTTTTTTAATGCTATAATATATTCAACTGAGAAACATTGATGCCATTACGTCCACACCAAATTGATGCTCTGGATGCTATGGCAAACCATAATAAGGGGCAAATCATCGTACCTACAGGTGGTGGTAAAACCATGTGTATGATTGACGATACTGAAAGATCAGGTGGTACTACTGTTGTAGTCGCACCACGCATACTATTAGCAGAGCAATTATCATCTGAGTTCCTAGAACAGATTGATAATGTATCTGTGATGCACGTACATAGTGGTGAGACACCTCATTACTCTTCAACTAAGTCAGATGATATTGCTGATTGGGTTTTTCTTAACAGACTATTTGGTAAGAGAAGTTTAATCTTTACTACATATCATTCATTACATAGAGTACAGGAATCAGGTATTCCTGTAGACACAATTTACTT
>CESD01098570.1_pt1 | contig 10100 bp, 8 predicted proteins | sample 531191 | NCBI WGS metagenome assembly CESD01 (sample SAMEA2622021, study PRJEB7988) | marine metagenome | biome: marine biome (ENVO:00000447); feature: deep chlorophyll maximum layer (ENVO:xxxxxxxx); material: "saline water (ENVO:00002010), including plankton (ENVO:xxxxxxxx)" | depth 188 m
GTTCCCATAATTCCTGCTGAAGGAATAATGAATCCTGGAATTGCTGTAGATTCTATACATTCGTATGTGTTAGGATGTGTACTCAAAAACAAATTCATATACGTGTGAGTTGTATTTCCTGTAGTATCGCAACCAGCTCCAATACCAAAGAAAGCTGAACCCATGTCCATGTAGACACCATCTCCAAGAGGTATCTGAACATATTGTGTTTGTGTATCAATTGTTAAAGTTGAGTTTACTTTCTCTTCAGTACTGCCATCATCGAAAACAACTGTTAATGTTCCTACTACATCAACGTAACTGCGTGTAGCATTACTTACACTATCAGTTCCAGTAGCTGATGTTCCTGCAAGACCTGCAGTCTTTCTATCTGCAGTTATGTTTTGCCCATCTAGTGTTCCTGAATATTGGACCTCTGAAACATATGATTCAGTTGCTAAGAAACTACCTGCTAAACGTGGATCTGGTATGAAATTTACTACAATATCTAAAGCTCTATCTGCAACTTGGCCAGTTTCTTTTCCTACCCAAATCATTTCTTTATATTGCATTTCACCAGCTGAAGTTCCATCTAACCCCTCTGGAAGGAATCCATCAAAGGCTGCCTTTAATCCCAATATACTCTCACTAGAGTAAGCAAATGTTTCATCCGCAGAGTATTTGTAACAATCTATTCCGTCAACCTCTTCCTCACCTTCATAAATATAATTATTCATATGAGTAGAAACGAAAGGATTAGGATATTGTGTATCTTTAGCCTCTGGAAGCTCATTAGGATTCCATGTTGAATATGCAAACTCAGCATCTGCATCATCTGCACTTTTTGATTCATATGTCGTTCTGTCTACATAATTATTATAGTCAGAGAAAGTTAAAATTCTGTTTTCTTCAGTTTTTTCTGCTGAACTAAATGCTGAAGCATTAAAATTATAATAAGTTTTCTCATCATCACTTTTTGATGGATCTGCTGTAGCTACAATCTCAGCGTTGGTGCCTGCAGATGCTGGATAACTAATTAATGAATTTTCAGCGTTATAATCTCCTTGTAACGTTGCTGATTTAGTTTGATCAAACAGTGTCATATCTCCATCAAAGGATGTACGGCTTTCAAAATCATCAGATAACTCTTTTTGATTTGGAATATATACTCCCATAACGTATGCAGATATTAACAAAAATACTGCTCCTACAGCAACTAGTACTTGGGCGGTCATTTCGGGTTTACTCATATCACTCATGATTGAATTTCCTTGTGCTCAGTGGCACAAATATATGTGCTATTCAACACACACTAAAGCTATTCGTAGATTAAATTCTATATAATACTTTGTGCTGTTTCAAAAAATGAATCACTTTTCATTTAACTCTTCAAGCATTGTAATGAAAAGCTTAACCTCTTCAACACTCCACTCAGGATAAAACTCACCTAATTGTAACCAGGTTTCACCATCGCCTTCTGCCATTTTGTATAAATCAACAAGAGTCGCCTGAATTTTGCCTTCATCAACACTTTTTGTGTAATCTGACATTCTTTTTTCTACCTTTTCCTTGTCCACATTAAAACTAGTATTGATATCTAAATCACTATATTCAAGATAATCTCCAAGCAAACTTTGAGGAATATACAATATATACATTCCAGAAAAAAACATCACAAATTGAAATAATAAATATCCTTCAGAAGCATAACCAAACGTAAACCAACCCTCTTCTTCTAAATAAATTTTACTGTAATAATAATAACTAATAAACGTAGATATGAAGAATGAAGGAACTGAAAATAACCAATCCGTTAAACTCAATGATACGGCTTCTGGTACTTCTCTAATTATATTATGCCTTAATGCATATATTTCTAAAACCATCCAATACATTATGAAAAGCGCTAAGAACAAAAGAATTAGACTTGCTACAAACCACACATAACCTTGATCAAACATAATGAACAACAAAGTAGTCCCAAATGCAGTGAGCCAATATATTCCAATCAACCAAATTCCATGAGTCCATATTTTATGAAATAATTGTTGTAAACAAAGTAGACATAGTATTCCTGAAATAATCCAAAGTGGAGTAGAAATTAAGTAAAACTCAATACCAAATAAAGGAAGGGAAATAAGCTTCCCAATTCCACTCTCCTGGTATCCTGCAAACAATGATGTTGTAAAAGTCAAAGTGGAGAGTGCTAAAAGTAGAGAATCCTCTGATTCTCGCTCTAAATTAAATTGCCGCCCTAGCATTCCCATATTATCTTAAGTCTAAATGTTAGTAAAAAAGATTATGTGTCTGTTTTACTTATTACCTTCAAGAGCTTGATTAATTAAATCACCCATAGTTAAATTTTTCTTTGAAGCTGATTTGTAAGAAGATAAAGAGTCTTCAACCTCCTCCATAAGTTTGATGTTTAGAAAATTCTCCAACTTTTTAATCAATTTCTCATTTGGTTTCATATTTCCTGATTCCACAGATGCAATTATTGACTTCTTTTCTGATATTTTCAATGCTAAAGTAGTATGATCTAGACCCCTTTTTTCTCTAGCCTTTCGTACTATGCTACCAAAATCATTAGCCAATACCTTTTCATCTGAAGAAATATCTTTGTATCTTGTTTTTTGCTCCCTTTTCTCAAGCGTTTGTGCAACAAAGGCTCTATGACCTACTGATTCACGATGGGCTGTTTGCTTCCCCATGCCTGCACATAATGTACAAACTCTTAGCACTGAACCTGAAACTTTGCGCGATTCCAAACTCGCAGATTCCGCACCACACATTTCGCATAACATATCAAGTCACAACTGATATATATCTGACCCAATTAAATGTTTAGTGATAAAAAGTGCCTACTGAGGAAAATGATGGCGGAGTGTCTTCATCTGGAAAAGGTGAAGATTGGGACAAATGGCTGATTGAAGAGACTGAACGGTTTGAATCTGAAAAAAGACAGTTAGAAGCTGATGTTTCCAGAATGAAACGTGAAAATGCTCATCTAAAAGGAGAACTCGCAAGATTACGAGCACCTCCTCAAGTTATTGGAACTGTCAGAGATTTGCTTGAAGATGGACGCATAGGAATTAAATCTAGTAGCGGCCCTGATTTTGTAGTTCATATATCTGAAGGAATAGATAAAGAAAATTTAGAAGTAGGTGATAGAGTCGCTCTGCATAGGCAAACACTTGCTGTTCTTGAAACATTACCTTCTACAAAAGATCCGTTAGTAATGGGTGCTGAAGTTGATGAAAAGCCAACTGAAAAATATTCGGATATTGGAGGATTAGTTAAAGAATTAGATGAGCTACGAAGTACTGTCGAATTACCAATGCTAAAACCTGAAAGTTTTACTAAAGTTGGAATTGAACCTCCAAAAGGAGTTCTTCTTGTTGGGCCTCCTGGTACTGGAAAAACATTGATGGCAAAAGCAGTAGCTAACGCTACAAATGCCACTTTCATAAGACTAATAGGAAGTGAACTTGTCCAAAAATATATCGGAGAAGGTGCAAGATTAGTACGGGAACTATTCCAATTAGCTCAGGAAAAATCACCAAGTATTATTTTCATTGACGAATTAGACGCAGTCGGAGCAAAAAGAATGGATGTTGGAACTACTGGCGACAGAGAAGTGCAGAGAACTTTAATGCAACTTTTAGGTGAATTAGATGGATTCACACCTAGAGGACAAGTTTCCATAATGGGTGCTTCAAATAGACCTGATATTTTAGATGAAGCTCTCTTAAGGCCTGGAAGATTTGACAGAATTATTAAAATTCCATTACCTGAAGAAGAAGCAAGAGAAAAAATAATTAAAATTCACAGTAAACCAATGAAAATTGCTAGAGGTGTGAATTACAAAAAATTAGCTGCACAAACTGAAGGATTTTCAGGAGCTGATTTAAGAGCACTTTGTGTTGAAGCTGGAATGAAAGCTATAAAAGATAATAAAAATCAAACAAATTACAAAAATTTTACAGAAGCTTTAGAAAAAATTAGAAATCGTTTGGATGATTCCGAAATTTCTGAACCTGAAAGTGGACTATACTATTGAACCAGGATACTTCAAAATATAACGCCGCAGAAGAAGCTATCAAACTTATCAAAAATGGTATGGTCGTTGGCTTAGGTACTGGCTCTACTGCAAAAATTGCAGTTGATCTAATAGGACAAAAATTATCTGATGATTTCCAAATTATTGGAATGCCAACTTCTATTAAAACCAAGGAACAAGCAAAAAGTTTAGGAATAAAGTTAATTGAAATTGATGATTCAGATAGAATTGATATTGCTATTGATGGTGCTGATGAAGTATCTCCAGATTTATCACTAATCAAGGGATTGGGTGGAGCTCTTTTAAGAGAAAAAAAAGTGGAAAAAAAAGCTAAAGAATTGATTATTATTGTTGATGAATCTAAAATTGTTGAAAAATTAGGTGTAGGATTTCTTCCTGTAGAGGTTGCTGTCGAAGAACACGAAACAACAAAAGATAAAATATCCAAGTTGGGATGCATTGCTGAATTGAGGATTGAAAAGAATAATCTACCCTTTGTTACGGATAATAAAAATTACATTTACCACTGTAAATTTGACAATGGAATAGATAATCCTAAAGAACTTGATAAACAACTAATGGAAATTGAAGGCGTAGTGGATACTGGACTATTCATAAATATGGCAACAAAAATAATCATTGGAACTCCAAATGGAACAAAAATAATTGTTTGAACTACTTACCGCGCTGTTCTTTAGCTTTAGGTCTGAGGCCTTTGTACCCACACTTTCTACAAGATGTGGCTTTCCAGCCGACTGTGGCGTTACATTTCATACACACTTTCTTTTGAAACAAACGTGCTTCAGCTTCAGGGAAACGAGCCATAAAGCAGCCGTAGAAGGCGCCATTATAATGATTTGTGCAAAAAATAAGAATTATTACAACAAAAGTACTAATAAACATACTTCTTTGGGCAATTATGTGTATAAGGCCCAAAAGGGCAATTCATATCAGGGGTTTCTAGGAATTGAGTAACTACTTGGTGTGCTATCTGAATTTGCAATATGTTTTACTCGGGGGTAGTAAGTAAATTGTTAACATTTTTATCATTTGTTTCGAACGTAGGTGACGACTTAGGAAACCCTGAACTTGAATGGGGAAGAATAACTATTTTCCTTATTTTAGCATTAGGCGTATCATTTTTATGTTCCCTTTTAGAAGCTATAATATTATCTGTGACATGGTCACATATAGAAATTTTAAGTAAAGATGACAAAAGAAGTGGTCAAAGATTAAAAGAGTTAAAAGAAGATATAGATGTTCCATTAGCTGCAATATTAACACTTAATACTATTTCACACACTGTAGGTGCTGCAGGAGTTGGTTCTGAATTTAATAAATTAGGTAATGAATGGTTTACTGTAGCGTCAATAATTCTTACAATACTAATATTAGTATTCTCAGAAATTATACCAAAAACTTTAGGTGCTATCTATTGGAAGAAATTAGCACCAAGCTCAGCATATCTTCTGGATGCGATGATATGGATTACATGGCCAATTGTTATTGTCTTGAATAGTTTTTCAAAGAAAATTGCTGAGGGTAATGAAGATCAAAAAGAAATGACAAGAGAAGAAATGATTGCTGTAGCTGAAATGGGTGAAAACCAAGGAGCTCTCGAAAAGCAAGAAACTCAAGTAATTAAAAATTTACTAACAATGGACAAAATTTTAGCTGAAGACGTTATGACTCCTAGTACTGTAATGCTAACTTTCCATCGAAATGATAAAGTAGGCGAAATAGTAGATGAACATTCACCTATTCCATTTTCTCGAATACCAATCAGAGAAGAAAACCTTGATGATATTATAGGTGTTGTTTTTAGAAGTAAAATTATGGAACTGTATGGTGAAGGAGAGATTGAACTCTCTATGGATAAGTTAATCTCAGAATTGTCTACAGTCAGTCCCGAAGATTCAATTGCCACATTACTAGATGAATTCTTAAAAAAGAGAGAGCATATTTTCTTAGTAGTAGATGAATATGGGACAACACAAGGAATTATTACACTCGAAGATGCAGTAGAAACTTTACTTGGTGCTGAAATTGTAGACGAATCAGATTCTGTAGAAGATATGAGACAATTAGCTCGTGAACTATGGGAAAAGAGAAGAAAGAGAAAAACTAATCTAAAGTTTGACTAGATATCCATTCTTTAAGTCTATTTGAAATCCATATTAAGCTCGGTAAAACAAAGATAGCTATAAACATTGCATAAATTATAGTTGCTGCAGTAATTATCCCAAAATTACGGACTAATGGCATAGGAGATAAGAATAGAACTGCGAATCCTGAAAATGTAGTCAAACCTGAAATTAAAAGTGCAGAACCTGTCCGCATAATTGTAGTTTCAATAGCCTGACTCTCTGTTTTATGTTCTCGTTCTTCACGATACCTCTCAACTATATGTATGGCGTAATCTATTCCTAAACCAATTGTAAGAGCTGTAACCATTACAGTCAAAACATTAAGAGTTATGCCCAATAAAGTCATTGTTGCCATTATCCAAATCGATGCCAAAATAGTTGGGAAAACTGCAATTATTCCAAGATCTATACTTCTGTAAATAACAACTAAAATTATTGCTGCAAATAAAATTGCTATTAATGTCGATGTAATTTGAGTTTTCTGAATTTCATTAACTGTCACACTTGTAAGAACATGTCCTCCAGTTGTACTTACAGTAAAATTCTCAACGAATATCTCCGGAATATCAGCTGCTAATTCAGAACGCATAAATTCCAAACCATCATTGTCAAGTTCATAGGAAGTGGTAGGGCCAATATATATTCTTACAACTGAGGACACATAATTCCCATCATCATCTCTCTTTAGAACGTGTTTAATTTCATCAGAGTAGGACTCTCCCGTAAAAGGATCTGCTAAATCTAGTTCTCTTTGATAAAGATAATCATATAAATTGTGAATATCTGAATCTTTAGTCAAACTAAAGGTTTTTGCTTGATAAGTTAAATTAAATGTATCTGTCAATGATTGAACAAATACGTATTTTTCTCTATCATGAACTTCTATAGATTGAATTAAAGAATCATCTGAAACATCTTGCAAGTATGAAAATTCTAATCTAGCTTTATATGAATTATCTAATATTTGAATAGATGCGCTTGATGAGGTAAGATCTGCAGATGTCTGAATATTCGTTAGTGTATCTGTTCCTATTAATTCATTAGAAAAATCATACCACATAATTATAGCTTCTAGTGATGGAGAAACTACAGATTGTTCAACTTTCCAATTAACATCTAAGATATCTCCAGAATGAACCAAAAATGAATTTGTTATTGTCCATTCATGTGTCAAATTCTCTCCATGAGTGACACTGAATTCTTCAGAATCAATTCCTTTTTGAACTATTTCATGTACGGATTCAACACGTGCTGTTGCGCCTACTTTGATAACATATCTATCATCATTAAGTCCTTTGTTATCTGAACTGGCTTGTCCATATTGCAATTCATAATTTCCTTCTATGAAATCTGTTGAAGCTATATTTCCTTGAATTAAAATCTGGGATTGTGAGTAACTAGCGCCTCTAAAATCAGACTGAATCTTTTCTGCAGTTACCATTATCTCTAAATCATCTGATAAGAAATCATTCAACGAAAAAGAGGTCTCTATCTGTGAGGCGCCACCAAGAGCCAAAATCGTTAGAACTATTACTGTTGAGATGATAGCCTGGGGGTGTTTATCTACAATTTGCGAAGCTTTTGATATTGAAGATTCGATAATTTCAGAATTTTGAGGCTTAATAGCCATATCTTCTGAAGAGGAATCTAATAAATATCTCATAGATGTGTAGAAAAATAAAGTTAAAACAAAGGCTGAAAATATTCCAAATGCACAAAGTAAACTAAAATCTCGAACAGGGCCAACACCACCTGTAATACCTGATAAAAATGCTATAACCGTTGTAAACATGGCAAGCGATAAGGCTTGACCTGTATGAACCTGAGATTCAATTAAGGAATCTTCCAAACTACTACCTGCTGCAATACCTTCTTGGTATCTTCTACTAATATGGACGGAAAAATCAATACCTAAACCCACAACTAGTGGAATAACTGCGACATCTAAGGCAGTCATCTTGATGCCTGCAATACCTGCAAAAGAGAAAGTCCAAAATATCGATAAAATTAAAGTTATAACCGGCAAAACCACATAACTCCAATGTCTAAATGTTAACCACAATAAAATTACAGTAACTAAAAGCATTCCAATACTCATCAGAACATTTGTATATTGTGTAGATTCATCAACATCAGAAGCCAAAAGATCTACAGAGAAAGCTTCCGCATTAATATCGCTACCTGAATCTTGATTATGGCTATCTGCAAGAGTCCTTATTTTTTGTCCAACTTCTTTTTTCTGTGCCGTAGATAATTCAGGATCCAAATTGACCATAATTATTGTTGAATTAGCAATTGGAGCATTACGCGAAGTGTCTGGCTCAAGGATTATCAATGGATCTAAATTTAAATCTTTATTGATTAACACATCACCAACAAAATCCACTTCATTCCAAGAATAATTACCACTACCTGAGGTAGATATTGAGTCGTAAACAAGCTGCCAAGGTTCTTCTGCTGTTTGCACTGCTGATAATGACAAACCCGAATCTACTAATGCTGAATCAAAAAAATCTGCAACGGATAAAACACCTTTAACTCCATTAATCTGCAAACAATCATTATGTATTTGTAAAATATCTACTAAATTATCCATAGTCAAAACATTATTAGAACTAACTGAAGTTAAATACAAATTAACTATACTAGAATCTTTACCAAAATCCTCAGTTATTGTATCGTAAGTCTCAACTTCTTCCGACTGAGGAAGAAAAGCTTGAACGTCCGTTGAAAACTCAACCTGTAAAATAAACGGTGAAATTATTAAAGTAATCAATGCTACGACTAAAATTATCTGTCTTGGACTGTCGATTGGAAGTCGTGCATAACGCTCGAGCATATTGGCGCATAAGGCGGGTGCTTAAAACCTGTCGTTACTTACCTAGGCGCCTATTTCTTTGCTGAAATGACCTAATAGCTCTTAAAAAATCGATTTTTCTCATATCTGGCCAAAACACATCAGCAAAATATAACTCAGAGTATGCTAATTGCCAAAGTAAGAAATTACTAATTCTTTCTTCACCTGAAGTTCTTAAAATTAAATCAGGGTCAGGAATATCACTAGTGTATAAATTTGATGAAATAAGGTCCGCATCAATATCATCGGACTTTAATTGTCCATTTTCAATCATTTCCCCAAGTATTTTCATTGAACGAATGATCTCTTGTCTACCTCCATAAGCAACTGCTAAATTATAATTGAAACTATCATAATCTTTTGTTTTGGCTTCCGCGTAATCTATTGCTTTCTTAACTCTTTCCGGAAGAAGCTCTCTGTGTCCTAATGCTCTAACTTTAACTTTATTTTTATGAACTCGAGGATCGTCTCCTGCACTTCGAAATGATTCCTCAAAAAGATCCATAAGCTTTTCTAATTCGTGTTCACTTCTATTAAAATTTTCTAATGAAAATGCATAAACTGTCAAAATTTTGATTCCGAGAGAACGACACCAATCTGATAAATTTTCAAGCGTATTTTTCCCCTTAAGATGGCCTTCATGAGGCAAAAGCCCTACACTCTCTGCATATCTCCTATTGCCATCCATTATAACTGCAAGATGATTTGGAACTTCACCTTTCATAATTTGGCTTTCTAATCGTCTCTGATAGACTGCATAAATCGGTGAGATAGCTTTACGTGCTAATTTGAACACAGAATGCTCTAGATACAACATTATAAAACAACTTTTATAGGGCTAAATGAGAGAAAAATATTTATTGGAATTAGGTGGAGAAAACACTGATTTGGGTAAATATGAAGCTCTCGAATTACTGAAATTTAAGAAATATTCTCCAGAATTGGAAAGAGATGAGGGGAAAATAATAGTTATTTCAACATCAAAAATAATCAAAAAGAATATAATTAATAGACTAGCAATGACAAAAAGAATATCAAATATTATATTTACATCAAC
>CESD01019153.1_pt1 | contig 10095 bp, 5 predicted proteins | sample 531191 | NCBI WGS metagenome assembly CESD01 (sample SAMEA2622021, study PRJEB7988) | marine metagenome | biome: marine biome (ENVO:00000447); feature: deep chlorophyll maximum layer (ENVO:xxxxxxxx); material: "saline water (ENVO:00002010), including plankton (ENVO:xxxxxxxx)" | depth 188 m
TAAGATTGGTATTCGTCCAAAAATTCTCGCCATAGTGGGGGCAACTCGCGATAGGATCTATTACGGCTCCAAGTCTTAGCTTCAATCAAAGCCTCTCTGTTTATCAATCTTTGACTTTTCCTAGTATTTTTAGCTATTGGGATTAATTCAGCTAACTTACCGTCACCAAGGACCTGCTTGTGCATTTTACAAGCCAAATCTAATTTATCTAGCTGAAGTTTTGCCTCATCTGATAGTTCTTCAACCTTTTTTCCATAAATAGCAGCCCAAGCTTTCTTCTCTCTTTCCTTACGATCCATTTCATCTCTAAAGAAAATAGCTTCAATGAAAACTTCCATGTGAAATTTAACAAGAAGAATATTAGTCGGTGTACTCCATTTCCTCTTTCTAATATCTGTTACGTGTGCAGTAGCATATTCTGTACCTTTCTGAGCTCTTGCTAATGCCGTTTTTTGCCAACGCACAGCCCCTCTTATCTGAGACTTCATCGTCTTTCTTTCAACTTCCACCTTGTAAGTATAGGCACCTTTACGAATATCATTAGTTATTTTCAACAATTTACCTGAGAATTCTAATAATTGCTCAATATTCAATAATATCTTTTCTTCTTCAATTGAGGATGTAGCTCCAGGATACATTCCCTCCGGAGGCTCTTCAGCACCAGAATTCTTTACTAAATCAGGTATGTGATTATCTCTTAAATCCTTAAATTTTTCGTAATCAAGCATTTTTGGAGCTATTACTATTTCCAGTTTATTGGAAACTGAATTACCTCCTTCATCGAATAAACCAATGGTGTTAGTTCCAATATAATCTGGAACTTCAAATGCTTGTGAATGAGTTGTATTAGACCTAATCTTTGGAAGGTTATCCATACGAGCTGTACCCAACTTTATGTGTACATTCTCCAAAGGTCTAAACGCATTTACATTCAATAATATGCTTTCACCTTCTACCAAATGGTCTGAATGATCAGCAGGTAAATTCAGATCTATTGTTGCATCCGGTAAACTCATATCAACCGAAAACGCTCAAACCTGGAGAATCAACCATCTTTTCTAAAGTCACTGAAATGGCATGAGTTGGCCCAAGAACTTCCTGTGCCTTCAACATCAAACACTTCAACTCATTCCTTTCAAGACCCTCTAAAGCAGGCATAATGTTGGATTTAATTACATCTGCTAATGCCCTATCAAGATCGTATTGGCCTCTCGAATTGAATACGGTCAACATAGAATCAATTATTACTGCAGGACCTATCTTTCTATAGGTTCTGACGCCTCTTGCAACTTCATCATCTCTTGATTGAGGTAACTCTTGTTCTTCTAGGAAATTCATAAATTTATTAAATGCCTTAAACATCGTTCCATCCTCATCATAGAAATCAAACATTTCCTTAGCATACCAGTCAACCTCATCAGCGTCCTCAGGTCTTTCCGGTGCAATACCTAATTTATTTAACTTATTAAAAACAAAAGTAGGCATACGTTTGTATTCATCATCTCTATCTGGCAAGCCTATTTCAACAAACGCGAAACGTCTCATCAGTGCATGACCAACATTGAAAAGTGTATTCTTATCCTGAGTATTCATTGTTCCAATAATACGGAATTCAGGAGGCATCATGAATGGTGCAGCTCCTGTCTCTTTTGCAGTAAGTAGCGCTTGCTTATCCCTATACTCAAATACTGTAAATAATTTACCAAACGCTTCATCAATATTTGCTCTATTAAATTCGTCAATTACTAAATAGTGAGGCTTACCGTCTTCATTCATTGTCTTTTCACAATTTTTAGCAGCATCTGCAACGTATCCATCTTTAAAGAAATAACCTCCAGAATCGTCTGGAGAGATGCCTCCAATAACCTCAAAATTAGACCATTCAGCATTTGCAGTAACAATAGAATAATTAGGAATCATACTACCATCTTTGGCTTCTTTAACTCCACAAATTTGACTTAAGAGCAAATTAGCTAATGCAGTTTTACCTGTACCTGGATCTCCATAAAGCATAATATTTCTTCCAGACTTAAGATGTGTAACTGTTTGATTAATTGTGTCCTCTGTTGTTGAATAAAACTTAGACAGTTCTTCATAATCTACATTATAATCTACCTTCATAGCCTTTCTAATTTTTGGAGTCTCTGCTAATTCCTCTTTGAGCTCTTTCTCGATTTCACTCAAATTCAAATCAACACCATAATTTTCATCCTCAGTAGGTTTGATATCTATTGTTGCTTCAGGGAATTCAGAGAGTAATCTATCCATTGCATCTTCGAGTGAAACCTCTCCAGATTTTACAGGCTCCGGTTCCTTATCAGGCTCTTCTTCCTTAACTTCTTCAGGCACAAAATCAGAATCAAAAGGATCTGAAACTGGAGGTTTTGACAATTGCATTTCAACCATCCTATCCCTGAATTTTTCAGTACCATATTTTATTCCATACCAAACTGCACCACCTGCCACAACTAATGGTAAACCAAACATCACCCAATCAGTAGTTGATTCAGGAGAAGATACGTCCGAACCTGAAAGTAATGCTGGAGCAATCATAGTGGCAAAAAGAGTACCTATACCTGATACAAATAAACCAAAGTATGCTAAACCTTCCATACTTTGCTCTGATTTTCTCTTTTTATAGAATAAATACATTCCGACAAATGAAATTGACACAGATAATACTGTCAATATTATATCTCCTTGTTCAAAATAAAAATTTGCACTGTTTCTTACGAGATTCCAAACGACAACAACGAATTGTAAAGATAAGCCAATTAAAATCATAAAGAAATACTTTGCTTCTTCCATATCTTTTAGTCTAATTGTTTGTAAAATATATCCTGCAATTCCTAGAAGGAGTGCAAAAATGCCTGCCAATAATATCAACATTTCAATTGGCTGCAAATCAATATACACAAATTCTTGATTGCCTCCAACCTCAGTACAAGCTTGAGCAAGGGAAGTATCAAAACTTTTTACAGACTTACTACAGGATAACCAAGGTCCTCTTACCCAATTATGATGTAGTGCTGCAAAAACTAAAGAACCTGCACCGATAAAAGAATAAATGGTAGACAATGGTGCCTCACTTATGTCTTTACCTGTAACTGCATAAAGGAATACTATGTATGATACAACTATAATCACAATACCTGCTGTGGCACCCAAAGTAGTCTCAAAGCCCTCGAGCGGCTCCTGATCACGACCCATGAAAAGATATACAATTCCAATTATAATCAACATTAAAAATAATGGAGCCATAATGTTACTATCACTTATTCTACGTGCTTGAACTAATACACAAAGACCCATCAAAACGGTAAGTCCTAAAATAGTTTGATACTCTTGTTTTTGAACATTGAAACTACTTGTATCCCAATCAGAATTAAGAATTAATGGACAACCATTATCATTACCTTTTGTAATGGCCTCAGACCATCCTGGACAAGTTAATGGTTCATTGTATGAAGTATAATTACTCAAATTCTCCTCAGTAACTGTTCCTTCATTTATCACTGTGTCTGGATTAGGAACATCTGCAGTAGTATAGTAAAGGACTAATCCCAGTAAAGCTACTGCTAGTAAGAATTGTAATGCTGGCAAATAAAAACTTGATTTAGTTCGCCCAGTAGAAACTGGAGGCACTGTTGAAACTGAAGAAACATTGGAAGAAGCTTCTTCCTTAGTTACCGGAGTCTCTACTTGAGAGGGACCTACATCTTTAGCTCCTGCTAAATTAACCCCACAAATATTACAAAATGGTGCTGTATCTTCCACCTCTACTGCACAGACTGGGCATTTCTTCATGGCTCTCAATTAAATGTGTAGATAAAAGACTTTTACTGGCAAAGATTCTTATTAGGCTTTCAAAATGGGAAAATAATGGTTACTCAATTGTTGACTCTCAGAGACTTGAGAGTTCAAACATTAAAAGAGAGAAAGGAAGGTAGATTAACAAAAATGTCTACTAAATTCTATGTACAAGTAAAAAATTTGGAGAACCAAATTAAAAAAGTTATTGCAGATTCCAAAGATAATGTGAAAAGACTGGAAAAAAGCAATTCTGACATGAGGAAATTAATGGATCTGAAGCTTGAACTCCATAAGCTTCGTGAAAGGAAATTAACTGATTTGGCAAGAGAAAAAGTAAATGGCCAAAATCCAAACACAGATAATGTACATCCTAACGAAAGTGAATATTTAGAATCTATTTGTTCCGTAATTGAAAAACATCGTGAAAATACACTTCTAAATACAGATTTTGAATTTATTCCTGAGAAAATTACTAAGAAGCCCGAAGTGAAAGTCGTAGAGAAACCTAAAGTTGAAGTAGAAAAGAAACCTGAAGTTAAAACTGAAAATAAAACTGATAATTCTGAATATCTAGATGTTAAAGTACTCGAAGACTTACCTACTTTTACAGGTATGGATGCTAAAAATTATACTCTGAAAAATGGAGATATTGAATCAATTCCTATATACAATGCAAGAATGCTAAGTGATGCTGGAAAAGTTAAATTGTTGAAAGGGGTGAAGGTCTGACTTACAAAAGAATTGATAGTGACATAATTGTAACAGACAAGAAAATAGCTGCTCAAATATACAACAAAGGAAATACAGGAACTCCACAAAGCGGAGGTGATTTACTCTTAACGAGCTATGAAGCACTATATTCCAACGACAGAAAAGACATAATATTATCTAAGGAAGAAATCAATGATTTCAAAGAAAATAACTTGGAATATTACACATACAGAGATTTAAAAGAACGTGGACTAATTGTGAAATCGGATGAAAAAGGATTAAGACTTTATGATAGAAATACTTCAACAAAAAACTCAGCTTCTGCAATAGTTTATTGCTATAATTTCCAAAATAATATAAATTTTACCAAAGTAATTGAAGACCTAGAGACAGATTTAGAAAGAAGAACCCAAATTGCAATTGTAGATAATGAAGGTGATGTTGTTTACTATATAGCAGATTTGGTTCAATGGCCTGAAACCAAATTAAAAAAAGGTATAGAGAACTCAAACAATGATCCAAAGATGAAAGAATTAATTGATAAAGGGTATCAAGTTAATTCAGGGCTAAAATTTGGAACTCATTATAGAGTGTACAACTATGAATCAGAACATGCCCCATGGCTAATTCACATAACAGAAAAAAATCATAATTGGTTGGATGTTGCTCGAATGATTCGTGTAGGGCATGGAGTAAACAAGATAATTGTCTTAACTTACGGAGATTATTGGATTAGCCTAAAATGGACAAAACCATGAGAGTTGGAATTCTCGTTAATAACTTTTCATTACTAAATAAAATAACACGTAAAATAAAAAATTCTGAGTTTAATCTAAAACATCTAAAGAAAATTCCTAACTATGATTATGAAGTGGATATAATTGTAAGTGATAAACATCTAGAAAATTGCATAATTCCCCATACTATTGCTGATAATTTAGACATATTAGAACTAAAAATAAGATCTGTCTATTACAATAAAAAAAATTTGACAATAGGCATAGATCCTGGAGGAATTTGTGGTGTTGCAGCTTTATCAAAAAATCATGTTCTCTTTTGTAAAGAATTTAACAACATAAACCAAATGTCAAAAACTATTCAATCAATAGAAAGAGAAATAGGTATTGAGCAAATAAAAGTAGGAATTGGAAGTCCACCACACAGAAATATGATTGAACAAGCCATCCACATGTTTAGTGACAAAATTATATTTGTGGATGAACGAAGAAGTGGAAGTGGAAGCCATATTGAAGCTGCTATAAGGATAGGATCTCGATTTGGGAATGAAAAGAAACCTAGCGAATATATACCAAAAGATGGTGAGATAGCATGGATACAAAAACAATCTCGGAGATTATCTAAAGGGCTTATTACTGTTGACAAAGAAACTGCAAATAATATCCTTGTAGGTGATTTGAGTATGGAACAAGCAATAAGGGAATATACTCAAAAATTGGCAAAAAAGGTTCAAACAAAAGAAATTTAAATAAAAAATCTGAAATACATTTTTATAGAACTACTCACATCGAAAATTACTGGTATTAATGCAATTATTAGAAGTCAAGGATTTAAAGAAAGGTTTTGGTTCTAAGGCTTTCAATACAAGAATTGAAGTTTTGAAAGGGATAAATTTAGAAATCAAGAGAGGCGAACTAGTAGCTCTAATGGGGCCTTCAGGCTGTGGAAAATCCACTTTACTAAATATCATTGGAGGATTATTACCAGGAGATGAGGGAGAAATTGAATTAGAAGATGTAAATCATATATCAAATAAATTCACTTACGGTACAAAGTCCCCAAACAAAGTTGTAAATGTTAGAAGAAATGGTGTAGGATGGATTTTTCAAGATTTTCACTTAGTAGAACATTTAACTGCAATTGACAATGTTGCAATGGCGCTTGAAATTGCAGGTATGGAACAAAATGATGCTGAAGAAAAAGCAAATTCCGCTCTTACCAAAGTAGGCTTGGGTGATAGAATTAATTTCGGTGCTGAACAACTTTCAGGAGGACAACGACAAAGAGTTGCCGTTGCTAGAGCTATTGCAGGTTCTAGACCACTATTACTAGCTGATGAACCTACTGGAAACTTGGATGCTGAAAGTGGCAACGACATAATGAAGTTATTCAAAATATTAACTAAAGGAGAAAATCCAATTTCAGTATTGATGGTTACACACGATCCAAATCTTGCTAGCCAAGCTGATAGAATGTTACTGATGAAAGATGGAGTAGTGGCAGCTAGTGACATTAAATCTGCTTGGGGAATCAAAGATGAGGAGGAAGAAGAATGAGTAATTCTGAAGTTAGTTGGCTCTCATGGTTTTTCTCAATAACTGTGTGGAAGAAAAGATTCTTAGGATTACAGAAAAGATTTTTAGATTTACCTGACAATCTAAGAATAGCGACACTCACTTCATGGAGAGATAAGGAAAGAGGTTTGGCTGTATTTGCAGGTGTTTTCCTAGCAAGTTTAGTAATTACTCTTGTATTGATTTATGGAGTAGGACTTTCACAAGCTTTCCTTGAAGAATCGATAGAACAAACTGTTTTTGATTCAAAAATAGAATTTAAATCGGCTCCTGAACAAGGAGCATCTGGTTGGACAAATGACACTGCTGTACTCCAACAAATGTGTGATGAAGTTGTCTTGAGAAAAGAATTCAATGATTGTACTCTAGTTTTAGGTAAGAGTGGACTTCATAGTGAGATTAGTTGGGGCAATGATGCTGCATTTTATGCATCTCCATTATTCATGGAAAAAATTGAAACTTCTAATCTTGATAGAAAATGGGACACAGAAGATTTATGGGATTATGAATACACAACTGGACCTCCTGTAGTAAATGTAAGAGCAATTTCCTTCCTGGGTCCTGAAGCCTTTGACGGAGTACTTGCTGAACGCTTATCTGAAAATATAATTTACGAGATGGGAGAATGGAAAACTCACGAAGAGGTTAACAGTCAAAGAGGAATTTACATTCCTTTAGATATTGCGTCTGCAGCTAGCGCTGAAGTAGGAGATAATATTGATACTTTAACGTTCACGTACACTTACGAAAGAAGTCTTCCTGGAGTAATGGAAGATGAAGATTGCCCTGGTGAGATAATACAAGGTGAAGAATACAGACTGATGTATTGTCAAGTAAAAATGTCACTAGAAAATGTCACTATTTTAGGAATTTATGAACCATGGCCTCAAGGAAATCCTGTTCTTGCTGCAAATCCGATATACACTACTTGGACTTTACTGAGCGAAGAACAGCAAATTACTTTGATTGATAAAGATCATGTTTACTTGGGGATAACTGTAGATCGAAGTCTCCTACCAACCTCTTCCATTTCTGCTGCTGAGGACTGGTTAGATGTAATCTCAAATGATATGCAAAGAGAGACTTATGACAATGGGAATGTAAAAATATTTTATGTTGATATAATTAGTGGAACTATTTTATGGCTTGAATTTGTTCTGGGATTCGTACAAGTCTTTGATTATATTTTGATGATACCTGTAGTCATTCTTTCATTATACTTACTAATCTATGGATTAGAGCTTTCATTAGAGCAGCGAAGAAGAGAGATAAGTATCCATAGATCAATAGGCGCAACAGCAGACAAATTGAAAGGTATGGTACTTTTTGAACTGTTTATTATATCCTCAGTCGCGTGGATTGCAGGTTATATTTTAGCATTCTTTTCAGTTCCAATTATTTTGTCAAGCGTAGGCTTCATGCAATTTGAAAGCTTAGATGTGGACATAAATCCAGTTCTGAGCCTTGGGGCTACCTTTTTCACAATTTTAGCCACACTTGGATTAGCATTATTATTTGGAAGATCTCGAACTCAGAAATTCCTTGAAATGGAAATTGATGAGGGAGTAAAGAAAACTGCACAATCTGGAAAGCCTAAAACATGGCTACACGTCTTAATGCTTTTCGTAGGGACTCTAGGGGCAATTGATACATATCAGGAGTTAACAACCGGAGGAACTGGGATAATCAGTAATTGGTTTTTAGGAGGATTAGTTAATATCTTTGGGCCTTTCATGCTTTGGATAGGGGGAGCTCTTCTGCTCTCTAGACTGGGCGCCTACGGGCCAAAGATAATGCTTTTCTTCTTCAAAAGAACGCCATTACTATCTGATGTGAAGCGAGGTCTACAGAATACCGGTTCTAGTGAATCTACAACAAGACTATCTCTTATCATGCTTTTAACATTATCAATTGTTACTCTCGCAGCGGTCCAAGGATATACAGGTTCTCTAGTGGATGAGCGTACTGCTGACTTACAAATTGGTAGTGACATTAAGATTTACTCCACTGAACCTATGACTTCTAGTGAAATTGAAGAAGCTGTAGTAAACATCAGCTCCAAAGATATTACTGTTAAAGCGCTGACAGTGCCTATGATATCTCTGGAATCTGATGATGGCACTGATGCCAACGCTTACGTTTTGATGAATGGAAGTGAGGATGTACTAAAGTGGTTCCCACAAGCAATACCTGGAAAAGATATTGCTGAAGCTGTATCTGCGTATGAAAATGGAGGCTTTTCAGCTGGACCTGACATGGCTTTCGCACTTGATTTAGAGGGATCTGGAAGATTTGGTGATTCAAATGATGTCTTGTATAATTCAAGAGATAAAGAATCCGAAGTAGTAAATTTTACTTGGGAAAAAACTGAATTCATCCCGACTGACATTGATCCAAACTCTACCATGACCGTAGAAGAAGCTTTTGAATATTATACAAACATTATGGATAGAAACTGGTCAAACGTAGATTTGTCAGATCAAGATTTAAGTAATAGAAATTTTTCTAGAACTGATTTCTCTAATGCAGATTTATCAGGTGTAAATTTTGCTAATTCGAATTTGGACGAATCATTGTTTTTCAACGTAAATCTTAGAGAAGCTAATTTTACTGGAGCTAGCTTAACTAATACTATATTTGTTGTAACTTCAGATAACATTGCTAATATCGACTTTACAGATGCAAACCTTTCAGGAGCTTTTTCGTATTACCCTGTTAACCTAACTTCTCCTAACTTTGAAGGAGCAACATGCCCTGATGGAAGTGACCAAAATGAAAGTAATAATTGCGAAACTGGATTTAGTGAAAATCCTACACCTCTAATATTACCAGTCTACTTCCCGGCAGCTTTTGAAGTACAAGTGACTTCATATCAAACTTCAATAAGGTACATTGGAACTCACGAATTCATTCCTGGTGTAGCAACAAATGAAATGAATAACTATTTGATAATTAATGAACTGGCTTACAGGGACTTGGTAGGAAATCAATTCGTAAATGACTTAAGGGCAACTACTTGGATAGTAGACGTAGATGGATTAAGCAATGAAGATTTACAAGTTCTAGCTCTATTAATTGCTGCAGATTCTAGATTTGAAGGTGCCGATGATTGGGAAACTTCACATGAGAATGTAGAAAGAAACGGAGGAATTATATTTGGAACTCAGGGGCTCTTTACACTCCAGTATCTCGTGGCAAGTGCTGCAGCAATAGCTTCAGCTTTTGTATTCTTATCACTTGTATTAAATCAAAAGAAAAA
>CESD01273979.1_pt1 | contig 10092 bp, 6 predicted proteins | sample 531191 | NCBI WGS metagenome assembly CESD01 (sample SAMEA2622021, study PRJEB7988) | marine metagenome | biome: marine biome (ENVO:00000447); feature: deep chlorophyll maximum layer (ENVO:xxxxxxxx); material: "saline water (ENVO:00002010), including plankton (ENVO:xxxxxxxx)" | depth 188 m
TTCCAAAATAGTATTCAAAGTTACTTCCAAATTCATTTGAATTATAAACAAGTGGTAATTTAAGACCAAACTTTTTTGTGAACTCTTCACCAAATTTCTCTTCACTAGACAAATTTTCTGATGACACAATTAACTGGTCAACAGGTTTTTCTGGAATAATTATAGCACTGAAAAAATGTTGTCTAAATGAGACCCATCTAACATCTTCTACCGTTTCCTCATCACTACTGGTAAGAGATAAGTAATCAATTTTATCATCTTCATAACCATAAGTTAATTCAGTGTATCTGTTTTCATAATCGATACTTTTGGAATTTCTGTAAGCAGTATTTTCCCACTCTAAAATTGCAGGCTGACTGGTATCCAAAACTGATGCTAATCCATACGATTTTAAACTAAAATACACCAAAAACTTATCAGGATCTATGCTATATATAAATTCCAAATATTGATTTTTGTTAATATTTGCTTTCAAAGACAGTATTTGTTTACCATTTTCAGCATTCATGCTAGGAAAAAAGTAAAAATCCCTCGTATTAAGGCGTCTACCGTCTTTTGTAGAAAATTGAATATTAAATTTATTATTCCCTTCTTTAACTAAATCTAATGGTTGATCTAAATAATCCGTATAATTCTTCAATCTAACAAGTGAAAGAACGCCTCCCTTAGGATTTACCTCTATTATGAGTTCCTTATTTTCTAGCTCTTGTTTTTTTGCTCCCTTGTCAGTCATCCAGTTACTAAAAATACCATAAGTAGTTTCAATATTAATCCTGTTTAGAGAATCATTTAGTTTAATTAATGCTGGCTGGACTTGATCATTTATGGATTCTGTACTTGGTAGTTTTACTTCGGGAGAAACTACCTCATCTGGTCGATTTACATATAACATCCAGGTTAGGATTAGCGCTATTAGAACAAATCCAATAAACTGATAAGGGTCAAATCTTTTTTCTTCCATTGATTAAACTTGATTACTTGAGGCTAATATAATCAATACTTGCTTTAATGAATGAGACAAATAGTGGATGAGGTTCGGAAACAGTACTTTTGTACTCAGGGTGAAACTGAACTCCAACAAACCAGGGATGTTCTGAGTTTTCAACAATTTCTACCAAGTTGGTATCAGGATTTATTCCAACTACTTTAAAAGATCCATTTTCAAACACTTCGGAACGGTAAAGATTATTAAACTCATATCGGTGACGATGACGCTCCTTAATAGATCTCTTGCCATATGCTTTTGCGACTCTACTATCTTTGAATAAGTCACAATCCCAGCTTCCCAATCTCATAGTTCCTCCTTTATTAATAACTCCCTTTTGATTTTCCATTAAATCAATTACTGGATAGTCTGTATTCTCATTGATTTCTGTTGAATTAGCATTCTTATATTTTAAAATATTTCTGGAGTATTCAATCACAGCCATTTGCATACCAAGACATATTCCAAAAAATGGTATTTTGTTTTCTCTTACATAATTTATGGCACTAATTTTTCCCTCTATTCCTCTTTCCCCAAATCCTGGTGCTACAATTAACCCGTCTAAAGATTTCAATTGCTCCTCCGTATTTGTTTGATTTAAAAACTCAGAGTGAATGCTTACAACTTCAACTTCCACCTCATTTACAGCACCTGCATGGATTAAAGCCTCTAAAATGGATTTGTAGGAGTCCTGCAGTTCTACATATTTACCGACCAATCCTATTCTAACTTTTCCTTTTGGGTTTTTATATTTTTTTAAAAAAGAATTCCATTCATCAAGTTTGTGGGGCTTGGGTTTTAATTTTAGTTTATTCAATACTACTTTATCTAATCCCTCCTCCAACATTTTTATAGGAACATCATAAATTGTTCCAACATCTATTGACTGAATAACAGCGTCTTCTCTTACATTACAAAAAAGTGCTAGTTTTTTCCTAAGTTCATTTGATAAGTCATACTCAGTTCTACAAACTAACAGGTCTGCTTTTATTCCACTCTCCATTAAAGTTTTCACCGAATGTTGTGTTGGTTTTGTCTTAAGCTCTTTGGCAGCAGACAGAAATGGAATTAAAGTCAAGTGGATTACCATTGTATTTTCTTCACCTAATTCATAAATTAATTGTCTAACAGACTCTATATAAGGTAAAGATTCAATATCACCGACTGTTCCACCTATTTCGGTAATAATAATATCAAACTCATTTGACTTACCTAGTTGCTGTATCCTTTCTTTAATTTCATTTGTAATGTGAGGCACAACTTGAACAGTTTTCCCTAAAAATTCACCTTTTCGCTCCTTTTCTATAACACTTTGGTAGACCCTGCCAGTAGTAACATTATTAGCTTGGGAAGTTATAATGTTTAGAAATCGCTCATAATGCCCCAAATCTAAATCAGTCTCGGCACCATCATCAGTCACATAACACTCTCCATGCTCATAGGGATTAAGTGTTCCTGGGTCCACATTTATATATGGATCAAATTTTTGAATAGTAACCTTGAAATCTTGGGACTGAAGTAATTTAGCTAATGAGGCCGCGATAATCCCTTTACCAAGGGAGGAGGTTACTCCACCTGTAACAAAAATATACTTTATATCCGGCATATAATACTTAATGTATGATGATTAACCGGGCTCAAATTTACAAAATATAGTATTACATGGGAATTTTTTAATTTATTTCTTTAGCTCAATAACATCAATATTTCGGTGTTGTAATATAAAAAAACCTGTATTTAAAAAACTATTATTTTGTTTTTGATACAAAAATCTATTTTCCTCGTAGTCAATCTCACCAACTTTGTCAATTTTTCTTAGGTTACCTATATAAGCAAGTCTTAATATCAAATCCATAATTAGATCATAAGCACGAATTGCAATTCGACTTGGAGGTTTTCCAAAAGTCTTTATATAACGGTTTTGAAAATTATTGTATACTCCAAGTTTTAGTGGTAAGCTGGAAGCTGTGTATGTGAAATTTATATCCCCCAACTGTTTTCTAGGTAAACTTTCATTTTCATATGCATTACTTCGGTAAGTGGTAAACAACTGCACCTCTTTCAAATCAGATTTTTGCGCACTAATTTGCGAGATGACACTTGAAATCAAAGAAAAATTTTGACTTTCTAAAATCACTCGATTAGGAAGGGAATCTACCAATAAGGAATCTACTAGCTCTGGCATCAAATAGTTTTCTTTTTCTGGTCTTAGAATAGTAGATTTAGGGAATAACTTTAATAGCTCACTTTCTATTGGGCGATTAATTGAATCAACTACTAAAACAATGTTTTCATCACGATTCAACGAAAGGTCCAAATATTCAAACATACGTTTTCTTAAAGTATCTTTAGAAGTTACTGATTGATAAACGTAAGGACGCATCGAGACAGGATTTGTTGACAGAGGTGCGAACTTTGGGGTTTTCATAAATTTAGTTTTGGTAGATAAAAAATCGAAATTGGAAGGAATTAAGGGTCCGATAATTACATCTAGTTTTGATAAGTCATATGAATTAATTATTTGGTTTATTTTTAAAATACTATTTTCAGTATCAAATGTATTTAACTTCAATGAAATATCCATCTTACTCAAAGTATCTGCAGCGAGCAATACTCCAGAGTAAAACTCCGTTGAGATTGTATGTAAGTTTCTATTTTGCAAAATCCTTTTAGTTTTTTCAATCGAATCAAATTCAATTTCGTTCGCTTTAAAAGGAAGTAAAATTGCTAACTCAAATGATTTAAATTCTGTAATTGAATCTAACAAAGAGATTTTTTTAACTAATAAATCATCCTCAATTTTAAACTCACCCTTTGATTCGACTGGTACTCTTAAAACCATTCCCTCTTGTAAACCAAGCTCTAAAACCCTGGGGTTTAATGAGTCTATAATCGCTTTGGTAACTCCAATTTTTTTCTCAATCCGATAATAACCTTCCTTTGGTTTAACTGTATAATAATTGAAATTACTATCCCAGGTTTTACTAACGTTTATAGAGGGTAAAATTGGTACTCTAATTTCTTGACCTAATTTTAATCCCTCCTTTATTTTTGGATTTAGTGCCTCTAACTCTGGTATTGTGATTTTATAATTGTATGCTATGCGCCATTTTGAATCTTTTGGTTTTACAATGTATGACTGAGAGCTGTCACCCTCATTAACTAACTCAGGAATAGTTAATTCTTTGATAGGTTTTTTGTAAACAGGAATTCGAAGCAACATACGCCTCCTTAATCCGACTTTTTCAAGGAGAGGGTTATACTCCATTAGTTGCTTCTCTGTTATATTGTAGCTACGAGTAATTCCATAGATAGTTTCTCTCTTCTTTACTTTATGAGATAAAAAACTCTCCGGGTTTTGCTGGGCCTGTATGGTCAAAAACCCAATAACCGTAAAAAAAATAAAATATGAGTAGTATTTTTTTACCATTAAAATTATTCCCATTCAATTGTAGCAGGCGGCTTGGAACTAATATCATAGACCACGCGGTTGATACCCTTAACCTTGTTAATTATTTCATTTGACATTTTCTGTAAAAAAGTATAAGGTAAATCCACCCAATCGGCTGTCATGCCATCTGTTGATTGAACAGCTCTTAGGGCGACACATTTTTCATAAGTTCGTTCATCTCCCATTACACCAACACTGTTAACAGGTAATAGCATTGCTCCTGCTTGCCATACCCTATCATATAAACCCCAAGACTTTAAACCATCAATAAAGATGGCATCTACTTCCTGCAATATTTTTACTTTTTCGGCAGTAATATCTCCTAGGATTCGAATGCCTAGTCCTGGTCCAGGAAAAGGATGCCTACCTAATAGCTCCGAATCAATTTCTAAACTGGCTCCAACCCTCCTTACTTCATCTTTAAACAACATTTTTAAGGGCTCCACTAGTTTTAATTTCATGTAGTTTGGTAATCCTCCTACGTTGTGATGAGATTTGATAGTTGCTGATGGCCCATTTACAGAAATTGATTCAATAACATCTGGATAAATAGTGCCTTGTCCTAGCCACTTTGCCCCTTCTATTTTTTTTGATTCTTCGTCAAATACATCAATAAATGTATTTCCAATAATTTTTCTTTTCCTCTCAGGATCTGCCTCTCCCCTTAAAGCATCTAGAAACTGGATAGATGCATCTAAACCTTTAACACTCAGTCCCATTCCCTTATATTGGTTTAACACACTCTTAAATTCATTTTTTCTCAATAAACCATTATTTACAAATACACATTGCAACTGTTCTCCAATAGCTTTGTTAATTAATACTGCAGCTACTGTAGAATCTACACCACCAGATAAACCCATTATTACTTTTTCTGAACCTATGGTTTCCCTCACTTTATTAATAGTCCTTTCAACAAAGGAATCAGGTGTCCAATCTTGAGATAATCCAGCGATTTTTATCAAAAAATTTTCCAATAGCTTTTTTCCGTCTGAAGTATGATAAACCTCAGGATGGAACTGGATACCATAGGTGGATTCACCCTCTACTCTAAATGCGGCATTAGTAATGTCTTGAGTACTCGCTAATAAAATACCTTCATTAGGCAATTTATCAATAGTATCACTATGACTCATCCAAACTTGACTTCCTACTTCAATACCTTCAAGAAAAGTCTCACTAGACTTCACATGAGAAAGGTTAGCTCTACCATACTCCCTTAAATCGGATGGTTTAACACTCCCACCGTAAAAATGGGATAAATATTGAGCACCATAACAGACGGCCAATAAAGGCAATTTTCCTTTAATACCTGTCAAATCTAGATGAGGGGCATCGTCAGAACGAACAGAGTAAGGAGAGCCTGATAAAATTACAGCATTAAATTTTGTCAAATCTGAGGGAGGATTATTGAAAGGATGTATTTCAGAATAGATTAGTAGCTCTCTAACTCTTCTAGCAATCAATTGAGTGTATTGTGACCCAAAATCAAGAATCAATACTTTGTTTTGCATGATTCAAAAATACAATTAATTAATATGGAAAGAATTGATTATAAGAGTATTTATTAAAAAAAAATACTTGTGAGCTTAAATTTCAATTAATGTAAATTCTTTTGATAATGGATCCATAGTTTCCATCAAAAAAGAGATAAAATCTTGGCCTTTATCTACATAAACAAAACTAAAATTTTCAATACGTTCTTGAAGCATCCCACCAGGGAATAGCTCCTCATGTAATAAAACCAGACGCTGAACTTGATCTTTTAATTTTTTTCTCTGCGCTTTTAAAAGTCTTTGCTCCAAATGGTCTATGCCCTTAAATTGTTTAGATTTTTGTGCTTTTACCGTTCCCTCAAATGAGACATCTGTTTCTTTGATTAAAGTTTCTAGCTTTTCAAATTGTTTTTCAAGAGTTTTTTTCAATTGGGATAAATCCAAATCGATATTACTAATCTGCCTAACTTTTTTATTAATTAAAGCATTTCTTTTAAGGAACATATCACTTATTTCCAGCTTTAAATTACGAATTTTCTTGGCAGTTTTTTTTGGAATTATTATGGCCATATTGCGTAAACAAAGAATAGGAAATAATACTTTTTGAGAGTGAAAAAATGATTTTAATTCTAACCAATAAGCTAACTCCCCTGGTCCACCAAAATAGGCAACATTTGGAAGTATTAGTTCTTGAAAAAGCGGACGTAAGAGCACGTTTGGTGAAAATTTTTCAGGAAATTTATCTACTTTATCAACTATTTCCTCAATGGAAAAAATTTCATTTGAACCCTCAATATGATAACCATCAACGGTTTTAAAAATCCTACTCCGCTTTCCTTCCTCAAGAAAAAAAAGATTTACCTCCCTTGGATTAACTTTAGGTTTAAAGTTAGCAGAATAGTTCTTTTTGATTAAGTCAATTTGATTTAAAACTTCATTTTGACAATCATGCTTAATGAGATCTTTTTTTATAAACTTGGCAAAATGCTTTTTTAACTCGCGATTATTAGCGTCTAAAATTAGTAATCCATAATGACCAAACAAATGATTTATAAAAGTCCGGGTTGCATCTGAAAGATTACTTTCCGATAGATAACTTTGCTCAATTAATTTTCTAAGAACATCGGCATCCATGCCAACTCCTAACTCCTTCTTAAACAAATCTAATAAAGGAGTTAAACTTCTTGTCTGAATTTTTCCAACTGCACCACCAGATTTTGCATTCCATTGAAACTTTTTACCTCTAAAAATGAATGAGCTAATCTCCTTGAAATCATGATCCTCAGATGCCATCCAAAAGACAGGAACAAAATCGAAATCTGAAAATTTTATCTTTAATTGTTGAGAAAGTTTAATAGTGCTTATAAGCTTATATATAAAATAAAGTGGGCCTGTCATTAAACACAATTGATGACCCGTAGTTACTGTTAAGGTGGTTTTCTTTTTAAGTAATTTGATATGCTCAGCTACCTTGGAATAGCAATCAATCTCCTTATATTGCTCTGCCAATACATTGCAAAGCGTTGTTCTAATATTAGAATTGTAAGTAGCTTTTTTTTGAAGTGCCTGGCTGTGAAGATTTTCAAATGATGGAGCACCGTTATGAAAAGCTTCCAGTTCTTTGCTCCCTTCAATATAATCTAATACCATCCCAGAAACACATCCAGTATCACTAAGGGGAAGATATTGCGCTTTCATTACCTTTTTTAGTTAAATATAGCGGTGTTTTTTTAATCTACAAGGCCTTAAGAGCTTACTGGTATTCCATATAGATCAAAATCAGTAGCTTTAAAAATTGAGATATTGGCAAAATCTCCTATTTTCAAATAATATTTTTTTGCATCAATAAAAACCTCATTATCAATATCGGGGGAATCAATCTCAGTGCGTCCTATAAAAAAATTACCTTTTTTTCTGTCTATGACGCAGCGATAAACTTTCCCAACTTTTTTTTGATTAAGTTCCCAAGAAATTCCAGATTGAATTTTCATAATTTCATTTGCTCTTTCTTGTTTTATCTCATGAGCAACATCGTCCTCTAAGAAATATGCATGAGTATTTTCTTCATGACTGTAAGTAAAGCATCCCAGACGCTCAAAACGCATTTCTTTGACCCATCTTTTAAGGATTTGGAAATCCTCGTCTTTTTCACCAGGGTATCCAACAATTAGAGTTGTTCTGATAGCAATTTTAGGTAATATTTTTTTTATTTCCTTAATGAGATGAGTTATTTTTTTTTCAGTTATTCCTCGGCGCATGGATTTTAAAATAGGATCTGAAATATGTTGAAGAGGGATGTCCAGGTAATTACAAATCTTTGGCTCATTTCTCATAACCTCAATCACTTCCATAGGAAAACCTGAAGGAAATGCATAATGCAATCTAATCCATTCAATTCCTTCAATTCTTACCAATGCTAAGAGTAAATCAGCTAAGCGCCTCTTTTTATATAAATCCAAACCGTAGTAAGTTAAATCTTGAGCTATTAAAAGTAATTCTTTGACCCCCTTTTGAGCCAATTTTTCTGCTCTTAATATCAATTCTTCAATTGGAGTGGATCGATGTTTTCCTCGCATTAGGGGAATTGCACAAAATGAACAAGGACGATCACAACCTTCAGAAACTTTAAAGTAAGCATAGTTTTGAGGAGTCGTTGTTACTCGCTCACCTAAAAGTTCATGCTTATAATCTGCACCTAATGACTTCAATAGTTGAGGTAAATCAGTAGTTCCAAAATAAGCATCCACCTCAGGCATCTCTTTTTCTAAATCAGACTTATAACGCTCGCTTAAACAACCAGTTACAAATAATTGATCAATTTCTCCTCTTTGCTTTTTTTGTATTTGATTTAAAATCATATTTACCGATTCTTCTTTTGCGTTTTCGATAAACCCACAGGTGTTAACCACAACAATATTTCCCTGCTTCTCATGAACAACTTCCTTGTCATTTGCTTTGAGCTGCCCCATTAAAACCTCGGAATCGAATGTATTTTTTGAACATCCCATCGTTATGATATTTATTTTATTATGCTTTATACTTTTAGTTCTCAATTGATCCTTTTTTTGGTTGTAACTAATCCCAATTGATTATTTAAAAATTTAAGAGCAGCAGATTCAGCTTCCTTAAAATAATCACTCGTCAAACTAGAAATAATTACGTGGTCTCCTGCATTTGAAAACGTCATTTTTTCTTTTTTCGCATCAGAGGTTCCCAATTTCTGAAACATTTTCAACATTGCAGGTATAGAGACAACATCGTCTTTTTCCTTTTCACTTTTATAATAATATCCCATAAAAACTGGAACTATCACTTTTTTAAAAGTATCAGTTCGCATACTAGCATCAATAAGTTTCTGAAGATGAATTATTGACTCTAATCGGTATTTAGTGGTCCAATAGTTCTTTTTTTTCTCAGTAATCTTATTCATTACATGGTATTTACTTCCTGAATATAGTCTTGCAATTTGAAGGCCCCAAGGCAAAGTCAGAAGCTTTGCTGCAGGGTTATTTAATTCTATATTAGGGCCAAACAATAACAAAGCTGCTATTTGAGGATCATTCCCCAATAATAGCGATAATAAACCACCACTTGAACTAGAAATGATTATTACTTTTTCGCCAATGGTTTTTGCGATTGCTAGCGCCTCTCTAGCGCTTTCTAGGTATTTATCTGCCGTAAAATCCAAAAGGGGCTCACGCTCAATCAAACCGTGACCAGCAAGTCTTGGTAAATATATATTTGCTTTTATCTCATTTGCTATATTAAGATGTACAGGGCTTCCCTCGCTACTAGAGGCGGAAAAACCATGAAGATAAAGTACACTAAAAGCTGTTTTTCTTGGAATGGAGTCAAAATAAATTAGTCTTGAAGCGTTATCAGGTTTTAAATTATCGATTGCAGCTTCCCTATTATCAATCCATTCTTTCAGTTCGAGAAGATTAAAATTAATTTTGGGTAAAGGTATATCAATTTTAGGATCCTTTATTTCAGGTCCAATAATAAATAATCCTAAAACAACTGAAAAAGGAAAAATCACCTTCTTAAATAGCTTCATTGTAATCAATTAACTAAAAAAGGTTGAGACAAAAGTGTCGGCATGAAATAACTGTAAGTCATCTTCTTTCTCTCCAACACCAATATATTTAACAGGAATCTTA
>CESD01047986.1_pt1 | contig 10088 bp, 11 predicted proteins | sample 531191 | NCBI WGS metagenome assembly CESD01 (sample SAMEA2622021, study PRJEB7988) | marine metagenome | biome: marine biome (ENVO:00000447); feature: deep chlorophyll maximum layer (ENVO:xxxxxxxx); material: "saline water (ENVO:00002010), including plankton (ENVO:xxxxxxxx)" | depth 188 m
ACATCTTATTTTGGTGATATTTCCATAAATCATTGTGATTTTTTTAGACTTAATAATTCTGAGGAGATATTTGATTTAGCACTTGAAGAATACCTCGAAAATGGGAATTTAATAATTGAGTGGCCTGAGATTGGAGAAAAATACCTCCCAAAGCCCGACTTAGAGATTATGCTTGAACATACAGATTTGAGCAGTCAAAGAAAAATTATTATTAAAACAAATACCAAAGAAAGTTTAGAAAAATTATTATGAAAAATATTCTATCCATAGATACGTCAACTAAGAATGTGTCTGTTTCTTTTTTTTCAGGAAATGAAATTCTTTACGAAAAATGCTGGACATCAAAAAATAACCACAGCATCGAATTAATTGATTCCATAAAAAACGGGTTTAATGAGACTAATTTAAATCAAACTGACTTTGATTGCATTGCAGTTGCCATCGGTCCAGGTGGATTTAGTTCAATAAGAGTTGGAATGAGTCTATCTTTAGGGCTTTCAAAAAATAATAATCTTAAGATAATTGGGATGCCAACTTTTGAAATTGAGTTAGAAAGCCATAAAGATTCAAATTATATAAATAATTTAGTCGCATTGATACCTGCAGGATTTGATGCTTTCTGCTGGAAAAATATTAACAATATAAATACTAGAGAGCCTGATGGAATAGTAAATGTAAATGATATAAATAAGATATTTAGTGAAGATACATTTTTTTGCGGAGAAAATTTATCTTCAATTTTTGAAAATTTTTCTGGTTTCAAATATGCTGATCGAAGTTATAGAAAACCTGAACATATTTTAAAATTAATCAGAAGGATAGAGTCAGAAAATGAGATAGAAAAATATTCTGACTTAAACCCAATTTATTCAAGATCACCAAATATAACAAAAAAAAAGGAGGGATAATGACAACCGAATCAACCTTAGTTTTAATAAAACCTGATGGAGTAAATCGTGGTTTAATAGGTGATGTTATTTCTAGGCTTGAATCAACTGGTCTAAAAATTTCTGGGTTAAAGCTCATCCAAATAGATAATGAGTTAGCAGGTAAACATTATCAAGAACATAAAGAAAAGCCTTTTTTTGAAAGCTTAATTGAATTTATTACCTCATCTCCGGTTGTAGCAATTGTCATTTCTGGTCCAGATGCAATTAAAAAAACAAGGACTACAATGGGGGTAACGAATCCATTGGAATCTGCGCCTGGAACAATAAGAGGTGATTTTGGTCTAACAGTGGAAAAAAATATTATTCATGGTTCTGCAAATATAGATGATGCTAAAAGAGAAATATCGCTTTATTTTAACGATGATGAAATTATCAATTACCCAAGATCAATTGATAATTGGATTGAATAATTTTTATTGGAGCCTAACTATTTCTTTTGCATTAGACCACAAGTCTTCTAAGTCGTAGTTTTCTCTGCTTCTTTTTGAAAGAATATGAACGCTAAGGCCAAAATAATCTAGTAGTATCCACCCAGTTTTGCCAGTTCCTTCTTTATGATGAATTTTTTTACCGTCTTTTTTCATAGCCCGCATTATCTTTTGAGCTAAATTTTCAAGGTGCCTGTCAGTTTGTCCAGTTACTAAAATGGAATAGTCTGAAAATACCGAAATCTTTCTTGTATCCAACAAAATAATTTCTTCTCCTAAATTTTCTGAAGCTATATCTGCAATTTTTCTTGCATTTTTTTCTAATAAGATTGACTTACCCATATATATAAATTATAAACCTTTCGTGTATATTAATTAAGATTGTATAAAATGTCTGACTCAAATAATAATAATAAAACAGTTGTTGTAGCGATGAGCGGAGGTGTTGATTCCTCTGTTGCTGCTTTATTACTACATAAACAAGGATACAATGTTATTGGAGTAACTATGCGGTTATTTCCTTATGAAGACAACAATGCCTCTAAGTTAAATAAAAGTTGTTGCTCTTTAGATGATGTAGAGGATGCAAGATCAGTTTGTAGAAAAATAGGAGCAAAGCACTATTTCTTAAACTTTGAAAAAGAATTTAACGAGCACGTAATTAATTATTTTGTATCAGAGTATCAAAAAGGAAGGACTCCCTTTCCATGCTTAGCTTGTAATGACAGACTTAAATTCGACTTCCTGCTTAGAAGAGCTGAATTTTTAAAAGCTGATTATATTGCGACTGGTCATTATGCAACTATTTTAAATAAAGATGGCAAATTTGAGCTTGTAAAAGGTGAAGATGAAACTAAAGATCAAAGTTATGTTCTCTTTAATTTAAATCAAAAAATTATGAAGAAATTAAAGCTGCCAATTGGAATATACTCTAAAATTAAAATAAGAGAAATTGCATCAGAATTTGAATTAATTAATGCAGATAAACCAGACTCCCAAGATATATGCTTCATTCCCGATAGAGATTATAAAAAATATATTAATAAAAAAGTAAAAAATACTGAAGGAAATATTGTTGATTCATCTGGGAATGTTCTTGGCGAACATGCCGGAATACATAACTTCACTATTGGGCAAAGAAAAGGCTTAGGAATTGAAACTAGCGGAAAACCAATATTTGTAACTAACATCTATTCTGATACTAATAATGTTGAAGTTGGACCTTCTCAAGAACTTATGAAAAAAAATGTCAGTTTATCATCAGTTAATTTTATTTCAGGAGAAAAGCCTTTAGAAAACATCAAATTAAAAGCTAAAATTAGGTATAAAAGTTTTCCAGCTTCTGGCAAATTGAATTACTTAGAAAATGGAGACATAAAATTTATTTTTGATGAGCCTCAGCGAGCTATAACGCCTGGTCAGGCTCTAGTTTTCTATAAAGACAATATGGTTTTAGGTGGTGGTTTTATAGAATTTGATAAATCATTTAATGAAAATAAATCAGCGCGAGCAGTCAAATTAACATCGTAGATAATATTAAAAATTATATTTCCGCTCTAAAAGTTCCTGATTTCCCAAATTCTCTTATTGAAGAAAAAATTTTAGATAAAGGAATGCATAATATCGTTGGTATTGACGAAGTAGGAAGGGGGACAATTGCCGGCCCTGTAGTTTCAGCATCTATTGTTCTTGATAAAAAATTATTGTTAGGTAATCCTCAGAAATTTAACGATAGCAAAAAATTATCTGAAAAAGAAAGATTAAATAAATTTCAGATAATAGTTTACTCAAATTCTTTTTTTTCAATTGGGGCAGCATCACATGAAGAAATAGATATTTACGGTATTGTGGAAGCAACAAAACTATCAATGAAAAGGTCAATAAATAAATTAAAAACTAATATTGATATTATTCTAATTGACTCCATAAACTTAGATATAAAGGAAAAGAATATTGGTTTTAATAAAGCTGATTCAATATCTGTTTCTGTGGCGGCTGCATCAATTCTTGCAAAAGTTGCCAGAGATCAAATGATGACTAAGATTTATAATAATTTGTACCCTGGTTATTTTTTTGAAAGCAATAAAGGTTACGGATCTAAAGCACATATTGAATCTCTTAATTCTATAGGGGTTAGCAAAATACATAGAAAATCATTTAAGCCTGTAAGTAATCTGCTGATATGAAAAAATTAGGCCTGTATATAATTATTGATCCTAACAATATTGGAAAATCAGATCTTTATCATCTTGCAAAAGATATTATTGAAGCTGGAGCAGATACAATCCAATTAAGAAATAAAACCTCAAATGACAAAGAGGCTATAGATCAGGCAAATTTAATTAAAAAATTATGTAATGAAAATAATTCAAATTTTATTATTAATGACAGAGTTGATGTAGCTATTGAAGTCCAGCCAGATGGTATTCATTTAGGCAGAGATGATATGGATGTAAATGAATGCAGGGATATATTTGGAGATAACTTTATAATTGGCAATTCGAATGCAACCACCCAAGAAGCCTTCTTATCTAGCAAGCTTAAAATTAATTATATTGCTATAGGAAGTTTGTTTGAAACTATCACTAAAAAAGATACAATACCTTCGTCAATAAATGTTATAAGAGATCTTAAAGATACTAAATTTAATTTACCTATTGTTGCAATAGGTGGGATTAACAAAGAAAGGGCGCTTAGTGTCCTTGAGTCAGGGGCTGATTCTCTTTGTATCTCAAGTGCTGTGACTTTAGCAAAAAATCCTAAAAAGGAAGTATTAGAAATAAAAAAAATTATGAAAGAATATGGAAAATAAATCTTTAGCTTTAATAAAAAAAGTTACGAAATCAAGTAATTTACTGTTTAAGAAAATTCATGAGTCTAGAGAAATAGGTCTGAAAACATCTAGGGAGATAATTGGTATTTCATCAAGGTCAATTAGAGCGGCTCACAGAGGTGAGTATAAAGAATCACAAAAATTAATTGACGAAGGTATAAAAAAATTAAAATCTGTAAAACCAAAAATAATTAAGCACTCTTCTGATATGAATTCAACTTTTTTACTTGATGGAGAGAAGGAGCTATGCGAAGCAATATTTTTCATATCTTTTACTTCAAATAAAATAATACCTTTAAAATATATTGATAGTTTTTCTCCCAGTTCTTTACTAAAAGGTATGGCTGAAGCAGCAAGCGAATTAAGAAGGTCAGCTTTAGACAAAATTAGAGAAAACAATGTTTTAGAATCTGAAAAATATTTAGAGATAATGAATGAAGTAGTGGATGTCTTAGAATCAGTTGATTATCCTGAAGGTGTAACAACAGGTTTAAGAAGAACAACAGATCAATTAAGAAGTGTAGTGGAAAGAACGCGGGGAGACATTACAATTGCCTTAGAAAGAAAAGAACTAGAGAGAAGTATTAATTCTTTGAAAGAAGAATTAAATAATTAAAAGCGAGGAAAAACCATGGATAATTTAATTTTAATTGTTTTAATATCGGCTGGAATAGCATTGTTATCGGCTATTTATTTTTTCTGGAGTGTTGTTAAAAGAAAAGTTGAAAATAAAGAACTTGCTGAAATAGCGGGGCTTATCCAAGAAGGCTCTTATGCTTTCCTAAAAAAAGAATACACAATATTGTCATTCTTTGTGTTAGCTATGTTTGTGGTTCTTTGGCTTGTAGTTGATTTAAATATTTTTAATGCGAGTGGCTTTAATGAAAATTCTGGCCCATGGACGGCTATATCTTATTTAGCTGGAGCAATAGGTTCTTCAATAGCCGGAATTGTTGGAATGAATATTGCTGTAAGAGGAAATTCTAGAACTGCTGAAGCTGCCGAAGGAGGTCTTAATCAAGCCTTAAGAGTTGCATTTAATACCGGAAGCGTAATGGGTCTTACTGTAGTTGGAGTTGGATTATTAGGGGTAACTTTATTGTGGGTAATTTTTGATCAGATTGCCGGAGCTGCATCTGCTACTAACATTATTGCCGGATTTGGATTTGGCGCATCATCTATAGCATTATTTGCAAGAGTTGGGGGAGGTATTTATACAAAAGCTGCTGATGTAGGCGCTGATTTAGTAGGAAAAGTTGAAGCAGGTATCCCAGAAGACGACCCCAGAAACCCTGCAACAATAGCCGATAACGTTGGAGATAATGTAGGTGACGTCGCAGGCATGGGTGCAGATTTATTTGAATCATATGCAGGATCTTTAATTGCAACAATATCTTTAGCTATATTAGTTGGAGTAGACAATGTATCAACTACCTCATTAGTAATGCTACCTTTAATTATTAGTGCAATTGGAATTATAGCTTCAATTATTGGTACATTTTTGGTAAGAACTAAGCCTGATGCTTCAATGAATTCATTATTATGGTCATTTAGAATAGGTATTTTTGGTGCTGCCATTCTTGCGCTTGCAGGAATATATTTGGCAAATTCATTATTATTCAATGACCCCCTACCCACATCATTGTTCTTTGTAGTCTTGACGGGACTTGCTGTGGGGCAAGTAATAGGAACAGCAACAGAGTATTTTACTTCTTATGAATACTTTCCTGTTAAATGGATATCAAAACAATCCTTAACAGGTCATCCATCAAATATTATTGCTGGTATATCTGTAGGGCTATATAGCACAGCTATACCAGCTTTATCTATTGTAGTTGGAATATTGATAGCATTTAATCTTGCTGGTCTTTATGGGGTTGGGTTAGCAGCGGTAGGGATGCTTTCTACATTAGGTATAACTTTATCTACGGATGCCTACGGCCCAGTTGCTGATAACGCAGGAGGACTAGCAGAACAAGCTGGCCTAAAACCTGAAGTAAGGGAGAGAACCGACGCTCTTGATGCTTTAGGGAATACAACTGCCGCTACAGGAAAAGGGTTTGCAATTGGGTCTGCAATTTTGACTGCATTAGCACTTTTAGCTGCATACGGCCTAGTAACAGGTGTTACCACAATTAATATTATGGATCCAAAAGTTTTAAGTGGCGTCCTTATTGGAGCTTTGCTTCCTTTCTTATTTTCTGGAATGACAATGCAGGCTGTAGGAACAGCTGCCGGGGCAATGATTGAAGAGGTAAGGAGGCAATTTAGAGAAATTAAGGGCTTAAAAGAAGGGAAAAAGGGAGTAAAGCCTGATGCGGCCAGAGCAGTTGCAATCAGCACAGCAGGATCTCTTAAAGCTATGATTTTACCTAGTATACTTGCAATCATTTCTCCTATTCTTGTTGGGCTTCTCCTAAAAGCTGAAGCTCTTGGGGGAATGTTGGCTGGATCAATAGTTTCTGGTTTTCTTTTAGCTATTTTTATGGCAAACTCCGGGGGTGCCTGGGATAATGCAAAAAAATATGTTGAGCTAGGTAATCACGGAGGAAAAGGTTCAGATACTCATAAAGCTGCTGTTACTGGTGATACAGTCGGAGATCCTTTTAAGGACACTTCGGGTCCATCAATAAATATATTACTAAAATTAATGACTATAGTAGCTTTAGTATTTGGTCCATTATTTATAGGATAAGCTTTTTCTAATCAAAAGAAATTAAAACCCTATCAGATGAAACCCAAGAAAATTTATTTGGCTTAAATGAATCTTTGACTATAAATAACAGGAACCCTTCTGCTCTTTCTAAATTATTCAAAGTAAAGGATCCCCAAATTGGATAGGATAAATCTTGGTCGTCAATCGCAGCAATTTTACTAATAGAAGCTGGATTAACAGGTGTATAAGTAAATCCATCCTTTGACATAAATTCACTAGAATTTTCATTAGAAATTATTCTTATCTCAGCAGAAGCTGCATTTGTTATTTCAATATTTAATATTGCCAAACTTTTGCCCTCTGGAGCGGTAATTTTTTTTTGCAAATTATCAAAATCCAGATATCCATATTCTTTAACAATTAATGGTTCGTATGATTTTATATATAAAGTCTTTCCGGATACATAAAGTGGGTCATAATCATCAAATGGATTAAAAAGTAAAAATAAGGTAATCAAAACAGATGAGAGCACAGAGATAATTGCTATTCGTATTAAAGATTTATTAGTTAATGAAAACATATCTATCTTTGAGCTAATAGAGATAGCTCAGACAAGACACTTTCTAATGAATTAGTTAAAAATTGTATTTCATCTAAAGTATTCTCCATAGAAAAGCTAAACCTTATAGACCCTATAGCCAATTTTGGATCAATCCCCATGCTTATTAAAACATGGGATGGCTCTAATGATGCAGAGCTACATGCACTTCCGCTTGAGGCAAAAATTCCATCCATATCCAATCCAATTAGAATAGGCTCCCCTTCAAAACCTTTGAAGCAAATATTTAAAATATTTGAGAGGGAATTTTTAGTTGGCGTAACAATATCATATTCATATTTTATATTTTTAAGATTTAATCTTAATTCTTCCACTAATTTTTTACAGTGAGAATTAAAAGTATTCTTTTCATTGTCTGCAAGAACAAGAGCTTTAGAGAAACCTACAATTCCCGGTACATTTTCAGTCCCTGACCTTCTTTGTCGTTCTTGTCCTCCGCCAAGAATTATTGGGGCGATAGGTATTCCTTTTTTGATATATAAACAACCAACCCCTTTGGGCCCTTTAATTTTGTGCCCAGAAAGACTCATCATATCAACGCCTAACTCTTTGACATCTAAATCCAATTTACCAGCTGCCTGAACTGCATCTGTGTGTATATAAATTTCTCTTTCAAACTGCTTAGCTTTATTTTTAGCAATTTTACTTATTTCAGATAAGTTTTGGATTGTGCCAGTCTCATTATTAGCCAACATAATTGAAATTAGAGATGTATTGCTATTTATTTTAGACTCCAGCTCTTCTAAATTTATAAATCCTTCTTCATCAACATTTAAATATGAAACTTTATAACCTGTTGACTCCAGCTCTTCCATAGCGTGAATTACAGCATGGTGCTCAATTTTAGTTGTTATTAAATGATTACCTGTATCTTTTAATGCCTTAGCTACACCTATAATTGCCATGTTGTCTGACTCAGTTCCACCACTTGTAAATATTATTTCGCTAGGCCTGCAATTTAGTATATTTGATACATTTTCTCTAGATTCATCCACTGCATCTCTTGCGATCTGCGCGATACTATAAAGACTAGAAGGGTTGCCATAATTTTCAGAAAAATATGGAATCATTGCATCTAAAACTTCTTTTCGCATAGAAGTAGTTGCAGCATTATCTATATATATCTCTTTTGGTGAATCTAATGTCATTATTAAGATTATTTTATCAAAACAATCCAACTATTGTTGAATATAACAATTTAATTGGCTATCATTTCCATTTAGTAGTTCAAGCACACACAATATTAATTAAAATGATTAAGATTTCAAATATGTCTAAATATTATGGGGATTACCCTGCTGTATTAGATGTTTCATTTTCAATTGAAAAAGGTGAAACAGTTGGGTTACTTGGCCCGAACGGAGCAGGTAAATCAACCACTATGAAGGTTATGACAGGCTACACTCCACCTACAAATGGCAAGGTAACAGTTGGCGGATACGATATTGTTGATAAATCTTTTGAGGCAAGAAAACAAATTGGTTACCTTCCGGAAAATGTCCCGTTGTACCTAGATATGACGGTAAAAGAATACTTGCATTTTATGGCTTCTATAAGAGGTATGAAGGAAGGGATTTCAAAAAGAGCTGATGAAGTTATAGATATTACCGGTCTAGAAACTTACAGAGATGTGATAATTGGGAAACTATCAAAAGGATATAGGCAAAGAACTGGTATAGCTCAATCAATAATACATAAACCCAAAATTTTAATAATGGATGAGCCAACAATTGGGATAGACCCTGTGCAAGTGGTAGAAACAAGAAAATTAATACAAAGCTTAGGAGGTGAGCATACTCTAATACTAAGTTCTCATATTCTTCCTGAAGTAACCACTATATGCAAAAGAGTTTTAGTTATTCATGATGGAAAAATTGTAGCTGACGATACTCCTAATAATCTATCAAATAGGCTTCAGTCTACTCAAGTTTGCGAGGTTTCTATAACAGAAAATAATGATGTAAATTTTATTAACTTATTGAGAGGACAGGATTATGTAGTAGATGTAAGAAGTAAATTTGATAATAATAACGAACACAAAAGCTATATAATTGAAACGTCCTCAAACATAGGGGCAGAGGAAAAAATTGCAAAATTGATAGTTGATAATAATATTGGCTTACATAAATTAAATTCCTTGCCACTGACTCTAGAAGAAATATTTTTACAACTAACGTCAGAATAAATAAATGAATAATATATTTACAATATTTAAAAAAGAGCTGACAAGTTATATTAAATCTCCTATGGCATATATAGTAGCGGCATCTTTTTATACTGTTACTGGATTTTTCTTTATTGCATCTGTTTCTGATGCTTTTTCTGAGGCAAGTATTAGAGGGTTTTTGGCTGGTGCTGTCTTCTTTTTAATTTTTTTATCTCCTGCATTAACAATGCGCCTTATAGCAGAGGAACAAAAGCTAGGTACCATGGAGCTTTTAATGACCTCCCCATTAAAAGAGCATGAAATAGTTATTGGGAAGTTTTTTGCCTCTTTTGCAATAGTACTATTTATGCTTTTAGGAACTCTTTTTTACCCAATAATATTATTAATCTTTGGGGTTCCTGATTTAGGCCCAATATTTACAGGGTATTTAGGTCT
>CESD01026549.1_pt1 | contig 10020 bp, 9 predicted proteins | sample 531191 | NCBI WGS metagenome assembly CESD01 (sample SAMEA2622021, study PRJEB7988) | marine metagenome | biome: marine biome (ENVO:00000447); feature: deep chlorophyll maximum layer (ENVO:xxxxxxxx); material: "saline water (ENVO:00002010), including plankton (ENVO:xxxxxxxx)" | depth 188 m
TTTGGATCCGCTTCATAATAAGCAATTGTTCCATTATTATTTTCAGCTGCAAACTTTCCTTTGCCATTTCCAATTAAATTTCTTCTTTTTTCCAAATTACTGATTGCACCAAATGTTTGAAATGCCCATTCATCTGAAAATTTTGCCCATGTTATGTTGTTATGTAATTTAACATTTGCTGAAGTATGAACCACAATTCCAGAGGTATCTTGCCTTCCACTTTTTAAAGCTTTTTTCCAGGCAGGAGCATCAGCATCATTAGCAATATCACTTAATTCAGCATTTGTTGGCACAGCGCCATTAACATAAGCTAAATTATTAGTAACAACTGCATTATCGGTTTTATGAACCACTAACCCATTAATACCATTTCCATAGTTAATATTATTAGCAAAATAAAACCTTCCTACATACTGACCATTTGGATTTTCATCATCATCTCTGGGTTCAATTCCATCATCATTATTCCTTGTTATGTAACTTCCAGAACCATCTATAATATAATCTTGATCTGCACAACCATATCTGTCAGTTCCAGTGCATGGTTTGTTTTTTGAATAAAATGGTAATCTATTCATATTATTATAAACCAAATTATTTTCAATCCTCATTTTAATAATTAAATCACTGTCAATAGATTTTGATTGAGCAAATACAATTGCACTTTCAGCATTAAAAGACCACCACGTATTATTGTAAACCTCATTAAATGCAACTCTCATATAATCACTATTATTTGCTCTAATTCCAGAGTTAGGGCAATCATAAACTTTATTGTTATGTATATTAATGTAAGTTCCTCCCCAAATAGCAATACCCCTTCCATGATAATAATTATTTAATGACTGAGTATTATTAGCAACATATGAATCTCTCCATGATTTAGCTTCTTCGTAAGTTATATCTTGATTAGGACCCTGTATTTCAAAACCTGCAACTTCTACATGATTCACTGGATTGGCAGCCGTTCCGATAATAAAACCACCTGATCCATCAAAATTTATTTTTGGTTTTTCACCAGGATAGTTTCTAATAACAACGGGTAAATTAATTGTTCCGTTGTAAGATGAATTAATATTTAAAACAGCTGAATTTGACTTATTTCCTGAACCATAATTATCATTGGAATATATTCCATCTTTAACATAAATAATATCACCTGGAATACAATCAGTATTTGATAGTGCTTTTTTTAGGGTTTTAAATGGTTTATCAATAGTTCCATCATTATTGTCTGAACCATCATCATCAACATACCATTTATTGAATGAGCCTTTATTTAAAACAATGTTATCTAACCAATAGGTTCCTTCATTTTTAAATGCTATTCTTAATTTACCCTGAGAAGTTGATCCAGTAGATAGCAAATTTAGTCTCACATAATGCCAGCCTTTGTACTGGATAGAGTATTCTTTAGATCCAATAGCTGAATTGTTGTTAGATCCATCCAATAATGAAAATTCAATCCTATCCCCTACATCACCTTTGACATATACAGAAACGTTCCAAGATTGATTATTTTCAATCTCAAAAAAACAATTTGCAGTTGTAAACATTCTTACATCAACACCTGCATTTTTTTCTACCTTCAGCGAACCTGATCCGTAGAATGGATCAGTCTTATCAATCGTGAAAGATGAATCGTTACTTCTCCACCATATACCTGGAACTGAGTTGGTATCAAAGTACCCTTTCTTATTTGTAGAATCTAGACATTGTGATTGCAAATAAAAGTTAGGTAATAAAAAAAGAAAGACAATTACCGCTTTTAATTTCGACATGTCTAAAAATAAAAAAACCCGTTGATAAAACGGGTTTTTATTAGATATAATTTAAATAATCTATTGGTTTCCAAGAATAATCGGTAATCCATCAGATCCTGAACCAATAATTACTGTTTTTGTATTAGGAGATTTTGATAGCTCTAATGTAGCTTCAATCCCTTTATCTTTAAGAATATTAGCTGTTAATGAGCTGTTTAATATCCTGTTAGCATTAGCCTTTCCTTCCGCATCAATTCTTAGTTTTTCAGCTTCTTGTCTAGCTTTTTCTAATCTAAAAACATACTCTAGCGCTTCTTGCTCTTGAGTTAGCTTTCTTTCAATTGCAGCTTTAATATTTGGAGGTAAAGTTACATCTCTAACTAAAACAGAGTTAATTTGAACATGTTGAGATTCAACATCATCAACAAGTTGTTCAAAAATTTCATTTTGAATTGCATCTCTTTTAGTTGAATAAAGTTGTTCGGGGGTATATTGACCAACAACACTTCTAGCAACAGCTCTTAATGATGGAATAATCACAACATTTAAATAATTAGATCCTTTTGTCTGATGTAATAATCCTAACTCTGCAATTTTAGGTTGATAGAGTACAGAAATATCTAGTGAAATATCAAGACCATTTGATGATAAAACCTGCATTTTGCTTTCAAAAACTTCTTGTTGCTTAACATTGTATATATAAACTTTGTTCCAAGGCATTACAATATTTAAACCTTCTCCTAGAGGAGGTTCATCAGTTACAACACCATCTCCAAAAGTTTTAAATAAAACCCCAGCTTCACCATATCCAATATTAACAAAAGTTTTGACTGCGAAAACAAAGAGCACTAAAGCTCCAATAAGTGCTGGTAATCCAATTTTTGAGTATTTTTCCATATTTATATTTAATTTTAAGTTAATAGACCTCCATCAACATTGATGACCTGTCCTGTTATATAAGATGACAAATCTGATGCCAAAAACAGACATAGATTTGCAACATCATTAGACTCCCCTGCTCTCTTGAGAGGAATATTTTCTGTCCAGCCTTCAATTATAGAATCCGACAAGTTGTCAGTCATTTCCGTTTTTATAAAGCCAGGAGCTATTACATTACATCGAATATTTCTTGATCCAATTTCCTGAGCTATTGATTTTGAAAAACCAATTATACCAGATTTTGACGCAGCATAATTAGATTGTCCAGCATTTCCTTTAATACCCACAACTGAACTCATATTAATTATACTTCCCTTTCTATTTTTTAAAAAAACTCTCTGACAAGCTTTAGTCATATTAAAGACGGATTTTAAATTAACATCAATTACTTTATCAAAATCCTCCTCACTCATTCTCATTAATAAATTATCTTTTGTAATACCTGCATTGTTGATTAAGACGTCAATAGTTTCAAAATCATTTAAAAAGGATTCTACAAGACTTTCACATTGATCTAATTTTGAAGCATCACTCTGATAGGCAATACATTTTTGAGATGGACAATTTAAATTATTAGCAATTTCATTTGCAGCAGACTCAGACGAGGAAAATGTGAAACCTACATTTGCTCCATTATCGAAAAGAATCTTTACAATAGATTTACCTATCCCTCTACTACCTCCAGTAATTAATACATTTTTTCCTTCTAATAGTTTCATAGCTATTTAATATATTTTTTTACAAACTTACCAATATCAGCTGGTGAATCAGCAACATGGACACCACAGTCTTTTAAAATACTTTTTTTTGCAGCAGCTGTATCGTCTTTACCTCCAACTATTGCACCAGCATGGCCCATAGTTCTTCCTTTCGGAGCAGTTTCACCAGCAATAAATCCTATTACAGGTTTTTTGTTTTTTGATTGTCTTATCCATTCTGCAGCATTATTTTCCAATTGACCTCCAATTTCTCCAATCATCACAACACAATCAGTTTCTTTATCTTCAAAAAATAATTTAACTGCATCTTTAACAGTCGTGCCGATTATAGGATCTCCACCAATACCAATCGCAGTTGATATTCCAAAGCCTTCCTTAACAATCTGGTCTGCTGCTTCGTAAGTTAATGTTCCAGACTTTGAGACTAACCCTACTTTACCTTTTTTAAAAACAAATCCTGGCATAATTCCAACCTTAGCTTCATTTGGTGTAATAATTCCTGGACAATTTGGGCCTATTAGTATACAGTCTTTTTGTTTAATATAATTATACACTTTAGTCATATCTGAGACAGGGATACCTTCGGTTATACAAACTATAACTTTAATTCCTGCATCAATTGATTCAAAAATTGCATCAGCTGCAAAACCAGCAGGAACAAATATTATAGATGTATTAGCACCAGTAACCTTTACAGCATCTTCTACTGTGTTAAAAACTGGTCTGTCAAGATGTGTTAAACCGCCTTTACCAGGAGTGACACCTCCAACGATATTAGTTCCGTATTCAATCATTTGTTCAGAATGAAATGTTCCTTCAGATCCTGTAAAACCTTGTACTATTATTTTTGAACTCTTATTAACTAGTATACTCATTATTATTTTTTGATTCTTTCTAAATACAAACCTTTATCAGCATCTACTTTAATCAAATCACCCTCATTTATAAATAAAGGGACATTTATAGTTGCACCTGTTTCAAGTTTAGCACTTTTTGTAGCATTTGTTGCAGTATTACCCTTTACACCAGGTTCTGATGAAACAACCTCTAAAACTACATTTTGAGGCATTTCCACAGATAATATGTTAGAGTTTTCAGAATTTACAATAATTGTAACAATAAGACCTTCTTTCAAAAACAAATCTGATTCAATTTGTGATTTATCAACTTCAATTTGATTATAATCTTCATTATTCATAAAATGAAAGGTTTCCCCATCTTTATATAAAAACTGATATTTTCTGTTCTCAACCCTTACATCATCAATTTTATGTCCTGCAGTAAATGTGTTATCAACCACCTTACCAGTGGAAATACTTTTTAATTTTGTTCTTACAAAAGCGGGGCCTTTTCCAGGTTTAACATGTAAAAACTCAATGATCTTATAAATATCATTTGAGTATCTAATACACAACCCTTTTTTAATATCTGACGTTGTTATCATAATTAATTTTGAACATATCCTTTCATTATCCCTCTTTGTGAATTTCTAATAAACAATATTATTTCATCCCTTGCTTTAGTTGCTTCAACCTCAGCTTCAATTATATTAATTGCTTGAGTATTATTGAATTTTTTTTGATAAATAATTCTATATATATTTTGAATTTCTCTGATTTTTTCAGATTCAAAACCTCTTCTTCTTAAACCTACAGAATTAATACCTACATATGAAAGAGGTTCTCTTGCTGCCTTAACAAAGGGAGGGATATCTTTTCTTACTAATGACCCACCAGCAATGAAAGCATGCCTACCTATACTACAAAATTGATGAACAGCAACCATGCCTGCAAGGATCACATAATCTTGAACAGTTACATGTCCTGCAAGTGTTGAATTATTTGAAAATATTGAGTTATCGCCAACCTTACAATCATGCGCAATATGACAATAAGCCATTATTAAGCAATTTTTTCCAATTTCAGTTTTTTTCCTCCAATTTGTACCTCTATTTATAGTAACACATTCTCTAATAACGGTATTGTCACCAATAATAGCGGTAGTTTCCTCACCTTTAAATTTTAAATCTTGAGGGATAGCTGAAATAACAGCACCAGGAAATATTGAGCAATTCTTACCAATTCTAGCTCCCTCCATAATTGTTACGTTTGACCCTATCCAAGTTCCTTCTCCAATAACAACATCCTTGGCTATAGTTGTAAATGGCTCAATTACTACAGTTTTTGCAATTTTAGCTGCGGGATGTACATATGATAATGGTTGATTCATGTTTTTATTTTTTTATGATTTTTGCTTTCATCTCAGCTTCAGTTGTTAATTCTCCATCGACATAAGCCCTTGCAATCATGTGACTAATACCTCTCCTAATTGGAGATATGAGTTCAAGTTCAAAAATCAATGTGTCACCTGGCTCAACTGGCTTTTTAAATTTAGCATTTTCTATCCTTCCAAAAAAAGTTAAATAGTTTTCAGGGTCTGGAAATGTACTTAAAACAAGAACTCCACCAACTTGGGCCATAGCTTCAATTTGTAAAACACCTGGCATTACAGGTCTTCCAGGGAAATGACCTTTAAAGTAAGGTTCATCTGGGGAAACATACTTAAGACCAGTAATAGAGTTATCACTAATTTTCAATATTTTGTCAATAAATAAAAATGGAGGCCTATGAGGTAAAATATTCATTATTTGCTCAGCATCCATAATCGCCTTTTTACTGTATTCTAACTTGTTTACTTCTAAATTTTCTTCTTTTTCAATTAAATCACTCACTTTTTTTGCAAACTTTGTATTAATAAAGTGTCCTGGTTTTTTTGCTATTACCTTTCCTCTAATTCTTTTTCCAATTAAAGCTAGATCCCCTAAAACATCAAGAAGCTTATGTCTTGCTGCTTCATTTTGATAGTGTAGAGTTAGGTTGTCTAAAATACCGTTTGATTTAACCGAAACTTTATTCCTATTAAATGCTTTTTTTAATTTTTCCATTGTATCATCAGAAATTTTCTTATCAACATAAACTATAGCATTATTTAAATCCCCCCCCTTGATAAGATTATTTTCAAGTAACATTTCTATTTCATGTAGAAAACTAAATGTTCTAGCATTTGAAAAATGATCTTTAAAATCAGATAGTTTTGATAATGTCGCATTTTGCGTACCAAGCACCTTAGTGTCATAGTCAACCATAGTTGTTATTTGATAAGTATCAGAGGGAATTACAGTAATTTCACTTCCAGTATTTATATCTTTATAGCTTATAACATCCTTGATTATATATTCATTTCTGAGACTATTTAATTCTTTTAATCCAGCTTTTTCTAGAGCATCAATAAAATACTTAGATGAACCATCCATTATTGGAGGTTCTTCAGCATTAATTTCAATTAAAACATTGTCTATTTCCAAACCAACTAACGCTGCTAAGACATGTTCAATTGTTTTCAGCTTGATACCTTCTTTTTCAAGTGTTGTTCCTCTTTGGGTGTTTACAACATACTTAGAAAGTGCTTCAACTAGTGGTTCACCTTTTAAATCAACTCTTTTAAAAACATATCCAGTATCACACTTGGCAGGATTAAAAGTAAGTTTTACATCTTGTCCAGTATGAATTCCTACTCCCTCAAGAGATATTGAAGATTTAATTGTTGTTTGTTTGTTAGTCATTATATTTTTTCATCAACTTGTTAATGAAATTCATGATTTTTGGGAAATTTTTGAAATGAACATAAGATTTATTATAATCTCTGTAATTAATTGCTGGATAGCCCATAATTACAGAATCATCAGAAATGTTTTTTAAAACCCCCGATTTTGCTTGTATTTGTACCCTATCCCCTATTTTTAGGTGCCCTGCAATTCCTACCTGACCACCAATTAAGCAATCTTCTCCGACTATAGTTGATCCAGCTACACCAACTTGAGCTGCTAGACAAGTATTATTACCAATAACAACGTTGTGAGCAATCTGAACAAGATTATCAATCTTGACGCCAGATTTAATTAATGTAGAACCTAAGGTTGCTCTATCAATTGAACAATTAGATCCAATTTCAACATCATCTTCAATAACAACATCACCATTATGAATTACCTTCAAATTATTTCCTTTTGAATCTTTATTAAATCCAAAACCATCCGAGCCGATAACTGTTCCAGAGTGAATAATACAATTATGTCCAATTGATATATTTCTATAAATTTTGACACCTGGGTAAATGACACAATTATCACCAATCTCAACATTTTCAGAAATATGAACGTGAGGATGAATTTTAACATTATTCCCAATTTTTACTCCATCTTCTGCAATAGAATACTTTCCAAAGTATAAATCATTTCCGTATTTAACGTTTTCAGAAATTGTTGATTCAGAATCAATTCCTGATTTTGTTAAATGCTGGTTATTAAAGTGTTCAAGTAAGATAGAAAAGGCTAAGTTTGGATCCTCAACCCTAATTAAAGTAGGTTTTACATCTTTCTTAAGTTCAAGGGATCTTTTAACAATAACTATAGATGAATTTGATTTATATAAAAAATCATTGTACTTGGAATTACCTAAAAAAGAAAGTGAGTTGTTATCACCATTCTCAATTTTAGATAATTTATTAATGCTGGAATTATTATCACCCTCAACAACGCCATCAATTAATTTTGCTACTTCAAAAGCCTTTAATACCATGTCCGCAAAAATATGAAAATTAATTTATTAATCTCTGAGGAAAGTCTTTCCTTTGTAATTTACAATAGAATTATAAAAAATGAATTTTTCATATAGTTTAACAGAAATTAACAAAGCATCAAAATTTATTTTAGAAAATATTAATGGTAAAATAATTTTATTTCAAGGTAATTTAGGTTCTGGGAAAACCACCTTAATTAAAAATCTTTGCTCTGAGCTAGGTTTAACTGAGAATGTGTCCAGCCCAACATTTCCTATATTAAATATCTATGGTAATAGAAAAAACAAGATATATCACGCAGACTTATACAGGATTGAGAATCTTAATGATTTAAATGAAATTGGTTTTTTTGATATTGTTAATACTAATGATTGGGTTTTTGTGGAATGGCCAACTAAGATTATAGAATTAATTGACAAACCTTTCTCAATTATAAATATTGAAATAGAGAAGAATGACTCTAGAAAATTAGAATTAAAAAACAAATGAGTTTTAGAAGGAGGCTTATTTATTATATTTTTGGCTTATCAATCGGTTGTATGATAGCATATTTTATCATAAATCAAAAAAACACAGAGTTTAATTATCTACCAAACAAAAGAGTTTTAAATGACTTGAAAAAGAAACTTTGGGAATTTGATGATTCATTCATTAATTACGACACAATCAACATAACTGAAAATGCTAAAGTTTTGTTTTCAGAAAGTACAACTAATATAGATTCATGCAATACTTATAAATTAAAAAAGAAATTTAATTTAAAAATTTACACTTTTAAGGCTATAAATTGTGATGAAAAAGTATATTTTAAAAATTTAAGTTTTTCTCCTTAGCAATTCCTTTCTTAGTAAATTTAACTCTCGATTAGATTGACCTTCAAAGGATGAGTTTTCTTGGGCTCTTCTTATTAAATAAGGAACTAAATTTTCTACCGGTCCAAATGGCAAAATCTTAGCAACATTATAACCATTTTTTGCTAAGTTAAAAGTAATATTATCACTCATCCCATAAAGCTGACCAAACCATATTTTATTTGTTGAATTTCGAAGACCATTCTCCTTCATTAGCTCTATAACTTTGTAGTTTGAATTTTCATTGTGGGTTGCAACGAAAAAATCTATTTTATTTAAGTTTTGAAACATTAATTCAACAGCTTTATCAAAATTTTTATCCGTATCAGATTTTGTTAAGCAAATTGGAGATTTGTAATTCCCTTTTTTCGCTAGCATTCTCTCTTTTTCCATATAAGCCCCTCTAACTAATTTAAAGCCCAAATAAAAATTAGATTTTGAATATTTATTTAAAAGATTTTTTAAATAATTTAATCTATCCCAACGATAGAGTTGTATTGTATTATAAACAATAACTCCATGCTTATTATATTTAGTCATCATCTCAACTGATAGATCATCTATGGCTTTTTGAACCTCAAATTCTTCAGCATCAATTAATATTTTAATATTCATTTTCATTGCATGATTACAAATATTATGAAATCTTGAAACGACTTTAAACCATTCATTTTGTTGAATGGGATTTAATTTTTTCTCAGAACTAACTAATTTGAATAGATCATATCTTCCAATACTAGTTGGTTTAAAAACAGCAAATGGAATCGCTTTGTTTTTTGAAACGGAATCAATAATATCCTTTTTCTTTTTACAAGATCTTTCAAATGAAGCTTCATTTTTTTGACCTTCAACAGAATAATCCAATATTGAATGCACACTCATAGAGTACATTCCGTTAATAATTTGTTTACACTCAACAAGATCAACACCACCACAGAAGTGTCTATAAATAGTTCTTTTTAGGATCCACTTTATTGGTAAATTCATTTTTAACATAAATAAAGTGAGATTGGTAAAAACATTGACAAGTAGCTTTCTTGTAATAATATTGAATAGAAAAACCGCATTATATAAATGAAAATTTTTCTTCATTTTAAAAGCAATCTGGGT
>CESD01004194.1_pt1 | contig 10016 bp, 8 predicted proteins | sample 531191 | NCBI WGS metagenome assembly CESD01 (sample SAMEA2622021, study PRJEB7988) | marine metagenome | biome: marine biome (ENVO:00000447); feature: deep chlorophyll maximum layer (ENVO:xxxxxxxx); material: "saline water (ENVO:00002010), including plankton (ENVO:xxxxxxxx)" | depth 188 m
CTTTTTCCAACATGATTTGCTTTACTGACAATACCTTCTGCTTCCATCATATCAATTATTCTGGCAGCTCTATTGTAACCAATTTGAAGCTTTCTTTGTAAAAAGGATGTTGATGCTTTTCCCTCAGATCTAATAATTTCTAATGCCTGGTTGTAAAGCTCGTCTTTGTCACCTTGATTTTGATTGTCTCCTATTTCCTTTTCATCCGCAAAATTTAAAATTTCATCAACATAATCTGGTTCAGCTTGGAATCTTAAGGAATTATTTACTTTTTCAATCTCTATATCAGAAACAAAAGGAGCGTGGATCCTAATTATTCTATTAGCAGAAGACATATAAAGCATGTCTCCTTTACCCAATAATTGCTCAGCACCCTGCTCACCTAGAATTGTTCTGCTATCAATTTTAGAGGTAACCTGAAACGATATTCTGGTTGGAAAATTAGCTTTTATTGTTCCTGTAATAACATCAACACTTGGTCTTTGAGTAGCCATTATTATATGTATTCCAGCTGCTCTGGCCATTTGAGATAACTTTTGAATATAATTCTCTATTTCTTTACCTGCCACAAGCATAAGATCAGACATTTCATCGACAACAACAATAATATATGGCATTGGAAGCTTATGTTTTGCATTATAGCCGTCAATATTTCTAACACCCTCTTTTGTCATTAGGCGATATCTACTCTCCATTTCTTTTACAACCCAACCAAGAACAGAGGCAGCTTTCTTGGCTTCAGTAATTACTGGACATATCAGATGTGGAATTCCTTCATATGTCGATAGTTCTAACATTTTTGGGTCAATTAAAATAAATTTACATTTATCAGGTGCATGTCGATAAAGCAGGGAGAGTATAATTGTATTGATACATACTGATTTACCAGATCCTGTTGTCCCTGCAATTAGTAAATGTGGCATAGAAGATAAATCCCCAATGATTGGATTGCCAGAAATACTTTTTCCTAGAGCTATTGGTAATTTAATATCTTTTTTTTTGAAATCTGAGTAACTCAAAATTTCTTTTAGATAAACGTTCTCTCTAATACTATTAGGAAGTTCAATTCCGACAGTATTACTTCCTGGTATTGTTGCAATTCTTGCAGATTCCGAGCTGGTATTTCTAGCAATATCGTCTGACAAGTTTATTATTTTTGAGACTTTAACACCAGCAGCAGGCTCAAATTCATTTAAAGTTACCACAGGTCCATGACTAACTTTTTTAATCGTGCCATTAACACCAAAATCTAAAAGTATTTTTTCTAAAAATTCAGGCTTATGTGAATCATAAGTAGTTGCGTTCCCCTTTTCTTTTTTTGATGGGGTTTTTAATAAGTCTAAATTTGGTAATTTAAATTTAATTTTAGTATAGGTATTTTTTTCAGCTTTAATAAATGGTAAGTCCTCTTGAATAAGATTTTTTATTTCGTCTTGTGGGATATATTCTTCTATAATTTCACTTTTATCAGTATAGTTTTTTTCATTTTTATAAAAAGTTTTACTAATAATTTTTCTTATAAGTTTATAAAAATTATTTGGACTAAAATTGATACTAATTAAGAATAAAGTTAAAATTATAAGTATAAGAACATAATATATTATATTTTCATTAATATTAATAAACGAAGATAGGAAAGTTTTATTAAAATAATTCCCAACAAAACCTCCGTTTCCATTTATGTAAAGAGTAAAGGCATCAGAATAAAAATAGGTAAAAAATAGTGAGCCCAATATAATGTAAATAATGCTAAAAAACACATTCTCGATAATTAAAAAAAATTCTTTAGTCCTTATAATGTTAAAACCTGTTACAATAAATGTAAAAGAAACAAGGTAAGAAACCAAACCTATAGATTGAAAAAATAGGTCGGAAACAAAGCTTCCTTGAAAACCTAATAAATTATTTATTTCAGTATTCTCAGGAAAAATAAAATTTGGATCGTTAGGAGAATAAGTTAGTAATGACAAAAATAATAATATGCCAGCCAAAGTAGTTATTAGCCCCAGTATTTCTGCAAGCCTATTGACAGTAAAATTAAGTAATAAATTAGCTGTTTTTTTTAAGTTCATATAAATGAATCAATTTTATCACTTTGTATCATCTAATTTTTGTTGTTAAAATTAAAAATAATATGAAAGTTTGTATAATTGGTGATGGATTATCTAGCTTAACTTTAGCAAAAGCTTTAATTAATGAAAATATTTATGTAGATGTTTTCGCGCATAAAAAAAAAAATGTATTAAATAAGTCTAGAACTATAGGTATTTCAAAGAGTAATGTTGAATTTTTTAATAATAATATTTTAAATATTAATAAAATTATTTGGAAGTTAAAAAATATTGAAATTTTCTCGGAAAATTTAAAAAATAAAAAATTACTGCAGTTTAGGGCAAAAAATGATCAACTTTTTTCTATTTTAAGAAATTATCAGCTTTATGAAATTTTAGAAAAAAAATTGTCAAAAAACAAATATTTTAAAAAAAAAAATTTAAAGATTCATTTAAATTTAAAAAAAAATTACGATATTTTAATAAATACTGATTATAATCATTCATTTACCAAAAAATACTTTAATAAAAAAATTATAAAAAAATATAACAGCGTTGCGTACACAACAGTGATTAAACATAAAAAAATTTTAAATAATACAGCGATTCAAATTTTTACAAAACATGGACCATTAGCTTTCTTACCAATTTCAGAAAATGAAACTTCGATTGTTTATTCTTTTTTTAATAGGTACAAACCAGAAAAGCCAAATATAGAAAAATTAATTAATAGTTATAATTTAAAATATAAAATTTTAAATTTTCAAAAAATTTATTCATTTGAATTAAAATCATTATATTTAAGATCATACTATCAAGATAATATTTTAGCTTTTGGAGATTTGCTGCATAGAGTTCATCCTTTAGCAGGGCAAGGTTTTAATATGACTATACGAGATCTTAAAGTTCTATTAGATATAATAAAGAGAAAAAATTCCTTAGGTTTACCTATGGATAGTTCAATTAATAAAGAATTTGAGAAAAGTTTAAGGCATAAAAATTTAATTTTTTCCAATGGAATTGATTTAATTTATGAATTTTTTAATTTAGAAAGAAAAAGTAAAAATAGTATTTTAGGCAAAACAGTTCAATATTTAGGAAAAAATTCTAATGTTAATGATTTTTTTATAAAAATTGCTGATCGGGGATTTATTTTATAGTTTATTGAAGGGTAGTATTATTAAAAACGTCATTAGTATAAGTATTTAAAATTTCTGCTATTTTATTTTTTCTTATATCAAGATTTTTTGCTTCCAATAGAACTTGTTTTTCTTCAAGAGAAAATGGAGATGCCATTGCCAAGGCATTAATAGTTTCGTTAAGACTCTGTTTTTCTAGAGCTTTCCAATTAATAATAAATCCTCTTTTTTCAAATAAAGTTTTTAAATCTTTGAATATTAATTTAAGATCACTAAATTTAATTTCATCTTTTTGATCATCTAAATCATGATAAAAGTCATTAAAATCAACCTCATATTCTCTATATTTTTTTGATAATTTAATTTCTTTTAATGTATGAAATCTAATTAAGCCTTTGAGCTCAATTAGGAAACGTCCATCTTCCGTTTCTCTAAAGCTTGTTATTTTACCCAAACATCCAACATTATGAAGTTTTGGGGGTGTTAAATTATTGCTTGAATTTTTAGGTTGTATCATGCCTATGCATTTGTTTGATTTCATACTATCATTAATCATATCGATATAACGAGGTTCAAATATATTAAGTGGGACAGTAGTATCTGGAAATATAATAAAATTACTCAATGGAAATACAGAGATAATTTTAGGTAAGTCTGATTTTTTCATTTTAAATTAATTTTTTATTATAATTCTAATAATTGTTATAATAACTATAAATTATTTATGATAACAAGTGATAATATGGCTCATATTTATTGTAATCATATTTTTCAATTTTATCTCTAATTTGCAAAAAACTATTTGTTTTAGTAAATAAATTATTTTTTTTGTTGTAATTAAAAATGTCTTCACTCCATTCCAGCTCACAGAAATTAAAAATTTTTTTTGTCTCAGATATTTTGTCGATTGAGAGTTTCTCTAGATTAATGTCTAATATTTGATTTGGATATTGTTTTTTAAAAAACTCAATTATAAATTGATAATTATTTGCATAATTTATTATTTTTTTGATAGAATGAGACCAGGATATATCTGGCATCATTCTTTGATAAATGGCTATTATAGAATCATTAAAATTTCGAAAAGTATGTAAAAATTTTGCATTAGGAAAAAATTCTAAAATTATTTTAATATTTAAAAAATTTTCTAATGATTTATCTAAAAACATTTCTTTTTTTATATCTCCATATCTTCCTAACAAAGATTTATGAAATGTTTCTTTGTTGATTATAAATTCAAAATTTTTGATTTCAAAATTTTTAGAGTATATCTGTGGGGCTATAGAATCAAAAATAGACATATTAATTGCATGTAATTCACCAAATGAATGAACATTATTTTGGCTTTGTACAATTAAAGATTCTATAAGAGTTGATCCAGATCTAGGTAATCCTACAATAAATATAGGTTTTGTTTCTTTGTATATATTATTAACTAAATTGCCTTCAAATTTAATTTTTTTATAATATTTCGTTATAATTTTATTGTAATAAAATTCGGACTGATTATTAAAGTTATTATTTGCTTGAAAACACTGATTATGTGAAAGTTCTAATAATTCTAGTTCTTCGTTAATTTTATTTTCTCTTTTTTTAAATTTTGATAAAATAAAGTTAATCAAGGACTTGTCAAATAAATTTATCTTGCTTTCTTTAGACAACGTTTCCAATTTTTCCAAATAGTTGTTATTAATATTTTTTATATCAAGATTAAATAATCCATAGTACGATCTAACATCCGTGGCATTTTTTTTTATTAATTTCTCGTATATTTTTTTTGCCTCAATTACTCTACCCAAACCCTGTAAAACTTGTGCTATGTTGTATAGTACTTTAGAATTTCCAGGTTGAATTTGATTACATTTTCGGAAATAAAAAATACTTTTCTTATGATTATTGAGTTCAAAATAAATTTTACCTAAATAAAAGAGCACAGATATATTTTCTGAGCCATTTTTTTTATTTAGATTTTCTAATAAATCTAGGGCTTTTTTTAATTCACCTTTTTGTAAAAATTTTTGAATTGATTGTTCCATAATATATTTTTATACGTTTAAAATTTTTTTTTAAGTTTAATTTATTTCAGATACTTTTATACATAGTCTGTCTAAAATATTATACAATTAGCCTCTTGCTATATTTTTAAAAAACCACTAATTTTAACAGGATATATACAAGCGGGCATAGCTCAGTGGTAGAGCGTCTCGTTGCCAACGAGAAGGTCGAGGGTTCGACCCCCTTTGCCCGCTCCAAAAATGGAGAAATTTATGAACGATTTAGCAAATAAAAAATGTATTCCTTGCGAAGGAAATATTCCTCCCTTTAGCGCAGATGAAATTCATAATTATTTAAAAAAAGTTGATGGTTGGGATGTATTAGAGGATAAAGTTGATGGATTTCATTTAATTAAAAATTTTAAATTTGATAATTTTTTACAAAGCCAAGAATTTGTAAATAAAGTTGGAGAAATTGCAGAAGCAGAAGGTCACCACCCTGATTTATGGTTTGGTTGGGGTTATGCTAGAGTCAAAATCTATACACATGCAATAAAAGGTCTAGCAGAAAGTGATTTTATTCTTGCTGCAAAAATAGATCAAATAGTTAATGCTTAAAGTGTCTTGTTCTTGAAAAGAGCAATACTGTATCAGTTTCATTTGCAAAACTAATTATTTCTTTATCTCTTATTGATCCAGATGGCTGTACTACAGCTTTAACACCAGATTGTATTAATTTTTCAATACCATCCACAAAAGGAAAAAACGCATCAGAGGCAGCTACTAAATTATCTGACTTAAGTTTAAATTTTTTCATTTTATTTATTGCTATCTGGCAACTATCTAATCTACTTGGTTGACCAGAGCCAATACCCATTGTTGTTTTATTAGAAGCTAAAACTATTGCATTTGATTTAACATACCTACAGACGTTAAAGGCAAAAATAAGATCTGCAATTTGTTTTGAAGTAGGTTTTTTTTTAGAGACTACTTTAAAATTTTGTTTTGTAAATATATTGTTATCTTCCGATTGTGCCAATATATCTTGATTGAAGGATACAAATTTAAAAGGCTCTTCAGATATATAATTTGTTCCATCAATTAATCTTAAGTTTTTCTTTTTATTTAATATTTTGATAGCATCTGAATTAAAACCGTTTGCAATTATTACCTCTAAGAACAACTTATTTAACTCGACGGCCAACTGCTTCGTAACTTTAAAATTGCAGGAAACTATTCCTCCGAAAGCACTTACAGGATCACATGAGAGAGCAGACCGGTAACTCTCTAAATGATTATTTATAGCAGAAACACCACAAGGATTGGCGTGTTTTACTATTACAGTTCCTTTATTTTTTGGTAAAGATTTAGAGATAGTTAGAGCAGCATACATATCATTATAATTATTATAACTAAGTTTTTTTCCATGAATTTGTTTTAAATTATTATTTGAACCTATTGAATAGATTGCACTTTTCTGATGAGGATTTTCACCATATCTCAGCTGTTCTTTTAGATTTCCATGGAAAATTTTTTTATCAGGAAATATCGTTTTTGTTATTTTATTAAAATAATTTGAAATTATAGAATCATAATAAGCTGTCTCACTAAAAGCTATCTTTGAAAGTCTTTCTCTAAAATTTAGGGATGTACACCCTTTATATTTATTAAGTTCTTGAATTAATTCATCGTATTGATCTGGAGAAGTAATTACAGCGACATCATTATAGTTTTTTGCAGCAGATCTTACCATTGTAGGACCACCAACATCTATATTTTCTACAATTTTTTTGTGATTTTTTGTTTTTTTTATGGTGGCTTCAAATGGATAAAAATTTATAATTACAAGATCAATATTTTCAAAATTATTTTTCTTTAAATCTTTTAAATGAGATTTGTTTCCTCTTTTATTTAAAATTCCAGCGTGAATTTTTGGATGAAGAGTTTTTACTCTGCCGTCTAGAATTTCAGGGGAATTAGTAAATTTAGATACTTCTGTACATTTATATTTTAATCTTTTAATTTCTTTATAAGTACCACCTGAGCAAATTATTTTTATTTTATTTTTTTTTAAAATATTTAATAGTGACCCCAAATTTTTTTTATCTGATAAGGAAATAAGAGCAGTCTTGATTTTTTTTTTCATTATAATTTATTGATCTCCCACTTTATTATCTGCTCCTTATTGTTATTCATACCCGAGATAAGAATGTTTTGGTTTTCTTTATATAAATTTTTATTACCGAAATATAAACCATTATCAATATTTATATCAAAGTTATCACAACTAAATTTCCAACCTTCCTCATCAATTTCAATTAGAATAGATTTGTTGTCTTGAGTTTTCATTACTTTTGAGTTTGGATCAAGATGAAACCTTATATCGAATTTAATTTCTTTATTTGCATTTTTTCTAAATAGTTTATCAAAGCCGATAAATTTCATTTGTTCTGGATAAAACTCAATTTCTCTCTCATAACTTATCCCAAAATTAACTAGATACCCATCATGTGTACCTGATATCTTCCAATAATTATTTTCAAAAACTATTTTTTTTTTTGAAACTTTTAAGCCTTTATTAATAATTAAATTGGCTTGATCTTTTTTAAAATTACAAGATGAATAATCTTCAATTGTTAAAGCATTATGTAGAGCAGTACTTCTTGATAGCTTATTAAGTTTATTACTTTTATCTGAATAGTATCCAGCATTTGAAATTAATTTTTTACTATTTGAAAATATTTCAAAAGATAAAGCACCTGCTTGATAATCATTTGAAAAGATTTGACTAGGACTTGAACCTGTATCAGCAGCAAGTATTATTTTTTTATTTTTAAGTATTGTATATCCACCAATTTCATTAATTTCATTTTTAAAAGTATAGCTGAATCTTTTTAAATACTGATCAAATTCTTTATTTTTAGATAAAAAATTTCCATTAAAAAAAATATCTTGTTTTATATTTTGCCAAATAAAAGCATAGTTTGATCCCAAATAATAAATTGTTTCATCAACGTATTCAGGTACCAAATTTTGAGATTCTTTAAACCACTCTCTAATAATAATTATGTATTTTAAATAAAATATTAATTGTCTAATATTTCTTGATTTTGGGAAACCATGGTTATCTATTGAGGATTTAATTATACTTTTTAATAAATTTAATCCATTCTCAAGATATTGTTTTTCATTTTTATATGCTAATCCAGTTAATATTATTGCAGCACATCCAATCATCTTATTTTCTAATTTTTTTGAATTCTTTATTTCATTTAATAAATGGTTGGTTTGTTTCTGGATCATGTGATCGAAAATAAATCTATATTCATGGTCACTATTTTCATATGTAAGTTGGTGATTTGATAACCATGAAATAATTCTTTTTGCTGTTAAATCAAACTCCCAACTTTTTTTGTGATATTTACTATTTTTTGAAATCCAGTTTTTGATAACTGATTGTGTAGTTTTTTTTGAAGATTTTAAATCTAAGCTGAAAAACCAAAAAAAATTATTCAATTTTTTATAATCTTTTGAGCTTAAGTTATTTTGCCAAATTGTTTCAATTGCAAAATCTTCAATTTTATACTTTTTATTTTGAAATTTAATTATAGAAGAAAGTAGATGAGGGCTTGGCTTATATTCAAAACGATCTTTAAAAGTTTTAGATATTTTTTTTTCGTAAAGATTTGAATTTTGATAAATTGTTTTAAGACTTCTTCTTATGTTATGATAAAATTGACCCAAAATGCCCAAGGTATTTACGTTAATCATTAATCTATTTTAATTTTAATAAATTAATATTTTTCTTTATATCTCCATTGTTACTCTTAAATATTGTAGTGCCTGAAACAAGAATGTTAGCTCCAGCTTCAATTGCATTTTTGCAGTTGTCAAAATTTATCCCACCATCAACTTCAATGTCAAAATCTAAATTTTTTTTTTGTTTTATTTTTTTAAGATTTGTAATTTTATCTAAAACTTCTGGCATAAATTTTTGACCACCAAATCCAGGATTTACACTCATAATCAAAACCAGATCTATTTGATCCAATAAATCTAATATTAAATCAATTTTAGATTCAGGATTAAGTGAAACTCCAACTTTTTTATTTTTCTCTCTTATTTTTTTAATTGAATTTTCTAAATTATTAGTAGCTTCAGGATGAATAGTAATAATATCTGCACCTGCATCAGCATAAGCTTCTATGTGTTCATGTACTGGTGATATCATTAAATGAACATCAAATTTCAATGAACAATGTTTTCTAAGGGATTTAATTACAGGTGGTCCAATTGTTAAATTGGGAACAAAATGACCATCCATTACATCTACATGAATCATGTCAGCTCCACCCTCCTCAAGCCTTTTGATTTCTAGGCCTAATTGACTAAAGTCAGCTGATAAAATTGAAGGTGAAATTTGTATATTTTTCATTGATTAGCAAATTAACTAGTATCAATTTTTAAAATTTAAATGAATTAAAAAATTGATAAATTTGTCTAGAAATTTCACTCTCTAGAGGAAATGATAACATTCCCATCACTGAATATCCCAAGATCCAAGGCATTAGATAAAATCTTATCATATAAAAGAACCATGCCACATATAAGGGCACCAATGGTCCAATAATGAAAGATGGTGTTATCGGCTTAAACAATTTAATTAAAGGATTTGTATATTTAACAAATACCCGCATAAAAAAGAATTGAGAGTCTTCTCTTTGAAAAATATTCATTGCTACCCTACCAATGAGAGTCCACATTATAATTCCAAGTAAATAATCTATAAAATATATTAAAGGATGAAAATTTGCTGACATTCAAAATTTATA
>CESD01027411.1_pt1 | contig 10005 bp, 10 predicted proteins | sample 531191 | NCBI WGS metagenome assembly CESD01 (sample SAMEA2622021, study PRJEB7988) | marine metagenome | biome: marine biome (ENVO:00000447); feature: deep chlorophyll maximum layer (ENVO:xxxxxxxx); material: "saline water (ENVO:00002010), including plankton (ENVO:xxxxxxxx)" | depth 188 m
AAAACAATAAGCTTACCTTTTAAAGATTTTGCTATTGAAGATGAGAGGTTTAATAATCCTTCAAATTGGAAATTAAGATGATTTTAGGCATTTTACAAGCAAGAATGAATTCAAGCCGCTTACCGGGAAAAGTTTTGAAAGAAGTTTTAGGAAAGCCTATGTTAATTAGACAAGTTGAAAGGATTAAAAGGTCAAAATTTATTGATGATTTAATAATAGCAACTTCTATAAACCCATTGGATAATAAAATTGAAGATCTTTGTATAAAAAATAAACTTAAGTTTTTCAGAGGGGATGAAGAAGATCTATTAGATCGTTTTTATAAAGCTGCTAAAAAACATAATGCCAGGATAATAGTTCGTCTCACAGGCGATGATCCATTAACTGATCCAGATTTAATAGACGATATGATCAAAGCCTTTGAAAATGGCAACTATCATGCAGTCAGCAATTCTAATTATCCTACATATCCAGAAGGACTAGATTTAACTGTTTTTTCTTTCGAAACGCTAAAAGATTGCTGGAAAAATGCAAAATTAAAGTCTCAAAGAGAGCACGTAACACCTTATATGTTCGAAAATAAAGATAAATATAAAGTTTATCATTACAAGCAAGATCAAGATAAATCGCATTTGCGGTGGACTGTAGACTATGAAGAAGATTTACTTTTAATTAGAGAGATTTATAGAATTTTGTATCATCAAAAAAATAATTTCTCATCTAAAGATATTTATAAGCTTCTGGAAAATCAACCAACTTTAGTTGATATAAATTCAAAATTTATTAGAAATGAAGGTCTTATCAAATCTCTTGAAAATGATGAGTTGATAAAATGAAAACAGTTTTTCTTGCTGGCGGGACGGGAATGTTGGGAACATCACTATCTAAACATTTAAAAAAATCTGGTTTTAATACATTAATACAAGGGCATAAGCAAAAAGCTGACTTCAATATTGATATGAAGGATCTTCATTCTTTTCGTCGGATATTAGATGAAGTAAATCCTGATATCATTATTAACTTGATTTGTTTATCTGATGTAGATGAGTGCGAAAGAAATAAACAATTATCTTATGACCTAAATGTAGCTCCAGTCGGCACTATCTCCCATTGGATTGATTCATCTCAGCTAGCTCAAGAAAGAAAAAAAACAAAGTTCATCCAAATCTCAACAGACCATGTTTACTGTCAAGATAAGTTAAATAAGGAAGAAGATACCGTTATTATAAATAATTATGCAGACTCAAAATTTAATGCTGAACAAATAGCCTTAAAATCAGACGGTCTTATCTTAAGGACAAATTTTTTTGGAAAAAGTATGGTACCTAGACGAAACAGCTTTACAGATTGGTTAGACAAAAATATAGCAGAAAAAAATTTTCCAATTAATTTATTTAAGGATGTTTTTTTCTCGCCTCTTTCTCTTGATTCACTAAGTTATTTTATAATTCATGCAATTAATAACTTCCATCCAGGAATTTATAATTTAGGCAGTAAGGTTTCTCATTATGAAAAAGGTTGTAGCAAAGCTGATTTTGCCCTCGAATATAGCGATTATCTTAAGAAGAATAAAGAAAATATAAATCTGATATCTGTTGATGAAATGAATTTTAAAGCTAAAAGACCAAACGGCATGATGATGGATGTCTCTAAATTTGAAAAATCGTTTAAAATTAATTTACCAACTTTGAGTTCTGAAATAGAGTTATTTAATAGTACAAAAGGACATGAAATTTAAGATAAATCAATTTGAAATAGGGAATTCTGAACCCGTATTCTTTATAGCTGACATTGCAGCTAATCACGATGGTGATTTAGGAAGAGCTAAAGAACTAATTTGGCTCTCAGCTGAGGCAGGGGCAAACTGTGCAAAATTTCAGCATTTCGAGGCTGAGACTATTGTGAGTGACTATGGTTTTAATAAACTTGGTTCTCAACAATCACATCAGAAATCCTGGAAAAAAAGTGTTTTTAAAACTTATCAAGAAGCAAGTCTCAATAAAGATTGGACTGAAGAACTTAAAAAAACTTGCGATGAAGCAGGAATTGTTTTTATGACAAGTCCTTATTCTATTGAGCTTGTTGATTTTGTAGATGAATTCGTAACAGCTTATAAGATTGGATCTGGAGATATTACTTGGCTAGATATAATTAAGCATATTTGCACTAAGGGAAAGCCAGTTATCCTTGCATCAGGTGCTTCATCTCTTTCGGATGTTGAATTAGCCATGGCGGTCATTTCTGAAAGCGGAAACCCTTCTGTTTTAATGCAATGTAATACGAATTATACTGCTGCAGAAAATAATTTTGACTACATAAACTTAAATGTTTTAAAAACTTACCGCAAAAAGTTTCCAGATGCTATCTTGGGATTGAGTGATCATACTCATGGATGTTCTTCTGTACTTGGCTCAGTTGCACTCGGAGCACGTGTAATAGAAAAGCATTTTACAGATTCATGCGAGCGTGTGGGCCCAGATCATAAATTTTCTATGAACCCTAAAACCTGGAGAGAAATGGTAGATCGCTCAAGAGAGCTCGAAGCATCTCTTGGTAATGGCTCAAAAGTGGTGGAAGAAAATGAAAAAGAAACTGTTGTGCTTCAAAGAAGAGCTTTAAGAGCTACCAGAAAGCTTAATGCAAATAACAAGATACAAGAAGGAGATTTATTCCCGCTTCGTCCTTGCCCAGAAGATGCAATTAAACCAGCGGAACTAAAAAATATCATTAATAAAGAATTAATAAATGATATCCCTGAAGGGGAAGTTATAAAGTGGAACGATCTGAAATAGCTATAATCATTCCTGCTTATAATGAGGCATTAACAATTCAAAATATCATCCAAGATGTTGAAAAATATGGAGATGTCTTGGTGGTAGATGATTGTTCGACTGACAAGACAGTTGAAGTAGTAAAAGAATCTACAGCTACTTTGCTATCTCATGAAAGAAATCTAGGATATGAGAAAGCCTTATCAACAGGAATAGATTATGCATTTAAAAAAAATTACAAGTACGCTATAACATCAGATGCAGATGGAGAGTTAGTCCATACTGGTATTGAGAGCATAATTAAATCTCTTGAAATTGGATATTTACTAGTAATCGGTAAAAGAAAAAAAAAGAATAGATTAATAGAATATATGTTCGGGTTTTTTACTTTTGCTTTATTCAAGGTAAAAGATCCGCTATGTGGAATGAAAGGCTACAATAAAGAAATATATGAAAGGTATGGATTTTTTGACACACAAGGCATGATTGGAACTGAAATACTCGCACTCTCTATAAGAGATGCAATTAAAATTAAGGAAGTGCCTATAGATGTCACAAAAAGAGAAGGTACTTCCCGTTTTGGCGGCAGGGTAAGCTCTTTTTTTAAAATTATGAGAGTTATTTTTATATTTTTTGGGATTATTTATAAAATAAAGAATATTTAATAAAAAAATGGAAGGTCAGGAAATTTATAATTATCTTAAAGAATTATTCAATTTTCCTCGAAGTATCACTGGGGAAGGCACGAGAGCAACATTAAAAAAGATTCAAAAAGATCATCTTGCAAAGTTGGCAATTCATGAAGTTCCTTCTGGCACCAAAATTGAAGATTGGATAATACCCAACGAATGGAATATCAAAGAAGCTTATATAAAAGACTCTGAAGGAAGAGATATTATTAATTTTAAAAATTCAAACTTGCATTTAGTGGGTTATAGCACGCCGATTGATAAGAAAATGACTTTAGATGAATTAAATAAACATTTATATTCTCTTCCTGATCAACCAGATGCCATACCTTACGTAACTTCCTATTACAAGGAAACATGGGGGTTTTGTATTTCTGAAAACGAAAGAAAAAAGCTCAAAAAAGACACTTATCATGTGTATATAAATTCTACTTTAGATAAAGGCAGCCTAACATATGGTGATTTAGTAATAGAAGGTTCTGAAAAGAAAGAAATATTTATTTCTACTTATATTTGTCACCCATCTATGGCAAACAATGAACTATCAGGACCTGGGTTGGCTATATATCTTGCTAAATGGCTATCTAAAAGATCAAATCGCTACACTTATAGATTCTCTTTCGCTCCTGAAACCATAGGAAGTCTTACTTACATATCCAAAAACTTTGATAAGTTGAGAGAAGTCATCGCAGCTTTTAATTTAACTTGCGTTGGAGATAGTAATTTTTATTCTTTTATGCCATCTAGGAAAGGAGACACTATTACAGATAGGTTGGCTAGGCATTGCATTCAGCATCAAAAACAAGAATATAAAGAATATAGTTTTTTAAAAGATAGAGGAAGCGATGAAAGGCAATATTGTTCTCCGACTGTTGACTTACCTATGGTTTCAATTATGAAATCTAAGTATGGAGAGTACCCTGAATATCATACTTCTCTAGATGACATGAGTTTTATTTCTCCGGAAGGATTAGAAGATTCTCTAAGGGTGCATAAAGAATGCATAGAAATTTTAGAAAATAATTTTCACTATGTATCAGAGATTAAAGGAGAGCCTTTCCTGTCGAAAAGGGGTAATAACTATATGATAATTGGTGGAATTCAAAATAAAGAAAGTCTATCTTCGCAATTAATTTTAGATATCATGGCTTGTTGTGATGGTTCAATGGATGTTATAGATATAGCAGAAAGCTTGGATATTTATGCGTTTAAAATACTATCGATATTTAAGACGCTTAAAGAAGACGGCTTGATTAAGCAGATTTAACTCTTTGTTTTATTTTTTATAAATAAGACTTAAGCTATGGTGATACTAAAAAAGTAAATTGTCGTTACTCCAAGAAAAAATATTTAAATTAAAAGATAATTCTAAAGAGGGAGTCAAAGATCTCTCAAAAAAGGAATTTCAAACCTATTCTGAGATTTTTAATTCTTCAGAATTTTATTCTGGAGAATTAGCTAGCAATCAGCAAGATGTAATTTCAGTAATCTTGCCTAATTCAATTGAATATCTAGAAGTACTAGTAGCCTGCATAATGACAGGTAATATTTTCAATCCTATACCTTTTTTTACCTCAGACGAGGAACTTGAAAGAATTTTTAAGTACATAAAACCAAAAAAAATAATTACCACCCGCGATTTAAATTTTTCATCACCGCCGAAGTTAAAACTCCTTAATCCTAGTGAAGTTAAAAGAAAATCAAATAAAAAAAAGTTTGAAAAAGACCCAATAGATGGGGGAAAAATAGCTTCGCTATATTATTCCTCAGGAACAACTGGTAATCCTAAGGGAGTATTATATTCTCATGATAATGTTTTTTTTCTGATAGAGTCTATTAACAGAGGTTTTGGATTTTCAAAAGAAACAAAGCATTTATCTTTTTTACCTTTTGGTCACACTGCATCAATAAACTACAATATTTTTCCAAGCCTCTTTAATGGCTCCTCACTAGTAATTGCAGAAGGGTTTTCTTCTATTGCTAATAACTTTTTCAAAATCTTATCTCAGGAATCAATTGCTTATACTCAGGCTGTACCAACTGTTATCTACATGCTTCTGAAAATAAATTATCAACTTCAAAATCTAGATTTTAGTTCTCTTATGTTCATAGGGTGTGGTTCATCTATTCTGCCAGTAGAATCTCAGAAACAATTCCAAGAAAAATTCGATATAAAAATAGGAAATCTCTATGGCCTTTCAGAAACAGGGCCCACACATATTGATGACCCCAGAAAACCTGACTGGCAGCCAGGATCTATTGGTGTTCCTCTAGATGTAAATGAATGCAAGATTTCTGAAGATTCTGAAATTTTAATAAAAGGTAAGAATGTTTTTTCTGGATATTTTAAAAATGAAAAATTATTTAATGAAGTGGTTAAAGCAGGGTGGTTTTACACGGGAGATCTAGGAATTTACCAAGATAAAAAATTTATATATAAAGATCGCTCTAAAGATTTAATAATTAAAGGAGGTATAAACATTGTTCCTGCTGAGGTAGAAGAAATTTTGTATAAAAACAAAGAAATACTTGAAGCTGCAGTGGTAGGTGTTTTTGATAAAGTACATGGTGAGGAAGTAATTGCGGGAGTAGCGCTTAAAAACCTTAATACTGATAAAGAACTAATAAAAACAAAATTATATAAACTTTTATCTGATAATTTATCTTCCTATAAACATCCTATTGATATCTTTTTTTTAGAGAGTCTCCCTAAGACACACAGTGGTAAGCTTAAGAGAAGAGAAGTTAAAAAAATCATTGAAAATGAATATAACAAAAGAATTTAAGAATCTCCTCAAAGAGCTAAAATCAAAGTTTCTTAAAGAAGAACCAGAAATCATAAAAGAAAAAATTATACATTCTAAGAAAGAATTCGTTTTAGAAGCTGATATCTTTTCTCAAAATGCCCTAATTGAGATTGCAAATAGATATCACCCAAATATAAAAATAATTTCAGAAGAGTTAGATAACTTTGAGAACATTCAGAATGACAACGAAAAAATTTTATTATTAGATCCTTTAGACGGAACTCATAATTTTTTATTTGGTATTCCCATTTGGGGTTTCTCGTACACCATAATTTCTCCAAATGCATCAGAATATGAAAGTTATATTGGATTACCTATGTTTGATATTCTTTTAGAATATAAAAACGAAAAAATTGTCTTGAATAGATTTGATCAAAAAAAACCTTCTGAGTTAATAGATGTAAGTCTCAAAAAAGGCTTATTGTCGCAAATGATGATTGCCTTTGATAATCAATTTAATAAAGATCCTCAGATCATTAAAAAAAACTTTAATTTATTAGTTGATAGCGCTTTTACGACTAGAATATCTGGCTCAGCTATTTTTGATATTGCAATGATCATTCTAGGAAAACTAGATGCAAGAATATGGCATTGCACTGAACTATATGATGTAGCCCCAGCATTTGCTTTTTTTAATAAGAAGGGTTCTTTATTAAATCTAAATACTGGCAAAAAAGCTAATTTAGGAGATAAATCAATTATTGCTTCAGTAAATAATGATATTGCTACTCAGCTGAAAGAGATAGGTTTTATAAATACAAAAAATTAATATGAAGGATTTATCATTAGTCGATTTAAAGGTTAATCATATTGGAATAGTTATACCTGTTGAATCCAAAAGCAAGATTGAAAGGGATTCTGGAAATTATTTTTTAAGAGATGAGATACAGGGAGTATCTATTTGTTTTGTCTGGGACGAAAATCTTAAATTATTTAAAGAATATATTACTCAGGAAGGCAGGGCTAAAAATTATGATATTGGATATAACCATATTTGTTATGACATTGAATCTAAAGAAAAGATGAAAGTCCTGCATAAACATATTTTAGAAAATAAAATTGGTATTAGACTCACCTTACCTGAGCCATCTCCATCACAACAATGTAATTTAGTTACTTTTTACAAGTTTTTTGGCTTGGGAATTATTGAATTTAATATCCTGGACTAGAAAATGTTTGAGACATCAAAATTAAATTTAGTAAATCATTTAAAAAATGACTTAGGCATTCTTTCTGATGATTTGGTTTTCATGTTTAGTGGAATTTTAGGATTAGGAAAACTAGAAAACGGATTAGAAACTATAGAATCTGCAATAAATGAGGTTCTTCCAAAGGGCACATTAATAATTCCAACTTTTAGCTATAGCTGGAGTAATGGAAAAGAATTTAATAAAAGCACGCCATGTCCTGAAATGGGAAGTTTTTCAAACTATGTGCTTAATCTTCCAAACTACCTCAGAACTAACAATCCAAACTTCTCGGTGTCAATAAGAAAAAATAAATTTAACAAAGAATTGGTAAATCATTTTCTTGAAGTTGATAACGATTGTTTTGGGGAGAGCTCAATTTTTGGAAAAGTTGTAAATTATGCAAAAAAGAACAGAGCTTGGGTTCTTTTATTGGGTGGAGCTTTCAATGATGTAAAGTATAGGTCTACGTTTATTCATTATGCTCAACAAAAAGTAGGAGTCCCTCACAGGTATATAAAATCCTTTACTTCGCCTGATGATGAGAATTCAAAAGTAACCCAGCTTGTGAGGTGTCTTACAAAAAAAGAACTAACTAACAATAAAAAAATTTATAAAAACGTTTCTTTTAAATTTCCAATTGAAGAAAACTATGAGGCTTATGGAGACGATTTAGAAGACGCAGGCTTAATAACAAAAAAAGAGTTTGGATACTTTCCGACCAGGATGGTTTCAGTTAAAGACTCTGTAGAATTTTATATGAATAAAATAATAGAAAATCCGTTATATTGCATTCATAAGGACTCGATCATATCTTGAGTGATTTAGTTTTACTTCCCGCTTCTCTTAAAAGGTCTAAATCTGATTTTAAATATTTAATTTTATTTGGTCCTTTAATTAATCAAAATGAAATACGCGCTTCCTATCATTGGGACGATAGAAAGAAACTTCAAGAAGACCATTTTCTCATCTTAAATTTATATGAAGATTATCTAGAAAGACTGACTTCTGATTTAAATAATTTGAATGATATTCAAAAGACCAAGGAATACTGGAGAATAATTATTGGACCCTGGCTTTATTATTTCATCTCAATTGTTTTTGACCGTTTTGAAATGATTAAAATTTCTTCGCAAAAACATAAAATTTGTTTTGCTGAATTACCAAAATATAATTCAATAGATTGGGTTCCTCTTGACTTCATCGATTTTAACAAAAAGTTTAACAATGACGATTGGAATTATTATCTATTTTCAGAGATTATAAAAAATACAAAATTTGTAAATAAAAAAGAAACGAATAATGAATTAAACCTCTCATCCGAAAAAATAATTCGAGATAAATTTTTTTATTTAAAGTCAGTTTTATTTTTTTTAACAAAAATTTTTAGAAATATTAAAAGAAAAGTTGTCTTTGTAGAGATCGATATTCCCCAAAAACAAATATACAAACTTCTTTTTAAGTTAAGAAGTTTCTCTATTTCCTATTATTTAAGAGTTAGACCTAATTCTAAAGAATTCGATCCAAAAAAAAGGACAAAGTTATTAAAAACAGTTAATGATCAAAATTCTTTAGAAAAATTACTAGATTTATTGATACCTAAAAACATACCTCTTGCTTATTTAGAAGGATTTAAAGAGATTGAAAAAAATTCGAATAAAATATTTCCCAAAAAAGCTGATCTGATAATGACTTCTAATGCATATTTTTCAAACGAACACTTCAAATTTTGGGTTGCTGAACAAAAAAACCTTAATACAAAATTTTGGGTTATGGTTCACGGAGGACATCATGGCACTGCTCTTTTCAATGGCCCTGGAAAGCTTACTGAAAAAATAGCAGATCGGTTTTATTGCTGGGGATGGGGAAAATACAACTTACCTTCCCCAAAACTTTCTAACTTAAGGGCTCATAATATTAAAATGAAAGGAAACAAAATTCTTTTTATTCCTTATAGTATTTCCAAATATAGCAATCATGTTGATTCTTCTCCAATGTCAAATAGCTTTGATGATTGTAAAAAAATGCACTGCGATTTTTTTAATGAACTTAAAAAAATAAGAATGATTGAACAAGTAATTGTGAGAATAAAGAAAGATATAGAATCTAGAAATCTAGAAGATGAATATTCAGATCACTTAAATTCCAACCAATTTCTTATTTCAGATAATGAGCCGTTGGTAAAGAGCATTGAAAAATCTCAACTTGTAATTGTTACTTATGATTCAACTGTTTTTTTAGAGGCTTTAATTTTAAATCAACCAACATGTTTATTTTTGAGGAAAAATTTTTGGGAAATGAGTGAAGATGCCCAGCCTTTTTTTGATCGTTTCGTATCATGTGGGATCCTACATTACGATGAGAAGTCACTTGCAAATCATATTTCGAAAAATAAGAATAATTTCAAAATTTGGTGGTATTCGAAAGAAGTACAAGAAGCTAAAAATTCTTTTATTAAAAAATTCGGATTAAACAGCGATAATTGGATTGAAGATTGGTACAATGAAATTAATAACTTTTTACAGAAAAAAAAGTAAAAACTAAATTTTTT